>Ga0316604_10000906_pt1 | contig 30389 bp, 23 predicted proteins | sample OWC_soil_day20_C_FD_207650 | JGI IMG/M metagenome (GOLD analysis project Ga0316604, IMG submission 207650) | Wetland soil microbial communities from Old Woman Creek delta, Ohio, United States - OWC_soil_day20_CT | ecosystem: Environmental > Terrestrial > Soil > Wetlands | place: USA: Ohio... | reverse complement strand
GTTATAAAGAGTGGTTTGTGTCCAGCAGTGGTGCAACTTCCAATACACTGAACATTACCAAGTATCTCCATAATACAGACAATACAGCCACTGATGCGAACCTGCATTACATGATGGCACCGGCCATACGGCTGAGTGAGATGTACTACATCGCAGCAGAGTGTACTTCTAATGCTGATTATCTCAATACAGTACGCACCCACAGGGGCATTGGCAGCCCTGTCACAGGCGATCTGATTACAGCGTTATTGAAAGATGGCCGCAAAGAATGGTATGCGGAAGGACAGATCTTTTACATGTACAAAAGATTGAACCACGACATTGCGAGCCAGAACGGTAGCAGCATTCCTGCATCAGACAAAATATTTGTATTACCACTTCCAAACGATGAGATTCTTTATGGCGGAAGATAAAAAAGATGATACCATGAAAGCGATATATATCATCCTGCTGATGTGTCTATTTGCAGCATGTAAGAAAGCAGAAGAACTACACTATGATCATGCAGCCAATATCCATTTCGATCTGAGCAGCGGGGATAAGGATAGCATTGTATATACTTTTGCCTATACACCTACCCTTTCGCAGGATACGATCTGGTTGCCCGTTCAGTTGGCAGGTATTCAGGTCAATCAGGACAGAACATACAGTGCCTATGTAGAAACAGATTCCTCTACAGCACAGGCAGGTGTACATTATGAACCTTTAAAATCCACTTACACACTTCGTGCAGATACAGGCAGGGCATCCATTCCAGTAATCATCTACAATGTGTCTGATCTGGAAAGTGAATCGGTCTCTTTAATGATCAAGCTAAAAGCTACCAATGATCTCGGCATTGAGATCCCGACTGCCGATGATGGCAGTAATCTTCTGAAAGCGAAGATCGTCTTCTCCGCTATGCTCGAAAAGCCAAACTGGTGGGATATGTGGCTGGGTAGTTACTATTCCCGTACCAAACATCAGCTCTTCCTGATCGTATCAGGTGTGACCACTCTTACCACCAACGGTCTTGATGCACCCCGCAATCTCTACCTGGTCAATCTGCTCACGGCTATGCTGAATGATCCTTTCAAATGGGTAGCTAATAATCCGACTAAAGGATATGTATTGGAAGCCAGTGGAGATGACTACTATTTCTATAGCATAGAGAATCCTGCGAGGAAGATATTGCTGCGCTGGAATGCAGCGGCTGGTAAATATTATTTCATTGACGAAAACGGCAAGGAGGTCAATTAATATGAAAAATCATCTGACAGCAATAATATGTTTTTTGCTCCTGACAGCGTGTTATAAGGACAAAGGCAATTATGATATAAATATGCCGCTTACACCTACGGTCAGTGGGTTGGATTCTATCTACAATGCAGTAGTGGGCGATAGTCTTATCATCACACCAAAGGTAACCATTGGCAATAGTGATTCGCTGGTGCTGGAATGGCGGATCAGTGCCCCGGAGAGTGAAACAGGTTCCCTGTATTTCACAGGTTCTTCCATGCGTATGCTCTTTGGTTTACAGGCCAATTTATATTCGGCCCGGCTTTCTGTGTACAACAAGAACAATGGTATCAGGTATTTTTATGCATTCCAGATACAGGGGGTGACGGATTTCACTGCTGGTACGACAGTGCTGAGTGTAGATAATGGTGTATCGAAACTCTCATTCATTACAACTGGTGGAGAAGTAAAACCAAATATCTATGAAACCGTGAATGGGCATAGTCTGCCACCGGATCCATTGCAGTTGTATTATATGAAAGACCAGGTGCAGGGAGATATGGCGCTGGGTTACTGGATCATATGTAAAAATGGTGGTGTCCGACTGAATGTAAGTAGTCTGCAGGATGATCCGACTTATCCGAATACATTGGCAGGTAATTTCTTTTCTGCACCGGATAGTATTGTAGTGGGATCTTTCCAGCAGGGTAACAGGGGGAGTCTGGTGGGTGTTGTGAATGACAAGTTCTATTCAGGTTATACCACTACGTGGAATCAGGCAACCTCCTTCGGGATGTTCGGTGATTATGCTGCCGGCACTTATAATCTGGCACCTTCCTTTATTTCTACCCTCATCAATGGGTCTTATTCTTATATAGGCTTTGACAAGGATAAGCAACAGTTTGTACGCATCAGCGGCACGCCTTATTATTATGGCACGCAGTATACGACTACCAGTACGACGGCTTTTGATCCTACGAATGTAGGCCTGTCACTGATACATATGGAGCAGATAAATAGCGGGGATTGCTATGCCTATCTTAAAGGTGCTGATGGCATAGTATACGAATTAAAGTTCACCGTAAGTTTCACGAATAGTCCTTACACCTTTACGCCGGTTCAAAAGCGCGCTTTCATCCAGCAAAGCCTGATCAATGAAGATACCAAATGGCAGGCCGCAATCAATGGGGTACTTTATATCGCATCAGGAGAAAAGGTGTATCGATATAATCCTTTAAATCAGGAAGTACGTGCATTGGAAACTTCATTCGGTGAAAACACAGTAAGCATGATCAAGCTCTCCGACGACCAGGATACGCTCATTGCAGGAGCTGGCAACTCACTCTATTATATGGATATCAGCACAGGTAAATATGGGGTGCTGACAAAAACAATTACAGGAATTCCCGGAAAGCCAGTCGATATCGCATGGCGTCCATAACTTTTAAAATCATTCACTATGCATAAATTCATATTATTCTTGTTGCTACCAGTAATAGGCGTAGCACAACAAAAGACCTTCAATATTCAGGGAACAGCGCCTGTTGCTAAAAATGGGTGTAAGGTGTATCTGAATTACCAATCCGAAGGCAAATTATTGATGGATTCCACTGCCGTAAAAGATGGGCAGTTTGCATTTAAGGGTAGTGTGAAGGAATTGTCTTATGCCCGCATGGTATTTGACCATGAAAACAAGGGGAGCTATTGGGTATTAAATATAGGAGACCGGTTCTATTTTTACCTGACGAATGAAACATACAAAGTGGCGGTAAAGGATTCTCTTAAAAAAGCAACGGTAACCGGGTCACCCACCCAAAAGGCATATGCCGCATTTCTGTCACAAATAGGTGGAGGGTTTATGAATATTATCGATTCTGCCAATCAGGAGATGAGTACAGCAGATACAGGAGCGATTCCCGCCATTCGCAAAAAATACGACAGCAAATTTGCTGCCATGCGTGAGAAAGAGAGAAAATTCATAAGCACTCATCCTGATTCTTACTTTTCCATCGTTGCGCTGACAGATGTAGCGAACAGAGCCCCTATGAGTGAAGTAGAGACTTTATATAACGGTCTGAGTGAAAAAGTACGTACCACTACTCCAGGCAAGGAGATGAAATCCCGCATAGTAGCCACTCACACAATTCAGGTTGGGCTTGCTGCCCCTGAATTTGAGCAGCCTGATGTAAACGGTAAGCTCATCAAACTCTCCGACTACAGGGGAAAGTATGTACTGGTAGACTTCTGGGCCAGCTGGTGCCACCCGTGCAGGGAGGAAAATCCCAATCTGAAAAAGGCTTATGGGGTATTCAAAGAAAAAGGCATGGAAGTGCTGGCAGTTTCACTGGATGATAAGCAAACCCGGAATGCCTGGATCAAAGCGATTGAGACGGATGGCCTGCCATGGGTGCATGTTTCCGATCTGAAAGGCTGGCAGAACGAGGTGGCTGTATTGTATGGCATTCGTGCTGTACCGCAGAATTACCTCATTGATCCTGAAGGCAAAATCATAGCCCAGAACCTGAGAGGTCCGGAACTGACCACCAAACTGGCAGAATATATACATTAGTTTATCCTCCTATTTTTCCCTATTTCACAGGTGTATCATATTAATCTATGATACACCTTTTTTTATTTAGTTATTTTTTATACTTTTCTTTCGACCTTGTTCATTTAACACTACCAGCTTGGCAAAACCTGATATTGAACTAGAATTATTACCAGACCAACAATTGCTGCAGCTACTTTCGGCGGGGAGCCAGGCGAGCTATACCGTCATTTATGAGAGATATAGTGAAATACTGTTCAGGCATGCCTATAATATGCTGGAAGACCGGGCTGAGGCGGAGGATGTGATACAGGAGGTGTTTCTCATGCTTTGGACAAAGAGAGCCGGGGCTGCAGGGGCAAAATCACTTTCTGGTTATTTATATACCAGCGTTCGTAACCGGATATTAAATCATCTTACACATCAGAAGGTCGTAGACAAATACCTGGATAGTATTCGAACTTATATGGAAGCAGGCGGTTATACCGCCGATGAGCTGCTGCGCGAAAAAGAACTGGCGGCGGTGATAGAAAGAGAGATTGAGGCGATGCCGCCTAAGATGAGAGAAATATTTTTGATGAGCCGTGAACAGGAGTTGTCGCATAAGTCTATTGGAGAGTTGTTGAATATTTCTGATAAAACGGTTAAGCAGCAGGTGTATAAGGCGGTGAAGCAATTAAAGGGGAGGGTAGAAAATTTTTTGAAGGTGATACCTATATTTTTTTAAATCATTTTTTCGTAAATTAATAGTAGATCTATCATTAAAGGACATACGTTTACAATATTGAGTTTGTTACCCACAAATTTGTGAATATCATGCTCATTCCCTTCTCCACGGGGAATTTGATGGTTTGTTGCCCAGAAAAAAAACCATAATTTTATGAATACAGTTTATGTAGACACCTCTGTGTTTGGGGGGTGTTTTGAGAATGAATTTTCAGATTCAAGTCTGGGGTTATTTAATGAGTTTAAGAGGGGGAAGAAGATGATGATGATTTCAGAATTGGTAAGGGAGGAATTGAATGACGCCAGAGAAGAGGTAAAAAAACAGGTCACCAAAGTGCCAAAACTATTTAAGGTAGAAGTTAAACAAACTGTTAAAGCAGAACAATTAGGTATGATGTACGTTGAAGCAGGCGCATTAGGGTACAAGAGTTTAAGTGATGCTTATCATGTGGCAATGGCTACGCTGCATGGTGCAGATATACTGGCTAGCTGGAATTTTAAGCACATTGTAAATAAAGAGAAGATTGAACTTTTTAATTATATCAATCAAAAAATGGGGTATAGAAATATTAAAATTCGAACTCCTCAGGAAATTTTAAATCCATAACATTATGAAACCAAAAATTATACCCGGCTACGACTGCGTAGGCGAAGTAAGAAAAATCCGGGAGCAGATGCATGACCGGTTTAATGGGGATATAAGACAGTTATGTGCGTATCTCGATTCCCGCAGAGATTATAATGAAAAGAAATGGGGTGTAAAATTCATCGGCGATGATGAAGAATAATATAAAAGGTGAGCATGCTGCTCACCTTTTATATTATTTATGAATCTTTTCTATTGCACACCCTCATCCCCTTCTATCCTTAATAGAATCAAACACTTACATACTTTATCCTCCCAACCCTTCTCCCCTATCAAAATTTTTCTATATTTGACCCGATAAACCAATGCGGCTTTTTCTTTCCCTATCACTTAAAAGCCTCATAAACACTGTACCAAGGCATATCCTATATAGGTTTTTTCTTCCCATATCATTAAAAACCATAATAGATATCCCTTATCCATCAAAATAACCTAAATGAAAAGAACAATCATCTTATTGGTTAACCTGCTCCTCGCAGCTTTCACCTACGCACAAACACCCGTATCACTCAATGGCCAGTTGAAAGTAACCGGCACCAAACTCTGTAACCAGAACGGTTACCCTATTCAACTCAGAGGCATGAGCACCCACGGTATCCAATGGTACGCAGGCTGTATTACCGACGCCTCCCTGGATACCCTCAAAAGCGACTGGGGAGCAGACATCGTACGCATCGCCATGTACGTACAGGAAGGTGGTTACGAAACCAATCCCTCCTACTACACCTCCCTCGTTAAAAGCTATGTAGACAAAGTCACTGCCCGTGGCCTTTACGCCCTCATCGACTTCCACATCCTGACTCCCGGTGATCCAAATTACAACACCGACAGAGCCAAAACCTTCTTCACCGATATTGCCAACACCTACAAAAACTACAACAACGTTTTGTATGAAATATGCAATGAACCAAACGGCGTGACCTGGGCCACAATCAAGAACTACGCTGATCAGATCATTCCACTCATCAGAGGCATCGACAATGACGCTGTCATTTGCGTAGGAACCAGAGGATGGTCTTCATTAGGTCTCTCAGAAGGCAGTACGGCCCAGGAGATACTCGACAATCCACTCAGCTATGCAAATGTGATGTATAGCTTTCACTTCTATGCAAAAAGCCACCAGGATTATTACATCAATCACCTGGACTGGGCATCTGACCGCCTACCGGTTTTCGTGACCGAATTCGGTACACAGGAAGCCTCCGGCGATGGCGCCAATGACCTCACCATGAGTCAACGTTATATGGATCTGTGCAAAAGCAAAAAGATCAGCTGGACGAACTGGAACTTCAGCGACAACCCTTATAGTGGCGCTGTATGGAACAGTGGCACCTGTTCTGGTAACACCTGGACCACCAGCCAACTCAAAGAGGCCGGTGTTTTTATCCGTAATAACATGCGTACTGCGGATGATTTCGGATCCACCAACAATGGTACGAATATCGCACTCGGCAAAACTGTGACCGTATCCTCTACTGAAAGTTCTACTACCTCCCTCGTTGGTTCCAACGCTGTGGATGGTAGTTACACCACCCGCTGGTCTTCTACCCTCTATGCTGATCCGCAGTGGATCACTGTAGACCTGGGTAGCTCCTACATTGTTTCTGAAGTAAAACTGACCTGGGAAGCGGCTTATGCAAAAGATTACCTTGTACAGGTATCTGCTGATAATACCAATTGGACCACGGTAAAAACAGTTGCAGGAAATACCAGTTTAACCAACGATCACACTGGCTTATCTGCCACCGGCAGATATGTACGCATTTACGGTACTGCCCGTGGCTCTGCCTATGGCTATTCATTATATGAACTGGAAGTATATGGAACAAATGCTACCAATCCTAACCTGGCATTGAACAAAACAACCTCTACCTCTTCTGTAGAAGCCACTGGCCTGGAAGGCAATTATGCAGTAGATGGCAACACGGCTACCCGCTGGTCTTCTACCCTCTATGCTGATCCACAATGGATCAAGGTAGACCTGGGCAGCAGCTATTCCATTGGTGAAGTAAAACTGATCTGGGAAGCCGCTTATGCAAAAGACTACCTTGTACAGGTATCTGCTGATAATACCAACTGGACCACAGTAAAAACAGTTGCAGGAAATACCAGTTTAACCAACGATCACACCGGCTTATCTACTACCGGCAGATATGTACGCATTTACGGTACTGCCCGTGGCTCTGCCTATGGCTATTCATTATATGAACTGGAAGTGTATAGTGGCAGCAGCAGCGCACTAAAAACAGTGGCGACCAACAGTAAGTTGCAGGATATTATTTTATACCCTGTTCCTGCTCACGATCACTTAACTATCACATTGCCTGCAAGTGAACAAAAAACCTATATCAGTATGGGCGACATGAGTGGTACGAAGTATCGCACCGTGACCACTACTGACAGGGTCTATAATATGAATATCGCCAAACTACCTGCCGGCGTATATTTCATCATGATCCAACAGGGTGATCAAAGAACTATTAAAAAGATAGTAAAGCAATAAACAAAAAGGCCACGCAAATTGCGTGGCCTTTTTGTTACTTCAATTCTGCAATTTTCGATTTTGCATAATCAATATCTTCCTGCCCCCCAACCTTCACCAATAGGCATATCAATAGCGTTCTCAAACGTGGGTACAACATGACTCTAAAATATAAAAATATGTATCATTATTGTACAGTATTTGTCCGCAACCGGACAAATCCCCTGCAAACTATGGAAATAATTATCTGATTTTTAGCAATTTATGATCCGGCATTGCCTTTGAAGCGAACCGTACAGACTGAATAATTTCGCATGTTCAAAAATTACTTCAAAATTGCATTTAGAAATCTGGTAAGAACAAAGACGTTCTCCTTTATTAATATCACCGGCCTTGTAATGGGGATGTCTTGTTGCATGCTCATCTGCCTGTGGATCTACAATGAAGTAACATTTGACAAGTTTCATCAGAACCGCGCTACCATCTACCAGGCCTATAACCGCACTACCCTTGACGGTAAACTATTCTGCTGGAATGCGACTCCCAAACCACTGGCTGCTGCACTCAAACAGGATTATCCGGGTATTGCAAATACCTGCCGTACTTCTTATACTACATTTGTAACAGTAGCAGGTGAAAAAAAGATTTCTTCAAAGGGCATGTTTGTAGATACGACCTTCCTGAATATGTTCACCTTTCCTTTACTGAAAGGGAACATCAACACCTTGCTGAGTGATCCGTATGTGATGGTGGTAACAGAAAAGATGGCGAAGAAAATGTTTGGTACCACCGACGTCATCGACAAAATGATTGGTATTGACGGTCAAAATTTCAAAATAACCGGGGTACTAAAAGACCTGCCTATCAACAGCACATTTGATTTTGAATACCTCCTGTCCTGGTTCTACCTGAAAGCCAAAGGATACGATGGCCAGTACTGGGGTGATAACAGCATATATACTTTTGTTCAGCTGGCACCCAACGTAGCTGAAGCTACCATGGATGCCCGTATTAAGGATGTAACCAGAAAACACTCCAATGGAGAAATGCCCATTGATGTGTTCCTCCATCCCATGAGTAAGTGGCACTTATATTCCAAATTTGAAGATGGGAAAATCGCTGGCGGTCGTATTGAAATTGTAAGAATGTTCGGCTTCATTGCCATTTTCATACTCCTGATCGCCTGCATCAATTTCATGAACCTTAGTACTGCACGTAGTGAAAAACGTGCGAAAGAAGTCGGTATCCGGAAAGTAGTTGGCGCTATGAAAAAATCACTGATCAGTCAGTTCCTCATAGAATCTATTCTGCTCACCACCATCGCCGGCATACTATCCATCATACTTGTCTTCATCATATTACCAGCCTTCAATCACCTGATCAACCAGGAACTTACACTACCTTATAATAGTATTCTTTTCTGGACGGTACTGGTTGCCTTCATTCTATTTACAGGTATGCTGGCAGGCAGTTACCCTGCATTCTTCCTCTCCTCTTTCAATCCTGCCGGTATATTCAGGGGCTCGTTCAAAAAGCTGAAAGGTGCTGTCAGTCCACGTAAAGTATTAGTGGTATTGCAATTCTGTATCTCTATTATATTGATTATATCTACGGTGATTGTAATCCGCCAGTTAGACTATGCGCGTAACCGGAATGCCGGTTTCACAGGTGATCTGGTCATGTACCATTCATTGAATGCAGAATTATGGAAGAACCGAGATGTAGTAAGAAACGAGTTGATAGCAGCCGGGTTAGCATCTTCTGTCACCGCTACCAATGCCAAACTCACACAACAATATAGTTCTACGTGGGGAATATTCTGGAGAGGTAAGCCGGAGAAAGATAATACCATATTCGAGCGAAAAGCAGAAGATGGCGGATTAGTGAAAACAGCAGGACTGAAATTGATACAGGGACGCGACATTGATTTAGTTAACTTTCCGTCTGACTCATCAGCTGTACTCCTGAATGAAACTGCGTTAAAAATAATGGGCTTCAAAAACCCGATTGGCGAAATCGTGAAAGATAATGACAGAGAATACCATGTGATTGGCGTATTTGGCGACATCATATTTGACTCTCCCTACGAAAATGCGGCACCTGTTCTCTTAACCGGCCCTAAATTTACAGAACTGGGTATACTCAACATCAAACTGGCGCCTGCTGCTGATGTTGTAAAACAGGTGCAGCAAATAGAAAAGATCTATGCTAAATATTGCCCCAGCTATCCTTTCGAATATCATTTTGTAAATGAAGATCATGCAAAGAAATTCGAGGATATGCAGCGCACAGCGAGACTGACTACTTTGTTTGCCATCCTGACTATCTTCATCTCCTGCCTGGGGTTATTTGGACTGGCAAGCTATATCGCTGAAGGAAGGATAAAGGAAATCGGCATCCGCAAAATACTAGGTGCATCTACTGCGAAGATCATCAAATTGCTGACAAAAGACTTTATTGTTTTAGTAGTTATTGCATTTATAATAGCAGGCCCTATCGCCTGGTATGCCATGCACCAATGGCTGCAGGGTTATGCCTACAGGATCGGGATAGATTGGTGGATCTTTGCAGGCGCAGGTGTACTGGTCATAATGATTTCTATGATCACCACCGGCTATCATGCATATAAAGCGACATTGACAAATCCCGTAAAGAGTCTGAAAGCAGAATAAATCATTTATTATGTTTAAAAGTTACTTCATTATAGCATACAGGAACCTGCTACGAAGCAAATCCTTTTCCCTGATCAATATTACAGGGTTAGTATTGGGTATTGGATGCTGTATGCTGATATGTTTATGGATCTATAATGAAGTCAGCTATGACAAGTTTCATAAGAATAAAGATTATCTATACCAGGCGTGGAACAGAGGCACTTTTGATAATAAACTGCAATGCTGGAATGTGGTACCTGATCCATTGGCTGCAGCACTGAAGGATGAATATGCCGGTATAAAAAACACCTGCCGTACAGATATCCGCTGGTTTGTAACGGCTGTAGGCGAAAAGAAACTTTCTACAAAGGCACTTGTGGTGGATCCGTCCTTTTTATCTATGTTCAGTTTTCCGCTGGTAAAGGGGAATCGGGAGACAGTGTTGAATGATGTTTTATCGATTGTGATCACAGAGAAGATGGCGAAGAAAATGTTTGGTACAGCAGATCCGATGGACCAGATAATAACAATCGATAAGGATCAGTTCAAAGTGACGGGTGTTTTAAAAGATCTTCTTTTAAACAGTACATTCAATTTTGAATACCTGCTCCCATGGAAGTATTATGCTTACTTATCAGGCAATGAAGATGCTTCCTGGAAAAACAACTCAGTGAATGTATTCGTTCAACTTACACCCAATACCACAGCGGCTGCTATCAATCAACAGATCAGGGATGTTACGAAAAAACATACTGGAGACAAAGAGGATACGGAAGTTTTCCTCCATCCCATGAGTAAATGGCATTTGTATTCCAACTTTGAAAATGGGGTGATATCAGGTGGCCGTATTGAGATAGTCAGATTGTTTGGTATCATTGCCAGTTTTATATTGTTGATTGCATGTATCAATTTTATGAACCTGAGTACGGCACGAAGTGAAAAGCGGGCGAAGGAAGTAGGTATTCGTAAAGCAGTCGGTGCACAGAAAAAATCTCTCATCCTGCAGTTCCTGCTGGAATCCCTTATGGTGGTGACCATTGCTGGTATATTGGCGCTCATAGCAGTATTCCTCTTGTTGCCGGTCTTCAATTTACTCATCAATCAGGAACTTGTATTACCGTATGGCAATTGGATATTCTGGGCTACACTGGTAGGTTTTATTCTACTGACCGGCTTACTGGCGGGCAGTTATCCGGCATTTTTCCTTTCTTCTTTTCATCCTGCCGGCATCTTCAGACGTACTTTCAAAAAAGGTCATGGCACGATCAATCACCGTAAGGTACTGGTGGTATTGCAATTCTGTATTGCCATCACGCTCATTATATCTACAGTGATTGTGGTCCGTCAATTAGAACACGCACGTAACAGGAATGCTGGTTTTTCTGGAGACCTGTTGATGTATCACTGGAATAATCCAACACTCAATAATAATTTTGGCGCCCTTAAGAATGAGCTGTTATCTACGGGTATTGCGACCTCCGTGACCCGTACGGCGTCACAACTGACAGAGCCGTTCAGCTCATCGACCTCCGTAAAATGGAGGGGAAAAGAGCCTAATGACAATACCGATTTTGAACGCGGCGCACAGGATGAAGGATTGATCACCACAGCAGGTCTACAACTGCTACATGGGCGGGACCTGGACCTGGCAAGGTATCCGGCTGATTCAACGGCTGTGATCATCAATGAATCGGCGATGAAGGCCATGGGCTTTACCCATCCTATTGGCGAAGTAGTGCATGAATTCGAAACAGATTATCATGTAGTAGGTGTATTTGGTGATTATATATTTGGCTCTCCTTATGAGCATACACATCCGATGATTATTGTGGGTGCAAAGAATATGTTTTTCAATATTATTCATATGAAGCTGGCAGCGGGTGGAGATGTAGTAAAACAAGTGCAGGCAGCAGAAAAACTCTTTAATAAATATAATCCGGATTATCCGTTTGAATACCATTTTGTGAACAAGGATTATGAATTGAAATTCGTGGATATGTCTATTGTGGCGCGTTTAACTACCTTATTTGCTGTGCTGACGGTGCTGATATCCTGTCTTGGTTTGTTTGGGCTGGCAAGTTATATGGCGGAAGAGCGGATTAAGGAAATTGGTATTCGCAAGATACTGGGCGCTTCGGTCGTGAGGATTATTAGTTTGCTGACGAAGGATTTTCTGGTACTGGTAGGCATTGCGCTGTTAATAGCGGCTCCTATAGCATGGTATGCCATGCACCAGTGGTTGCAGCGATATGCTTACAGAACAATGATCGACTGGTGGGTGTTTGTAGCAACAGGGTTATTGGTGATATTGATTTCCCTGCTCACCACTGGCTATCATGCCTGCAAAGCGGCGCTGATGAATCCTGTTAAAAGTTTGAAGTCGGATTAATATAATGTTAGAATGATTCTTTCTTCTTTGTTGAAAAAGAAAGTATCTCCTTCTTTTTTACCGTGTAGCAGTTTTGCCAAAGGTGATAAAGGAGATAGGAAAAATACGGTCTCTTCATTGATGGTTTGTTTACCTAAGCCTGCGGCGATGAAAAAGGATTGACCTTTACAATTAATAAAGGAGCCCGGTTGTGCGGTGGTGTAGATTTTTTCTGTGTTTACTTTTTGTAGTCTGTCCAGTTCCAGCTTATTTTCTTCCTGCTGGCGACTGTGCATGTCTTTTTCAAGGTGCCCCATGGCACGGCCGGTTTCATATTTATCACCTGCGGAGCTTTTTTCTTCATTATTGGCAGCTTCCTGCGCATTGGCAATCATTTGTTTTGCCAATTCGATACGCTTATTGATTAATGCCAGCCCTGTGTTTTTTAGATTGGTTTTAAAGGCAATCATCTCCTGAATCGTCATAAGTGTTATATTTATGCTGCTATGAAGGGTATTTTCTTTTTTATAGATTTATTATTAATCCATCCGTTCCATTCACCCTGATCCAATCTCCATCCTTTATCAGTTTGGTAGCACCCGCTACCCCCACCACTGCCGGCAATCCATATTCCCGCGCTATCACAGCACCATGTGTCATCAATCCTCCTACTTCAGTGACACGCTTTCAATAGCAGCCCTGATCCTTGCACATGATCCGGGAATATCTCCCTGATCAATCCGTAACTCAATATTTCTAATAATGTCATTATACACATCAGTTGTAATACAAAAACCAACCGGTACCTGTATTCCGTCTATGCTGGTCAGTTCTCCCAGGTTCGCACCTTTACCTCCAACTAATGACCATTTAGTATGATCTATTTCCTGAAAGTTCAGTATCATAATTTATTAGTTGTTTCATTCATGATGTCGATGGCTACAGAAAAGTACTTCTCCAATACCTTCAATTCCTTATTTGAAAAAGAAGCAATCAGTTTTTCTGACTGGCCACGAAACTCTTTATATAAAGGCTCAAACAGGGCCATGATCTTTTTAGTATCCGGTACGATGATCACTTTTCTCCGGTCATCTTCGGCATATTGCCTTTTTACCAGCTTCTTCTTTTCCAGTCTGTCTATAAATCCGGTTATAGCCCCGGTGGTCAAACCCGTGAGGGTTGACAGCTCCCCCGCTGTCATTTGTCCCTTCTGCATCAAAAACCCCAGGTACTTATGGTCAGTACCTGATAACCCCGCCTTTCGGCCAATGGCTTCGTGCATTTGAATAGAAGTGTAGGCGTATAACTGGCTTAACCGCCTGATCTGGGTGATGAACTCGGTGTCCATATATATCTTATTGAATAAATATCTTAGCTACTAAGATAATAATTTTATAAATAAGTATTGTATTTTTCACCCAAACCTATGCCTCAGAAATGAATTACGAAATCATCAGGGACGAAGCTGTATTGCGCGCATTTATCGACTGGCTGCCAGTACTCGAAGAAAGCGAAGTATATTATGTCTCATTACTTGCCAGAAGCAAATATTCTGATACGATCAAGTCAGATAAGCAATAATTGAAACGGTTCACCAACCGGAAAGAAGATCTCTTTAACAAGATCTGGCAACTGGAATGCCCCATTGGTGCTTACACACAAAAAGGTGAACCCATTCCACAGGAAGCCCTTGCCATCTACATTACCCCGAATCCAAGGAGTATGCACGATGCCATGTTCAGTTCTCTTGTTACACTGGCAAAGACGATTCAACATAAAAACATGTTGGCAAATCCTCATTAGGAAGTGATGAATGAAATTCAGAAATCCAAAGGCAGGAGCTGTTTTGTGGATTTTGATTTTGACTATAAAGATGAAAAATTCGGAGAGGAGTTAAAATGAAATATTTATGAGCGGGTAGGTCAATCGGCCAAAGTACAGTTCGTAGAAACGAGAGGAGGATTTCATGTATTGGTGGATCCGACTTCTGTTGAAGAGCCATTCAAAAAAAGATGGTACCAAAGCATCACTGAATTGCCCCATGTAGATCAGGCGGGTGATCAGTTGATTCCTATTCCGGGGTGCACGCAGGGAGGATTTATGCCGATCTTATTTTAAATCATTCAATGAATATATAATCAGTTTCAGAAGTGGGCTTCTCAGAAATTCGAGATGCCCACTTTTTATTCGGGTACCAGATGGAGAGAATTTTCGTACATGCCATTCTCATGGCCTTCCTGTTACTTATGATACATCCCCTATTAAGGAACCTAAGGAGATAAGTAGTCTTTTAAGCAATTCTGAGGATGTTTATTTATTTTTGATACTTCCACCTCTACTTAAAGTAATCATTTCCTCCAATTCATTTACCGCCTCCTCTTCTGTCCCATTAGACCCCTTCATACTAAATCGTATATATCCCTCTTTATCAATAATAAATTTAGCGGGTATACCATCCACCCCATACTGCTTCACCACGGCATCTTTCTCATCACGCAATACCCTGAATGTATACTGTTTCTTTCCCAAAAAGTCGTTAATTGCAGGCGCTACATCATTGCTATACTCCCACGTATCTATAAAAAGAAAAACAACGGATGTATCTGCACCATATTTATTAACCGCCTTCTGCATGGCCGGAAACGAGGCTTTACACGGCACACACCAGGTAGCCCAGAAGTCGAGCACCACTACCTTGCCTACATAATCTTCCAGTCGGACCACCTTTCCTTCCAGATCTTTTAGTTCAAACACCGGAGCTTTCAGCTTTACGGTCGATCGCCTGATGCTATCACTGAACTCATGGGTTATCCGGGCCTTAACGCCCGATAAATAGGTATCAAACCCCAATGTATCTGCACCATGCAATGCAATATACGCCTGCTTCATTTTCTGCTCCACAGCCGGCCCTCCTGCCCTCGCTTTCAACATCGCTGTATACGTATCCAATGCTTCCTTATATCTTGCGGCGCGTACCAGCATATCCCCTTTCAATCGCATCAAACCAGGTCTGTTCTTCTCTGAACTATACCCCATTTTGTCAGTTAACCACTGAATCGCCTCTTCATACTTCTCCTGCTTCTCCAATACACCCGTCAATAACACTAATGACGACGCGAGAATGGAAGCTGGCGTGACACCGTTTCCCTGTTTATCCAGGTACTTCACCGCCGTATCCACCGCCAATTTCGCAAACCGCTCCGTATTCGACAGGTCACTGGCATTTTCAAATGACCTTGCTATTCTGAAATACTGGTTACACTTTTCTGGCCCGTATTGCAACTGACCTACATACTCATCGACCTTCGCAGTATTTCGTTCATATGCAAATTCAGCCGCTATATAAGACCTGATATCATCCAGCTTACTGATGCTGAAACTATCATGCAACGTACTTTTATAGACAGAATCCATCATCCTGCCCTTCGACAGCTGATAGATATTAGAAAGCTGTGCTCTAAGGCCTGCAGGTATTCCAACCAGGATTAATAAAAGAAAATATCGCATCTTTATTGGTTAGCTTTTCCCAAATAGTTCTTCCAGCTTTTGTTCCAGTTCCTCTCCCCGCAGGTTCTTCGCCACTATCTTCCCGGAAGGATCCAGCAGGAAATTTGCAGGTATCGCTTTCAGGTTATACATCATAGCAACAGGACTCGTCCAACCAGCCAGGTCGGACAACTGCATCCATGGCAAACCATCTTTCTCTATTGCCTTCAGCCATTTCTCTTTGCCATCATTCCCTTCATCCAGCGAGAACCCAACTATCGTAAAGTTCTTCTCCCTGAATCTATTATAAGCCTTTACTACATTAGGATTTTCATGACGACAAGGCACACACCAGCTGGCCCAGAAATCGACCAACACATACTTTCCCCTAAAGCTTTTCAGGGAAACATTTTCTCCTGAGGTATTCTGCGCTGTAAATTCAGGCGCTTCTCCGCCTATATCCAATACCGTCGCTCTCTTAATCATTCTTGCAAATAACTGACCCTGTGCAGACGATTTCAGTGCAGGATCCAGCATATCAAAACCTGCTACCGCTTTATCCATCTTTGTAGCAGGATCAAAATATGAGCGCAATGAAAGCAATGACACCAGGGACTTTGGATGGCGGGTCACAAAACCCAATACAGCGCTATCCCGTTGCGCAACCACTGCTTCATAACGCATTCTTACCACACCCACTTCCAGCGAATCTTCTGTACTATTAGCTGCCGCATACTGTTGCTCCAATAACGCTACCTTCTTTTGAATCGGTGCCAGCAGATCTACTAATGCCTGTTGATCATCATTCAGCGCTGTACCACCTATTCTGGCATGCTTTAACGAATCAATAGCTGTCACCTTCACGGTTCCGCTTTCCAGGTATACCGGTACATTATCTCCCATCCCTATACTTTCCGGCATAATACCTCCATGTGTTACATACAGAAATGCTTTCTGTTTCATGGGGCTCGTTCCTGTTATTGTAAACGTTCCGTTCACTACATCCACCGTATCAAATACCATCTTACCCGGCAGCATATGCATCAACACCGCCTTATTATTTTTCTCTGCCGCGAGTTTTTTGATAGCACCTTCCAGCCTGAACGCTTGTGGATCCTGTGCTTTCAGCACTCCCGGCACCATTGCACAAGAAACCAGCATATATATTAAAAGCCTGTTCATTTGAATTATTTTGTCATGATTGAATAAATAGATCTTACGGGAATAGTCTGCTTCACTACCATCTGCAAATCCTGCCGCTGGCTGCTAAAAATAGAATGCGTACTTGATACAACCCCCACCAATCCGCCAAATTCATTGACGATTGGACCACCACTGGAACCAATGGCATAATCAGCAGTGATATCCATTCTTTCCGTATTGGCACCGAACTCTTCATACCTTGCATTCCGGGCCACCAGTCCTGCTGAAAAGTAATACGGAAATCCCTCAGGATTAGACAGCAAATAAACAGGGGCGCCTACAGGCGCTTCGTTTCCCAATGTGATGGGATGTATTTTAACCCCATGGTTATTTTTGATCGTAAACAATGCCAGATCCGCGTTTTCATCATAACTCAACACTTTGTCTATGCTAAATACATTGCCATTCACATCAGACAGAAACAGGGTGCTATCCATTTCATAAAACCCGGGAGTCTTCTTAAACAACATTTCAAATACATGATGATTGGTTACCATGGTTCCCTCTTCATTAATCGGAAATGCGGTCGCTGAAATAGCAATCCCTTCTATATTATTATCTGTCTTTCTGAAAAACTTCCAGATCACAAATACCTGGTCATTTAATTGTTTCGCTACTTCTACAGCAGTCATTGGTTTGCGTGCTTTGGCCCGTTCATATTTCACGGTCACTTTTTGTGATGGAACGACATTGACTGCTTGTGCCCATAGTTCCCTGAACCCTTTCATACCTCCCTGCCCCATTTCAGCTCTCGCATTAGTATATACTAAATTCCTGAACTTTTCATCATCGCGGAAGTTCATTGTATCCTGTGCATACAATGAACTTCCTCCCAACAACATTCCTACTAACACTAACTTTCTAAACATGAATGATTAATTTAAAATTGCAGTCAATTGTTTTTCCAACTCCTCTCCTCTGAGATTCAGTGCTATGATTTTTCCTGTGGGATCTAACAGAAAATTTGTAGGTAATGACGTTATACCATACAGTTTAGCAACTGATGTGTTAGGATCTATAAAATCAACCAGGTTTGTCCAGGTATACTGGTCTTTTTCTACCGCTTTCTTCCAGTCATCTGCCTCCTTATCTACGGAGAAACTGATGATTTCAAATTTCTTATTCCTGAACTTTTCATAGCTGCTCACAAGGTTTGGACTTTCCCTGCGACAAGGTCCGCACCAGCTGGCCCAGAAATCGAGCAATACATATTTCCCTCTGAAGTCTGATAAATGTTTTTCAGTTCCCAACAGATCTTTTGCAGCAAAATCAGGCGCGGTTTTACCAATACCCAGTTTAAATACATTTTCGATAGCCTCTTTATATATCTCCCCGGATGAGGAAGCCTTTACGGAGTCTGACATTGCATTAAACAGGCTGGATGCCAGTTCTACATTATCAGTGGGATTAAAATTATTCTTCAATGCATGCATCGCCACCAGTGAGTTAGGATGTGACTGGATAAATCCAACCAGGTTGGTTTGCAATAATACATCCAGTTGCTTATAATCATCCATCAATTGCATCCGCTTTACAGAATCTGGTTCGTTCTTAAATTTATCAACAATACCCGCCTGTAATTCTTTCAGGTTACCAACACTGTTTACCATTTCCTGCTGGTCCTTATTCAGCTGTGAACCACCTACCTTTGCATGCGTCAGTGAGTCAGGAGATGTAACTTCTATCACGCCGTCTTCGAGATAAATAGCGACCTGGTCGGAGATTCTTCCAGAATTCACCCTCTCACCACCCTGCCGCATAAAGATGTTTACACGTTGTTTCAGGTCCACTGACCCTGACAAAGTGAATTCATTGTTCTTCACTTCGGCAGAATCTGTCTGTATGTATCTATTCCTATACATAATAAATACCTTCGCCGGCTCTTTTACATGCCCCAGCTTTCCTTTGATTACAAAATGCTGTTGTGCCTTTGCCATGCCAAAGGAACCCGCCAGCAATACTAACAGCATACTTACTTTACACCTCATACCTTTTATTTAAGTTTTTTTAAGAAAGTAATGGTTTGTTCATTCGATGGGCGTGTCATTGAAAACTGCATGACTTTCCCCTTTTTATCCAGCAGTATAAATCGTGGGATCCGGTCTATCCGGAAGGCCTGTACAAACATCGTATCACTGGCCCACCATTGTACCCCTTCATTGATCCCATATCCATTCATCCCTCCTTTCCACCGGTATTCCTGCTGGTCTATTGAAATACTGACCACTTCTATTTTCCGTGGATCAACAGCGTGTTCCAGCTCTTTCAGAAAGGGATATTCCTTACGACATGGATAACACCAGGAAGCCCAGATGTCCAGGTATACATATTTCCCTTCGAACTCCTGCAATGAATGTTGCACGCCGGCGGTATCTGCGAACTTGTACTGATAGGCACCCAGTGTTGCAGCATAAGCCACTGTATCTTTCAACTCCTGCCCGCTCACGCCATTACACCACAACAGACCAAGTACGATAAATATTCTTTTCATAATTATTGAAAAATGTAAAAACTAAACAAAGCATAAGATGTCACACCTTTTCTGGCTGGTGCGCTTAAAGGATCATTCGGATCTGTCACCAGCTTTACCCCCATGAGGTAAAAGGTACCTGGCTTAAATGCTGAATAATTACTGAATGAAACTGTAAGACTATCTTTGCTGTACAATGTATTGGGGGCTACAGTCGCACTGGATTTCGTAATTGCATAAGTACCCTCGGGAAACTTTTCGTAGGTCGTATATGCAGCTGCTGAAAAAGCAGTGATGAGTGAATCGCTGACGTCTGTCACTGCATAGGCATGCAATTCATCAAAAGGATAACGTACCCCTGCCGCCACACTTATGTTCAGAGAAGCCGGACCAATTGGCTGACCGGAATCATCTGTCGAAAGGTAAAATCCCCAGTACTGACTGCCATTTCTTGCGTACGGATAAGTATAGTCGAAACTACCGCCTCCATTAATATAAAGATCCACCGCCGTAAGGGTCACCATCATTTTGAAGAACACAATAGACGTAGACAATTGTCCTCCATTATTGGCAGTCAGTCTGACCGGTACCAGGTAGAGGGTATTGTCTTTCAGTTTAGATGCGTCATTTAATGTGATGTACAGCGAATCTGTAGCCGTATTTTCACCAGCAGCAATCCGGTAGCTACCGTTAAATGATGGCAGAAAAGCCGTTGCACTAATGGAAGGATTGGTTTCATTGTACAATGTATTATAAGAAGCAACGAGCGAAGTATCAATCGTAGCCGTCACCACTGTCTCTCCCGAAGCATTGCCTGTCAGGGATACCGGAAATCCACGGTAGGTCAGCGTTGTTTCTCCTGACGTAACTCCATTTAAAATTATAGCGTTACCTGTTTCTATATAGGAATATTTGTAGGATCCTAATTCCCTTGCCAGCTCAGTCAACGCATCGTCTTTCTTCGTGCAGGACACGAGTATTAATAATAATATTGCGACACCATATCTTTTCATAAATACATGCTGAATTTGATGAGATAAAATTTATTGTCTGACATTCTGCACCATATTAGAATTGTTCGCCAGTACTGTTTGTGTAAATGGCATCACGTACCTGCCGGACAAAGGTGGTAAGGTGGCGATCACCGTACTGTCATCCTGCTGTCTGGTGAGCGTAACCTGCGTATTGGTATTCACATTGAACCGCTTCAGATCGAACGTACGTAACCCGCCATGGACAAACAATTCACGACGTCGTTCATTCAATACATAACTCAATGCAGTATCCGCATTACTCGTTGTCACTTCTTCATAAGACCTGATCCTATTAGCAGCCAGCGTATTGACAAGGGTTACAGCTCCGGCAGCATCTCCTTTACGGGCCAGGCATTCCGCTTTTGTCAGCATGACTTCTGGAACGCTTACGCTGAAGTCAGAAAACAAGGTGGTCGCACCATTGTAAGTAGACGTTCTGTAATAATATCCATTGAGCCGTGTATTATATCTGCCATCATAGTAAGACAGTAAAGAATACAGGGAGGAACTTATCTGGAAAGAATAATTAACCAGGGAATAGAAATTACGCTCATATGCCACCTTGGCCATGAGGATTTCAGGGTTTGTGCGCAGGTCTATCAACTGTGTGGGACCTGAATAATCTGATGAAATATCCATAAGGGAACTAGCCAGTGCCAATGAAGAATCTGCATACAATAATGCGGAATCATAAGCAGCCTTATAGAGATAAGCACGGGACAAAAGTGCATATCCTGCAGCCTTTCCGGGATGGATAATATTACGGCCCATGCCTGCCAGATAGGGGTTATTCACCGCCTGTCGCAAATCAGTGATCACTTTGTCATACACCTCTTTTACAGTTGCCCTGGATGGCTTGGCAGATGCATCTGGTGATAGAACTAAAGGCACTGCCAGATCAGTTGCTGCGGTCGCACTGTTATATCCTGCCCCGTAAATATTTGCCAGTTGTAAATAATAGTAGCTTCGCTGAATGAGCGCCTGTGAGATCACATTACTCCGGTTCTCCACTGTATTGACAGAATCCTGTGGTGCGGAACCAACCCTGTTCATGATAATATTCATTTGCAGAATACGGCTATAAGAGCTGCTATACATGTAATCTTCATCAGCAGGATTCCATATCACATTGCTCCAGAGGTAAGTGCGGGTATAAAAATTATCCTGCCCGCTTAATTCTACATCTGGCAAGCGCACATCATCACTCATTAAATCTGACAGCATATAATTGCCAATAGCCAGTGAGTCTGAATTCAACATCTCCTGGAAGTCAGCTATAGTAGTAGGATTAACAGACTGTGTAGATGGATTTACATCAAGGAATTTTTCACAACCGGTAAACACAATTACCATCAGTAAAAAACAAATCATCTTATTCATTGCCATGTGTTTTAAAATTCAATATTAGAGACCGATCATGAAACTGCATGAATACTGTTTGGCGATAGGCATTCCCATCACACCGTTAGAACCGACAACGGTGGGATCCATATGGTATTTATTTTGCGTCCACATGGCCAGGTTCTGTCCCTGAAGGGTAACCAGCGCACTGTTCAGTTTCATTCTTTTCACCAGCTGCTGTGGGAACCGCCAGCCAATCATTACTTCCTGTAAGCGGACGAAGTTGGCGGACATCACACTATTCATTGAATTGTTCGTAACAAAACCACGGAAACTATTGGAGCCATCTTTTGTCATCGCAGGCACATCTGTATATAATTCATCTCCTTCTTTTTTCCACCTGTACCGTATCAAACTGCTATTGGCCACATCAGTAGACGGAGTAGGAATAAATCTTTTCATCACAGCGCCCCAGCTAAAGGTCAGTGCGGCTCTTCCAAAAAAGGATCCCCAGGCCACTTCATGTATAAATCCACCGTTCCATGGGGCTCTCAGTACACCAGCATAGGTCAATGAAGTAGCGAGGGTAGTACTGTCCAATACAGCCGTTTTTTTGCCTTCTTTATCGTAGATCTGAGGATTGCCCTTGTTATCCAGACCTGCCCATTTAAAGGCCCAGAGATTGCTTGTATTATAACCGTCACGGTAAGCTGTGGCATAAGCATCGGTTGCGGTAAAACCCGGGGTAGGTACAGACTTTGCGACATTGACATTGTAGGCGCCGTTTAATGTAACGGTGTAGGAGAATTTCGTTGTCTTTACAAAATCTGACTTCAGGAAAAACTCTATTCCTTTATTCACGATATTGCTATAGGCTATCTGGCTGCTAAGGCCACTGGATGCATCTGCAGCGACGGAGATACTACTATTCACACCTGATGAGGTGCGGTTATAATACCTTACATCCAGCATATACTGGTCATGGAGAATACCTATCCGGACCCTTGTTTCATAATTGAGGTTGCGGGGTGGCAACGTAGTGAATGTACTGTTGGTCGCCATTGTATAAGAACCGCCGCCGGCCACATTGGTACCCATCATTAAATCGAGTCCCTGGTAAGAGCTGATATTCTGTATCAAACCGTCAATATCCAAAGTACTTATGAGGTTAGAATGAAAGTATTTTTCTTTTGCCAGGTTATATTTCAGCACGCCATTGACCTGCGATTGTCCTTCAGGAGATTTATTGTAAGTGACCATAGTGCTGAATAACCCCTTGCGCAGGTTGGCTTTCAGGGATGCACTTACATAATGGATCACCGCACTGCTGTCGCCAGCCGTTGTTAAGTCAGTATTGCCTGTACTGCTCAACCCTGTCATCTTTTGGGAGTTATATCCAACAGACAATTCATATCGTCCTCTGCCCAAACCTACTTTCACACGCTGGTAAATATTCCGGGAAGATTGGCCACTCTGTTGGGTAGGAGAATAACCATTTACCCATATTCCATAGTCATCCCAATACACCTGCTGGTATCTGCTGGCAGCAAAATTGACAGGCAGATCGGGCATCAGCATGGTCAAAATACCTGTAGTAACTGCCACATCATCGATCCATTTGTTGACGGGTTCTTTGAACAATTCAACACTTCCCTCTACGTTATAATTCGTCAAAGTAGAGTATTTTGAAATCTGGCCATAGCTTGGATTTAGCACACTGGTATAACGGCCGGATAATGTGAATCTCTTATTGTATGTATATTTTGCTGCCCCGTTCCAGTTGATATTCCTTGAATTTGTATTCTCTAAATTGACAGGCACGACCAGGCTGGAAGGATAAACTGTTGCACCCTGGCCGGCAAACAATGCATAATAGTTTGAAATAGCAGCATTCGGATCAGGAGTAGGTAGATATATAGGCGCACCGGTACCGGTAGTTGAATTATAACCATACAATACATAATTGCCGGGGCGTCTGTAACCTACGCTGGCAGCGCCTCCGCCTACAGATAGTTCAATCTCATTCCTGCCAAATGTTTTATTGTAGGCTAAACCGGATCGCACGTTCCATTCTTTGTTAGTGCTTTTACTTCTGTTCAGGATATCACCATAGGGTACATAAAATTTCACCCCGTTTTGATAATACTGACCGTATTGATTGACCAGTTGCCTGGCGTAACTGGATGATTTATCATAAAATAAATCGGTGGTATTATCCTGTAAAGTATTTAACACCGAAGCACTCCATTGTAATCCGGGTAGTAATTTCCAGCTGAAGTTTAACCTGGATTGGGCCTGCAGACTTTTATCCGTCGAATTATTCAGCCGTGCATCTTCCAGCAGGTTCACCCCGTTGTTATAGTAGCCTTTGCTCATAATAATATCATTCGCATCAGGGTTGAACGATGAATAATCGTATACATATTTCCCGTTATTATCGAGCAACATCTGGTAAGGCTGTATCGTTAAGTTGCTGGGATTTACACTATAGCCTGCGCGACTCTTCACACTGGCCAGATATAAAGTCCAACTGATATTCAGGTCGTCATGCAGCAGGTTAAGAACGTTATTGGCATTCAGGCTGACGGTCCTGTTTGACCCGTTCAGCGCGTTATCATTGTTGCTGGAGTACCCGCCGATTAAGGAGAATTTATATTTATTGGTCCCCCCGATTACAGACAGGGAATGATTCTGGTTAAATGAATTTTGCTGCAGCATGTTCAGCTGAGCGGTGTTGTCCAGTCGTCCCAGCGAATCCCAGCTTGCATTAAACCCTTCCTGCGTAATCATATTATTATGCAGCTTGCTGAGCAACCTGGCTGCAGGTGTGATCTGGAAGGTATTGTTGGGGTTATAGGTGTTTTGGTTAAATAAAGTATCTGATTGTCTTACATAGTCCAGCACATCTCCGGTGGAGGGCAGATAGAGTTTTTCCCTGTTAAATTTAGGTGCAGGGGTGTAGTATAAATTTACAGAGTAGTTGACATGGATCTCCCCGATTTTACCTTGTTTGGTCCTCACCATGATGATCCCATTAATGGCTTTAGCTCCCCATTTCACGAGTTCCTTTGGGTCTTTGACCACTTCTACCGATTCTACATTGCTCATAGGGAAATCGGCGGGAAAACCCTCTCTTGGGAAGCCATCAATTACGATCAGCATTCCATCTGTATTGCCGGCAAATGAGTTGGAGCCACGTAATTCAGGCACCAGTGAAGTAGAAACCCGGGTAGTAAAGCGAACCTGGTAGATATTCTTATTCATCCATGTGGGAAAATTGCCTGAGAGAAATGCATCCAATACTAACTGACCATAAGTAGGATAGGCTTTCACAAACTGTTCGGGCGTCATAAATGTCCAGAGCAGCCTTGGATTATACACCCCAATACTGGTGATTGATCTGACGGTCGTACTTCTCGTTTGCAAACTCAATCCCGGCACAGTACCCTGTAAGATCTGTCCCAGGTTCATATAGCTACGGTTGGTCAGATCTATCTGTAGAGTAGGATCTTTTACCTTTGCGGTGTTGGAAATATTAACAGCACCTAAAGTGGTTTCTAATTGTTCCAGGTTGATAGATAAACGACCCATGTTTGTCTGGACCTTTACCTTGTAAGGTTTAAAGCCAACATAGGAGATGGAAAGGATACTTCCTCTGGGAACAGCGATCACAAAACGACCATCCCTGTTGGTGGTCACACCTGCAGAACCATCCAGTGCTTTTACAGAAGCTCCGATCAGCACAGATCCGTCTGCTCCACTCACCTGCCCTGTTACTACCACCGTGGTATCTTCGGCCACTTGCTGAGAGAGGTTTTCCTTCGGCCTTTCAGTAATAATGATATTACGGTCCACAATTTTGTAGGTAACAGGCTGACCGTCGAAACAGCGGGCCAGTACAGCAGACAATGGCTGATTGGAAAAAGACGCGGTAATAGGCCGTGTATTTTTCAGTAGCTCCTTTGTATACACGATTCCATAACCACTTTGCGCCTTGATAGTGGTTAATACCGATTGTAAGCTGGCATTGTTTACACTGAATGAAATAGAAGACTGCGCAGTGACGTCGGGCATGAGGAGCATCAATTGCAGCACCAGATACACTCGGGTAAAGACAATACATAGCCGTCTCCACATACGTGAAGTAATTTTTAAATTCATAGTCGGAGGATTAAGTACCGCTACGCTGGCCACACGTCTACGGCTTTTTTTGGTTGATTATTAAATGTTGGTTTTATCTGAACGGCAAAACTGTTACTACATCACCATCTATTCTAAATTTGGCTGATTTTGTCAGCATGATCATCTCTAATATCTTCTTTAACGGCACATCTCTGCTGATTTCAATAGTTACACCTGTGGCTGTATTGAAATCGCCTGCATATACTACATCTACATTATACCAGCGCGACAGTTCCTCCATAATCTCCCTGAGATCTGCATCTCTTAATATAATCTGTTTGTTTTTCCAGGCGGTTACCTGCTCGATGTCGGCATTGGTAATACTCAGCCCACCGTTACCAGATCTGGCCATTTGTCCGGGTTGCAGGACCTGTCCTTTACTACCTTTGGATGCTACTCTGACAGCGCCATTTATCAGTGTGGTATAAGTAATAGCAGGTTGATAGGCTCTTATATCAAAGGCAGTGCCCAATACCTGTACTTCCGTACCATTTACAGCTACAATGAATGGTCTCTTTGGGTCGTGTGTCACTTCGAAATAAGCTTCACCGGTCAGTTGTACTTCACGTTGATTTCCTGAAAACCGGTTCGGGAACCGGATGGAAGAAGCTGCATTTAACCATACGACAGTACCATCACCAAGGACTAATTTATACTCTCCACCTTTGGGAGTGATCAGCGTATTATAGGTCGGCATTTCTTTGGTGTTGTTTTTTGCCAGGTATGACAATACACCTTGTTGTTGTTGTACCTGTACACCATTGCCCTCCGTAAAACTGGAATCGCGCGCTTTGTCTAACCCGATTGTATGGCCATTGGCCATTACGAGGCGGGCTTTTGTGGTGCCGGGAGGAACTTCGTTGCCAATGACAACGTACTCCATGGCTGGTTCTTTTGGCGCCTTCAGGTATTGCAGACCTGCAGCGATCATAATTAAAATAGCGGCTGCTGCAGACAGGTAAATGAAGGTGCGTCGCTGTTTGTTCTTCTTTATTTTATGATGAATTGAGCCGATCACATTTTCCATATTATAATTATGGAGTGGTGTGGAAGTCCATTCATTAGTTGCGCCTTGTGAAATTTCGGCCCATAGTTCCCTGTTCTTTTCAGATAGGTTGATCCATGCATCCAACTCCGCCTGTTCATCCGGCGTGATATTGCCTGCTATGTAATTTTTTACTAACGCAGCGATCCGAAATGGCAATTCTAATGGTGGTTGGCTCATCATAATATAATAACACCAAATGGATGGTATTTGTCTAAAGGGTTTGAAAAAATATTTTAAATAAATAACAGCAGGAAAGTAAATGCTTTGTCAGACAGTGATTTTTTCAGCAGAGAAAGGCCTCTGGCTTTTTGATTGCGAACAGTACTTTCGGTGATATTCAGTTGGTTGGCGATTTCATCGGTGCTTTTACCTTCCTGGAAGGTCATTTTTATCACTTTTTTACATTGTTCCGGCAGGGTGTTGATGGCGAGTTCGATTTCTCTCCATACTTCTGCGAGGATGATGTTGTTGGTGATGTCATCTTCAGGGATGGGTGCGAGCGGGATGGATTCTTCGCGTTGTTGTTTTCTTCTAGTGTCCCGGATGTAGTTCAGGCAGCGGTTTCTGGCAGATAGGTACAGGAAGTTTCTGATGCTGGTGTCGTTGTCAAAGTTTTGTTCTTTTTCCCATAGTTTGACGAATACATCCTGGGCGATTTCTTGTGCTACAGCATGGTTGTCGATTATTTTTTCTGCAAAAAAGACGATAGCCGGGTAATAGTGTTTTACCACGGTATTAAATTCAGATGTTCTAGCTGTCCCAAACATATTAACGGCCTTGCGGTTAAAATACAAAAAGTATGGGGTTTTTGGATGTTTTTTATTGTATTTGGGGGATAGCCATCTCAAAGGCAGTATGGAATTGGGTTAATTTGATACGGACCTGATCTGTTGTTTGGGCCAGGTATTCAATATCTGTTAAATATGGCAACTATGTCGTAATAATATTTAAAGCTGGAAGATGTGTATCTATATAATAAAGCATCATCGGCGATGTTTTTTACGGGTTTACGGGAAAAAATTTCAATTGAACGTGCAATTTGAGGAAGATATCAAAGAAAAAAATATCACGCTCGTGGTGCTGATATAACAGGAAAAGCAGTTAATCTTTACGCCATACAACAGGGAAAAAACAAAAGTGGCGGTTGACGTAAAAAATGCTTAGTATAGGCTGGGCTTGTGTAAAGGAGGAAAAGAGGCGCTTAAACAGGAAGATAAAGTGTCGACAAAGTGTCGACTGGCTATAATGGATTGTTCAATGGACTAATTTGCGGGGAATAATAAATGAATTAAATCCTATGAAGTTATCAAAATTTATCCCTGTGGCGTTTGTCTTAGCCCTTATCTTTAGTTGTAAAAAGGATAATAATAATGGGTCGGCGCCCACAGAACAGGCATATCTGCCTGCAACCTTCAAACTAACTGCTTCTGACGGATCCTTCGCGAATTATGAGCTGACCTATAATGATGACAATAGCGTAGCCACACTAACGAGTTCCATGTCAACAAGTGAGGGGGAAATAGATACTGTCCATTTTTCACACAACGCAAATGGAGATTGTGTGAAAGTAACTTTTACTAATAATATGGGCCGCGTAGGGGGGAGCAGTGACTCACTCGTATACCGGGATGGAAAGATGATCATATTCCTGTTGGATGATGTAGGCATGTTGCAGGACAGCACCGTATTCACATTCAATAGCCAGGGAGATGTTATTATGATGGGTAATAAGGATACAGTTAGAAATGGCGACAGTAAATCGCTGTACTATATAGAATTTTCGATTATTAACGGGAATCCTCAAACTTTCACAACGTACAGCTATTATGCTGCTTCTGCAACGACTCAGCCGCAAATAACAAACTTCACCTCCAACTATGCATACGATAATAAGTCAAACGCATTTCAGGCTGTATTTCGTGCTGATCCTATTCTTGTATATCTCCTGAGCAATATTGCATTAGCATATATTTCTATGGGCAAAAATAATATAACAGGTATTACGCAATCCGATTCACAGTACGTTTTCGCCCTTACTTACGATACCGTTACAGGTTACCTGTCTTCTCAACAGACTACATTTATGGGAACAACGCTCACTATTGACTATACCTATGTTAAATCGAAATAATTATACAAAAAGTCAGTATTGCTGCTGATCTTTTTTATGGTTCTACCCTGGACAGGTAAGTAATCGAACCTGAATATGGAAGATGTGTTGCTTTACTAAACCTGCTAACAACTGCCTGCAGCCTTCTTTCCATTTCACCTGTTTACGACAGCCTGATCAAAATAAAATAGTCGCGGGTAATCGCGACTATTTTATTTTGATTATGAAGTGTAGTCGGAATCTCATAGATGGATTCGAGATACTTTGAATGACTGTGCTACCCGAGGAAATAAGTCTTTAGAAATAGAAAAGCGCGATGGAATTGTAGTAATCCCAGACTGTATATCAGAAGAAGCATAATTGTATTTGGCTTTATCTTAAAAGAGGGCAGCGAGTTGCATAGATCAACCACTCTAGCCAATTTGAAATATAGGGTGTGGAACTTTACAATAATCAAAGACAATATTTATAGGGTAATACTTTACAAACAGGTATATTAAATCGTTATAAAACCTGATATAGTGTTATTGGGTCGAAACGGATATAATCATTATAAAATGCAGAAAGTCGCGATTAATCGCGACTTTCTGTATCTGTGATCCCGTTGGGACTCGAACCCAAGACCCATACATTAAAAGTGTATTGCTCTACCAACTGAGCTACGGAATCATTCCCTTTCTTCGTGATTGGGAGTGCAAAGATAGGAATTAAATTATTTCTTCCAAATCCAAACGCAATTATTTTTAAAATTAATTTAAAATCATTCTATACTTCACAGCCGGATCCTCGCGCTGGTCGGGCTTAAACAAATGCAACACATAATATTTCCCATTCACCCAATCCTGCACCGCATTATCATAATACTGACTTCCA
>Ga0316604_10000905_pt1 | contig 30392 bp, 33 predicted proteins | sample OWC_soil_day20_C_FD_207650 | JGI IMG/M metagenome (GOLD analysis project Ga0316604, IMG submission 207650) | Wetland soil microbial communities from Old Woman Creek delta, Ohio, United States - OWC_soil_day20_CT | ecosystem: Environmental > Terrestrial > Soil > Wetlands | place: USA: Ohio... | reverse complement strand
GTGGTGCTGCCGTAATAATTTATTACGCCGATCCATTTCCTTATTGAGTAACTCAAGCACATGGCAGCCATCTTCAATCTCAGTAACCAGCAAGGCGTGGTTTTCTAGCCAAAAGTAATCAACCTCGCCGTAATCGATTACGACTAAATACATTTTGGGATATCGCATTGTTAATAGGCTAGTAGCTATAGAACGGGTAAGCATTGACTTTCCTGTGCCTGTCGGCCCGTTAATGAACATGTGGGGAAGTTTTGCTAGGTCTATACAGAAGGGTCCATCAATGGTATAACCCAAAGGCAGTGGCAATTCGTAACCGCTAAAATTGGCTGAATTAATGTTATATGTATAACGGTCTTCAAGTTTAGTGGTATAAACCTGCATTACTGCGGTTTTCCCCTCTTGTTCTATCATCACTCGGCAACCGGTAGCAGTTTCGAAGTACTCTTTCTTTGCGACAAATTCACTATAGGCCATCGATGGAGGGAATACGTAAACCATTTCCCACCCGTTGGTGGTTTTGTGCTTTGCGATTCGCTCTGGTCTAGGTTCTTTAAATATGGCATTGGTGACTTGGGTTATAGTGTAAGGAATCTCTGTGCCGCATCGTTTAGCCAATTTTTTTAGCGGCCAGCGAATCAACGGTCCTAAGTCAACATCTTTACTCATCTTGTTACCCATCGATAAACCTTCGAGGTTACACCCTTGGTAATACCCCAGGTTACAGAACCTATTTTTTCGGCTATCCCTTTCTGGTGAAAGGTGTTGTTATCAGGCCGTTCCACTGTTGTTTTCTCTTCAAAGGGTAACTTAACTTGAATGCCGTTTTCAATTGTTGTGGTATAACCTTCTTTCTTTATGACCGTGACAATCTTGTTTTTAGCTTCTAAAAGGTTATTAGTCACAATTTTTGTATTAACGGGAGTTAATGCAAGCATCCCAGCAATTACAACCGGAGTAACCCAGGGAATAATTGGTGCGGGAATCATGTTGTCGTCCTCCATATTTAAAATTTTCCTAGTAAATCATCTAATTCCTGATCGACGTTTACATGTACTTTTTCTATCTTTACTGATGGAATTGTAGCCAGCCGCTTTCCAAACAGCACCGATCTTAAGCCATCCCGGATATAATCCGATAATGCTCCCCGTTCCATCCCCTTAACCGCCTGAATGATATCCTTATCCTGCCGTGGACGTAGCCGAGCATTGATTATAATCTTTGCTTCCATAGTCGAGCCCCTAAGTTTCGATAACCCCGGCAGATTGCTCCTTGTGGGTCTGGAACTATTTCAGGATTGCGTCCAGGGAGAAGCCACTCAATCAATTGAGCCCCGCCGCCGCCAGCGATAAGATAGACATCAAAATCAGTATTAATCCCTTCGACCTCAAATGTGATCTGTTCGGCTAAGGCCTGCAATGTCTTTTCATATCCGCGGATCCGTCCGGCAACAATTTTAGCATCCACTTCATACACAGGTGCGCCGCCAAGTTCACGAGAGATAGTTTTATAGGCAACATGTAGCCCGAGCGGCAATGTCTTACTAAGCGGCTGAATGATTTCCAGGCCATTGACAGCCAAGAGATTGCAGGTATATGTCCCAATGTCAACCACAAGCACAGATTTAGCCGCTAACGTCTTATTAACTATCTCCCCTCCACTACTTAATACCACCGACATCAACGCGCCTAGAGGCTGAGGAACGGCTTTATGTCGGGTAATTCTAGACCTGAGTTCAATTAGTTGACCATCAATTTGCATTTTAATTAACGTATCGTTGCATTGTTCAATAAGCTGAGTTAATCTGGCGCGCTGCTTAAAATAAAAGTCTACTGGCAACCCTGTTACAAGCGAGATTTCTTCATTGCCTCTTGAGAGATAACCAATCGATGCCAAAAGCAATACCTCACTAATAAAAGAGTCAGCTTTATCTTCTTTCAACGAAAAGAATCTTTGTTCTGATTGCTGAATAGCTAACGTTCCAACAAAGTATTCCCTCTCTCCGTGCCATATTGAAATACCTTTCGCCTTGTCATTTGGAGAATCAAATAGTGATTGAGCGATTCCGATAACTGACGGTATCCGGAGGTCTTTTCCGGTAGCCATAGCATTGGTCCATCCAAAACCTATATCAACTCCAGCTACACTCATTGGCACCACTCCTTTGTTTTACATTTGTCTTACGCTCTATAAATATGACACTAAATAGAAAAAATACCGATTATATATTTGTTTTTTCTACAAAATAGGTAAAAATATACACCCCTTCAAGGGGTGTATTCTAGCAAGTCCTGCATATTCAGATTAGGGAATTCATTTTGTAGCGAACTCCATACAGTCCAAAGGTTAGAACCATTAGGAGGACGGGAGGTAGTTTCCCACTTATTGTACTGCGAATAATCTATATTGAGTATTTTAGCCATGTCCTTTTGGCTTATCTCTTTGCCATGTTTCGCTGCTAATTGTAAACGCCAATATTCAAACCGATTGCGGATAGGCAAAACCATCCCACCTTGTCCATTTTAAGAGTCTATTTATAGCAAAATATTAAACATTGTTATGGTATTTATTGTAAAGAATTAATACCGATTTTTCAATATTACTTATCGCTTGATTTGTAAGTAGCTATATTCTATAATAGAACATATGTTCCAAATGGAGTGATACGAGTGGGCAAAGTATTTGTAGAAATTACAGCACGACACGGTGTTGATGGAGGTGTCCGCCCTTTATCGTTAAAGTGGCAAGATGGCAGAGTGTTCGAGATTGACCGCCTCATTGATGTGCGCCGGGCCGCTTCTCTAAAGGCTGGTGGTCTGGGAATTCGGTACACATGCAAGATAAGCGGTAAGCAAGTATATTTGTTTGACGATGATGGCCATTGGTTTATTGAGAAATGAGCGGTAATTAGGTGAGCGCTTGTTAACTATAAGTTGCCACAAACTTATCAAAACTTTTCAAAATAGGGGTGATAACTTTACATGTTAAATGGCAATAGATCTAGTATTGTCATGGGTTTGTCATGAGTTTGTGTTTTTGAATAAACTTTACACCTAGATTAGCGCAGAGCCTAAAAGAGGCTCTGTATTTTTTGCTATCTGAGCGTTATATTTCGTTTGTAAGGCGTGTTTTTTTGTTTGGGCAACTAATCCATTCAAAAAACAAAAAAAACAGCCACAAGGCTGATATTTTTTAAATAAAGTAGATTTTTCTTTTTTGCTAGCAGGATTTGTTATTTATTGTGCCGAACAAATGTCATAACAAGTTAATAAACGAAAAAGCCAGGAGTTGGCGCTCCCGACTTTTTCTGACCTGCTGATTGCACTACCAACCAGAAGGCTGATAACAAATTGTATTTGTATTATATCAGGTACTTCGCCAAAAGTGAAGTAAATTCCTGCTTATAATAACAAGGAAATTTGGTTGTGGCAATTATCAGGACAAGCAGAGTTAATCTGTTTTGTCCTTTTGTATTTTATATACAGCAGCGTAGGGTGGTTAAGATACCAGGAAGAACACCCTTGCCACGATATAGGCTAATTAAAAAACCGCCTGCTGGTTTACAGGAAGAAAAATAAACCAAACCATGTGCATGTCTAGGGGTATGTAAAAACCCGACAAAAGGCTGTTCTTTCTCCCAGCCTGACATGTACGGAGCGCACGTCCATTAACGGTGTGGTTGGTTTTCTGGTAGCCGTAAGGCTAGGGTGGCATGTGAAGGGCTGGACAGGAATGGTCCGATGAAGCATGTTAGGCGTAAAAGTCTAGAGTCTGGAGAAAGGTCGTAAGCGATAGGGTGAAAACGAACGTATATAATCGACAGACTTTGTCTGATAGTCACCAGTTATTAAGCAGTTTTCTGGTGACTATCAGGGTGAAGTCTGTCTGTTTCGCTCCTGGATTTCCTCCAAACGTATTATAGACTCTATACTAAATCAATACTTTTTCTTAAGAAAATTGGCTTGTTTATTTATGTAACGTAATCTTGAAAATGGCACTTATGCCTAAACGTAAGCGCAAAAACAAAGCTGGTGGTTCTACTTGTAGGAACTGATATCAATATATACTTATGTATACGTTTATGTATACATGTAAAGCTATTTATCCTTAGAAGGGGTCTCACCAACATTCCGCGGATTTCATACGCTAAGACTAGTTAGTCATTGTTTCTTTCTCAATCTTTATTTTTTTCTTTTTCGTGTCTTTTTATAAATGAGTTTACTGCTTTATCACTATTTATCAGAATGGATACCGGTTTTCTTGTTGTTCTATCCCAATAGTTAATAACTAAATAATAATTATCAGTTACTTTTGCTTTTGAACCAATTCCCGACATACCTCCAATGATAGCACCAAAAGGCCCAAATAGAACTCCACCTACAACAGCTCTCCCAATAACTGATTTATCGAGTTGCATTAATTCTTGTTTAGTTTTTTGGTTTAAACTAATTATCTGTGAATTATGTACATCCATAATAGGAAAAAATAAATTGTTACAAATGCGAATACCTTTTGTAAATAACACTATGTGAACCTTACTTGAAGTAATGCCCTCTATAACGTTTTCGTCACTATTGATATTCCCCTTAATACTTGCATCGCCCCACCAATTTGTTATTTGCTTCCCAATAGACAAATCGGCTGGAAACTCCGGGCACACTAATGATGATTCATTATTAGATTGATTTAAAGGCAATCCACAATTAGGACAAGAAATTGCTTTATCACTAATTTCCTTGCTACATTCAGGACAATTAATTAATGCCATAAAGAGCTCCTCCTATTCATCCACTTCGTCTGTCAATGGGAAAGTGCCGATTTTATGTCCCCATCCCGCTTCCATAGCCTTGCCTATGAGTTCAATGGCTACGGCTAATGAAGGGATTCTAGCTTGTCCACGGTCAGGCCGTAAATTTCCGTCGCGTCTCCATATGAATCTAAAACCCTCTTTGATATCCCCGTTTTCATAGATATAACGCGCCCACTGTAAATAAAGTTGTCCTTTTGGTAAATAGTCTTTACTAACCTCTTCTAGCACTTGAACTCTCGACTGAGCCATAAAGCATCCTCCTCTAAAGTGTATTACCGTTTACTCATTAGTTACTCATTAGTTACTTATTAGTATCTTATTAGTATCTTATTAGTATCTGATGGCATACTCATTTTAAACTTTATAAATATTCTTGTCAATTACTACTAACTTATTTTTAAAAATGGATTAACACACACCAAGGTTCCTTAGCGTACGAAATCCGCATAATGTTGGTGAGACCCCTAGAAGGAAAATAGATGTTTACGTGGAACTATTTATAAATAAATTACGTATACGTAAACATCTATAAATATGTATACAAGGGGTGTAAAATGGCTAGAGCAAAGGTCGTAACTTTTGGTATACCTAAAGGTGGGGCCGGTAAAACGACTACCGCTGCTGTAACTGCCTATCTGTTGTCGGTTGAGGGCTACAAGGTTCTTGTGGCTGACGTTGACCCACAAGGAAATTCAACTGAAATTTTAACCTTAGTGCCGATTAGAGATTATAGGGGAAAAGGTGTTGGTGGAATATTAGAAGCCTTGGAGGATGAAGGTAAAAGTACTAAGAAAAATATCATGGTTCTTAGTGATAATCTTCATTTGCTCATAGGCAGTGAAATTCTAGGTGTGTTCCCTCGCCCTGGGTATAAGGGGAACATCCAACTCGCAGTTAAAAAGATGCTGGAACCAGTGATTAATGACTACGACTTTATTATATTGGACACTGCTCCATCATTAAATTTTACTCTATCATCGTGTTTGGAGGCTAGTGACGGAGTGGTAGCACTTTTTGAAACAGGGAAGTTTTGTCACAGTGCACTCTTGAGTTTTGTGGAGACAGTTAACTTTATTCAAGAAGATGAAGCATCAATAAACAGGAATTTAAAACTGTATGGTATTTTATGTTCAATGATTGACGCTAGACGATCAGACAATATGGATTTTTTAGAAAAGGTTCTGCAGGATGAAGATTTAGGACCATACTGTTTTAAAACTATTATCAAGCGACAAGCCGCTGCAGGAAGATTAGCTTTTACGGGTTTTTTTGATAACTCTGAACTGGGACAAGCGGTTAAACAATATAGACCCTTTGTAGAAGAACTTTTAGAAAGATGTGAGGTATCGAAAAATGGCAACGCCTAAAATTAATCAGAATCGCGCTCCTATCGGAACATTTATGACAGTTAACGAAGAGGTAACCGAAAGTGTAGATAAAAACATAGACGAAAATGTAAACGCAGATGTAAACAAAAACGTATACGTATACAAGAAAAAACCTAAGTTTGAAGACTTGCACGAAAGGCAAACTGTCTATATTGAAAAGGCGTTTGTTAAAAAGATTGAAAGAATGGCAGGTAAGGAACGAGGGCTAAAAACAAAAATTATTAATGATGCTCTGAGAGAATTTTTAAGTAAATATGAGTGAAATATGTTTGCACCTGAAGCCAGAAGGATAGGCCTTTTAGCTTCGGAAGATTATCTTTATATTTTCCGAAATAACGGATATAATAAAGGTATACCAAGAAAGTAGGTGTTAGCATGAAAACTGTAATCCGTCCGATTAGTGAGTTATCAAAGAGAATGGCCGATGTAGAAGCTGTTGCGATAGATCAAGATACGCCTGTGCATCTCACTAAAAACGGTGCTAATCACATGGTTATTATGAGTAGCGGTCATTACGAGAAGATATTGTCTAAAATCAGCATGTATGAAAACCTGCTACGATCTGAAGCCGAAATTAGGCAGGGTAAATCCATTCCAATGGAAGCAGCTATGGCTGATATCGATCAGCACCTAAAGGAGCGTATGCATGGACCAACAGGACATAGAGTATCAGGTTAATATTACTCCGACTGCTATAGCTAACATCAAAGAGATTATGGATTTCTATATTGATGTAATGAACTATTTGCCAGCAGCTAACGAATTTAGAGATGAAGTCTATGAAAAATTAAAATCTATTGGCGAAAATCCTTATATGTATGGAATACCAGATAACCTACCGAATTTTGCGGAGCTAGGTTATCGTAAAACACTGGTGTACAAGCACCATGCTATTTTATATTTGATTGATAAAGAAAACGTGCATGTTATGTATGTTGTAGATACAAGGCAAAATCTCTGGCTTGCAACGCCAATGAAATTGTTAAAGTAAATAGTTATAGCCGAAAGCCCATACTATGCCTGTAATAGGTTAGTAGGGGCTTTATTATTAGGATTTTGTATTCTTTTGTGCTTTTAGTTTTTCTCTGTATTCCCTCATTCGCATACGGGATCCACATTCAGGGTGTTCTTTCCAGTCTTTACGAGCGTTGACAGAGGATCGGTCTTCCCATTTACCACAAACGCGGCACTGTTTGTAGGTTTTTTGTCCCGTTATTTCTTCAGCAAGAGACGCCCACATATACGCAAGTAAGGATGTGGGACTTATATTCATTCCCCATTCTCCTAGATAATTAAAAGTAATGGTGGTTGAGTACGCTATCATTTTTTTTTGAATAATCGAACCTAGCAAAGCATGGATAACGTTATTTACTGATGCATTTATTGGTAGTTGAGAATGGTGTATCTGGTACAATTCAGTAAAGTGCAATTGATTGTCACGTAAGAAAATATGTAGATATGTGTGTTTATTTTGAATCCTACGAATGGCATCTAAAAGTTGTGTTGAGGATGCAAGTGAAATTTCAACTACAGAAAGAAGATTGTTATATGTTATTTCTTCAATGCGTATAAATGGTTTAATTTTTTCCTTTAAAGCGGTTACGCTAGTTTCCTTTGTGGCTAAAAAAAGTTCACGAGTTAGGTTTAACCAGTAACATTGATCTTCCCAATAAAGGTAAGATGTTTCCCAATAATCTTCATAAGTTGCATTTTCTTGTCCAAAGTATGTTCCCCAATTTGTGTCCATGTGATGGGTTAATGGACCATTTTTATTTGCAAATTGTAAAAAATCTTTATAGCTTGCATGGTTAAGAGTGTTCTTATCAAGTCGCGAAAATTGTATGTATAGAGGTTCTTCGCCTTGTAAAGGGAATGTGATAAACTTCCTCGGTTCTTCCGGGGTATAAGGTTTTTCGCGCAAATATCCATTTACCCATTCATAGCCGCTTCCAGCGACAGAGGTTACATACTCCAACATATTTTTTTTACTCCTTCGTGTTACGCGATATGTTACTAAGTGTCCGTAACCATTATAGATTATAATCTAAAGTAAGGCAACAGTTTATTGTTAACTGACAAAGAGTTAATAACAAAAGTTAATAAGTGTTGGAGGCCGAAAGGTCAAACAATGAGAGGGGCGTGTTGGTTTGTTATGCCAATTTCAGCAGCTAAGAGAGTAAGGCAGAGAGAGAACCGTCGAATGGGAGGGGATGCTTGGGCTAAAACCGCCACGACAAGAAAGCAGGCTTGTGTGGCAGTTGATAATGTGATTACTACATGTGGTCATGAGTCTAATCATAATAATTCTTGGAGAGTTGTAACATCCGTATATACGGTATTTACTTTGGAAAAGGAAAAACGAGCCACAATTACTACGTCTGAATACAAAGCCGGAGATTATACTGGTGGGAAAATTCGCACTAAAATAGATGCGGTTAAAAATTTTATTGAGAAAGAAAAACGATTCAATGATAGAAATAGTTAGCTTATAAAACCTAGAAAAGCCCAACATAATAGCCGCCGTAAGGCGGTTTTTCTTTTAAAGGAGGCAATTGAATGTTCAATCGAGAGATACGAGTTTCTTTGTTAATGAACAACATTAAGCATTATGAAATCGCTGAAGCTTTGGGAGTTACAGAATTCACGTTTGCTAGGTGGTTAAGAAAAGAGTTGTCAGCAGAGAGGAAACAGCATGTCTTAAAAGCTATTGAAACGCTATCTAGGACTAAAAGTAGATAAGGCAGAAAGGAGCGGTTATATGTTTTTTTTAAGAATATTCCTGGTCAAGACGTTGTTAAATTCATTGGAAGGTAGCGCTTTTCATGACTGCAATCACAGATTAGCGGATCAAGTTATTGTGGTTCGTGACGCGCTTAAGGAAGCCGGTTGGGATTAATATGGATGGATTAGCCACAAGAATTAGAGCTCAGCTACCTATTTTAGAAGTGGCTGCCGATGGTGGACTTCACGTAGAGAATAACGGTAAAAGATATTTTTCCCTATGTGTGTGGCATTCAGAGAAAACAGCATCGATGGAGCTATTTCCGGAACAAAACAAAGGCTTTTGCCATAGCTGTAAAAAAAGCTTTGACTCGATTGATCTTTGGGCACATATCCATAATTGCTCTCTTTCTGAAGCCTTTGCTACTTTTAAGAAAAAGTTTGAGCTTAATGAGGACAAGCCTACGAAAAAAGAGCAAGCAAAAGTAGTAGCTACTTACGATTATCGGGACGAAAGTGGAACACTGGTTTATCAAGTTGTACGCAAAAAACCCAAGGCTTTTATACAACGCAGACCTAGTCCTGCTGGCGGTTGGGAGTATAACTTAAGAGGTATTAATTCTTTGCCGTATCGATTACGAGAACTATTAGACGCTGTAAAGAAAAGTGAAATCATTTATATAGTTGAAGGCGAAAAAGATGTTAACGCCTTAATAGCTATAGGTTTGACGGCCACTTGCAATAGTGGTGGCGCTGGGAAGTGGACGCAATCCCATTCAAAATACTTTTCAGCAGGAACAAAGGCTGTAATCCTGCCGGATAATGATGAAGCCGGCCAAAATCATGCTAAAATTGTGGCTCAACAGTTATTCGCCCAAGGATGCCAGATTAAAATTATTAATTTGCCAGGGCTGAAAGCTAAAGGGGATGTATCCGACTGGATTGGATCAGGACATGGACTGGATGAATTAACTCAGCTTGTAAAAAACACTGAAATATGGGATTCTGCAAATATATTAATCAAGGAGAAAAAACAGGAGACGGGTTATAGCTCCGGCGTAATTGATAGGACAGATGTTGGCAATGCGCAAAGATTATCAAAGCAATTCGGGAAGATAATCCGATTTAATTATGATCGTGGTAAATGGTACATATGGGATGGCAGCCGGTGGTCCATGGATAAGTCAGGTGAAATCATGCGCTTAGCAAAACGGACCGCTAAGAATATTTACATTGAAGCAGCAAACATTCCTGATGATTACGAATCTAAAGCAATGGCAAAGCATGCAATAGCTTCATTAAGTCACAAAAAACTTAAAGATATGGTGGAGTTGGCGAAAAGTGAGCCGGGTATAACTGTTACCGTTGATGATATGGATCAAGACCAATGGTTGCTGAATGTTAATAATGGCGTAGTAGATTTAAAAACCGGTGAATTATTGACGCATGAACCAGGACGGTTAATGAGTAAGTTGGTACCGATAAATTATGATACAAATTCTGATTGTCCTCAATGGAAATGTTTCTTGAATAAAATCATGGCAGGTAACGATAATTTGATATGGTTTCTACAAAAAGCAATAGGCTATGCTCTAACCGGTAGTGTTCGGGAGCAATGCCTATTTTTTCTTTATGGCAGCGGCCGCAATGGTAAATCTACATTTTTGAATACGGTACAAAGCTTATTATCCGATTACGCTATGGCAACACCAATTGACACCTTGCTGGTTAAGCAAATGGATAATGGGTCAACAAACGATTTAGCTCGGCTAAAAGGAGCTCGCTTTGTATCCAGTGTTGAAGCTGAAGATGGCAAGCGATTGGCTGAAGCTAAAATAAAGCAACTTACTGGTGCTGATGGGGTTACGGCGAGGTTTTTATATGGTGAATCGTTCACATACACACCAACATTTAAACTTTTCATTGGAACAAACCATAAGCCGGTTATCAGGGGTACTGATTTTGCAATTTGGCGCCGGATTAGGTTGATACCGTTTGATGTGACTATTTCTGATAGTGAAGTTGATCCTGATCTGCCTGATAAGTTATTAGAAGAACTGCCAGGTATTCTGTATTGGGCGGTTGAAGGCTGTCTTGCATGGCAGGCTGAAGGCTTAGAACCACCCGAGGAAGTAAAAATGGCGACAGAAGGTTATAGATCTGAAATGGATATTTTGGCGGGCTTTCTGGAAGATTGCTGCACAATAGAGCCTTGCCTATTTGAAACTGCTAATAACCTATATTCTGCATATACCCAATGGTGCGCCGATAGCGGCGAAACACCGATTCTAGCCCGAACCTTTGGCCTTAGGATGCAAGAAAGGGGGTTCGAAAAAACAAGGATTGGTCATAAACAAGCTCGTGGATATAAGGGGCTTAATTTAAATCTAGATGCAGACAGAGCAGACAGAGCAGACACTTATTTTAGTAAAGTCTCACGTAGTAATGAGAATAGTAAAAGTTTACTAGAATCAGCGTCTAAAGCGTCTGCTTTTAAATCATCCGTCTGCACGTCGGAAGGGGAGGGCGTTAAAAAGGCAATAGAGATGTTTGGTGGACAAGTTTATACCACATAGAAATAGTGTCCGATAATATATCCTTACCGGACGCTATTTCTTATATTTAAACTGAAAGGACGTGTTTACGTGAAGAGTATTAAGAATTTTAAAAGATATCTGGTTATAGAAAGTGGGTTTGGGTATCTACTGCTGGCGGAATTACTTTTATTGTTGGCTGTTAAAATATATGTCACGGCCTGGTGAAAGGGGAAATACGATGCACTACGCTTTTACTGATGGCGAGATAAAGAAGTTATTGAAATCGCTAACCGTGATTGTTGATACTCGGGAGCAGCGGAACGGTCACATAATAGAATACCTGGATAAACACAAGATTCCCCGAATCAGCAAGAAGCTTGATTTCGGGGATTATTCATGTCTGTTGCCGGCTGATCAGGAGTTTGGGTTTATGAGGGACGTATATTGTTCGGATACGGTTGTGATTGAGCGAAAAGCCAGTTTGGAGGAATTAAGCGGCAATTTAACGCATGACCGGGTAAGGTTTGAAAGCGAGTTGTTACGGGCTAGTAAGGTTAAAACGTATTTGATGATAGAGAATGGCAGCTATAGCGATATTGTTGAACATCGATATAAGACGGAGCTTTCACCCGCCGCATACATAGGTGCGTTAAAGGCATTTGAGGCCAGATACAATCTGAGCGTTAATTTTATCCCTGTTGGCCATACAGGAAGTTTTATATATAGCACATTGTATTATCATCTGCGAGAACAGTTAAAAACAGCAGCGTAAAGGAGCGTGATTAATTTGGGGCGGCAAATAAGTTTCAAGATGCCAAAGTGCTGGTTAGTATTTGAAGAATCAGAAATGATGGCGTTACTAAAGGGGCGCCCGGATATTTGGGAGACTGCGATCCGGCGCGGCAAACCATTTTCACGGGCAGAAAAAGAAGGATATCGGAGGGGTAAATAGTGATTAAGTTAAAACCGTTCTATTGTCCCAAGTGTAGTAAACCGGCAGTTTCAACATTGAACATGACTAAGGCCATTTGTCCTGATTGTGGGATATGGATAATGATTTCTAAGATAGTACCAAGTTGATTATCATTGTAAAAAACAGTGAAAAGTGGCAGCCGGTGAGATAGCGCTGTACTAAATTTAAGGCAGGTGATGACAGATGGCAGGTCACGGCGAAAAATATTCAAGAAAACAAGAGGATGCGATTATAGCACTTCTGACTAAACCAACGATCCCAGAGGCGGCTGTAGCTGTCGGGATTGGCGAATCAACATTATGGCGTTGGATGAAAGATCCGGACTTTAACGAACGATACCGGGAGGCAAGATGCAAGGCTTTTCAGCAAGCAATCAACCAATTACAACAGGCATCTGGCGAAGCCGTGCAAACGTTGCGGGAGGTTGCCGCTGATTCACAAGCACCTGCTAGCAGTCGAGTTTCGGCAGCGAAAAGTATTTTAGAATTGGCTATTAAATCAGTTGAGATGGAAGAGATTGTTGAACGAGTTAAAAAGATAGAAGAAGCTATTAATAAAGGAGGTTGTTTGAGTGTTGCGAATTGAAAGCCGTATTGCGAATCTGGAAAAGCGTGTGCAGCCTAAAATGGACAAGCCTCTGATGATGTTATGGGTGGGGGAGCCTATACCTGAAGGAGCGATGGAACAGTATAATATTCTCCAGATTGGGTGGCTAGATGAGCGATGATTAATATTAGCGCGCGTGTTACAAGAATTGAAAAGCATCTTGCTAGTCAAACCATTATCAGCAAGTTAACGCCAGAAGAAGCAGCCAGATTAGAATACTTAGAAAGGTTAAATAGTGATCGATATTTTAAGGACTTTGATACGCCCATTATTCGGTTAAAAGATGTAGATGAGAATTTTAATATACGTAGGAAACGAGCTATGGAGATAGTTAAGACATATGGCGAGTATGAAGACTTGCGAAGAAGAGACGGTAGACCTCTGGAGCCTTTTAAAGGAAATATTGCTGAAATGCTCCAGAATGCAAGAATTAAAGCCTTTTGTAAAAATAATAAGGAGATGTTAGCAAATGTGTAATTTAGCAACAGCAGCTACTATTGGCTCGACGTTATTACAAGGAGATCAACAATCTAAAGCCTACTCACAACAGGCCCAAATAGCCAGCCAAAATGCCATATTAGCCAACAATCAAGCTAACCAGGTACAAGTCGCTAAACAGTCAGAAGAAGCGGCAATACAAGAGAAGAAGCGGCAGACAATTGGCACAGCAAGGGCTTCTCTAGCGGCTAATGGCTCTGATACTGGCATGGGCACAGGTCTAGGCGCTATACAAGATATTGCCTATGGAGCGCAAAAAGATATTGACAATCTTAACTATAATGCGGCAATAGACCAGAACAATTACAAGCAGGTATCCCAAAACTATAAAAATCAAGCCAGCGTGTTAAACTCATATTCCTCTAATGCTATGACTGGTGCTGTTTTAGGCGCGGCAGCCGCTTATGGTTCTAGCCTATCGCCTTATAAAGCCTCATCGGCTAGCACCGGGACTGACTGGTCAACCCTTGTAAATGCAAATGGTAGCGTGAAGAAATACGATTACTTAGGCAAGAACTACGACTTGTCTAAATATTTAATAGGGAGGTAATAGAATGGCTGTAATACCTACTTGGCAACCAAGTATACAGAAACAAGCCGGGAATATGGAACCTGTTTATGCTCCGATGGGTGACATGGGTAAGTCAGTTTTTAATGGAATGACTAAAATTAATAGTGCACTGCTAGAGTATCAAGAAAAGCAAGATACAGTAAATTCCGCTAATATATATACTAATGCAATAGGACAGATAGACGATACATTACATGGTGATGGTGGACTCCTTACTCTCCAAGGTAAAAACGCAATTGATTTACCAGAAGCCCCTGGACAGCAAGCTCAGGACGGAGCCGTTAAACGGGCAAAATTAGCTTTTAATACCATAATGAGTAATGCTATAAGAAGTGGGCAAAACAAAAACCAACAGCTTATGATTCAACAATCACTTTCAAGTATAATGCCAAAATATTTAGATGCGACTATGAAACATCAGGACGAACAACAAAAGGCCGTTGATGCAGCTGATTTCAAGGCTGGTATAGAAACGTCGTCTAAGGCTGTTGCTAATTCTTTGGCGGTGGGTAATTATGATTTAACGGTAATGAATCTTCGCGATTTAATGCATCGTACAAATATTCAAGGGAAATTGCAAGGTTGGAGTAATGATGTTATAAAAGACACTTCTGATACGGCAATGTCTAACTCTGTATATAATGCGTTATCGGCGCAAGCTACAGCTGGAAATGTTGCGCTAGTACGAAAAGGGCTGACGGATTTCGGTGATAAATTAAACGCAAATCAGAAAACCGCAATTGAAAGTAAATTAAAACCTTTGGAAGAGCAGAATCAGATCTACTCCGAGTTTGCAGTAGATAAAAACAACCCTAAATACCAGACGAATGGTATTTTTGACTCAGCAAAATATAATACAGATATTGAGGCCAAGTATGGTCCTAATGCCACAAAAACAACTACTAAGCCGGGCGTAAATGCATCTTATGAACAGGCTAAAGCTGGGATTGTTGGTGGAGAATCGGGTGGAAGCTATACTGCTGTTAATCCTGATAGTGGGGCTTATGGAAAATATCAATTTATGCCGGATACTTGGAGATCAAATGCTGCTGCAATATTAGGAGATCCAAATGCGCAAATGACTCCGGAAAATCAAGATAAAGTATTTGATGCAACTTATAAACCTATTTACGATCAATGGGGGCCAGAGGCTCTGGCGGTTTCTATATATGCAGGGCCGGGAAATGCTAAGCGATGGGCGGAATGTGCACCCGATGCAATTGGAGACAATGGTCAGCATTATTCATGGGACGCTAGGCAAGGCGCTAATGGTAAATATCCAAGCATTCGTGAATATGTTAAAAATACTGTAGGAAGCCTTAGTACGCCAGACGCTATACAAGCAGTATCAACGTTTGATGTTAAAAAATATGAAACGCTTAAACAAATGGGGGCGGCAGAAGAGGCCAATCAACGCCAGCAAAAGAACCAAGCTGAACATGATGAGTTAGTAAATGTTAGGAATAAGCTTGCCGGTGTAACTGATTTACAGCAGCGGATAGCGATAGTAAAAAATTCAGGACTTCAGCCTTATGAAATAGATGATATGGTTAGTTCTATGATTAAGGCGGCGCAGACTGGTTTTAAAAGTGATATTGGCGCAAGGTATCAGCTTGAGTCGGCGATTATTGACGGAACGCTTACGCAGGACATGGTCCGGTCTGCTGCGACAATGCTTACCCAGGAAGATCAATTAAAATACTCTGTGGAAGCAAGAAAGATCGCATTAGGTCAGAATGATAAAGAAAGTCAGGAGGCAGATAAAACGTGGAAACAGGATATCGATACAATGTTCCCTGGACAGTCAAATACTGATCGACGTCAATCTTTAACCCTGCAATATGTTCAACGCCTTAATGACAGTAATACAAAAGGCTGGACACGTTATACATCTGTAAAAGACATGATGAAAGCGGAAGGTGTAACGTCCGGAGCAACTTCTAAAGCTGATGCTGTTATAAACGTTGCTACTGCGAATAACGAACAGTTTGGACGACTTGAGCAAGATTTTGATCCTCAATTAGTGCGGTTAGCTCAGTCCGGTATTAGGAGGTCTGGTGGAAATCCATCAGATGCGTGGTCCGTTAATGTACTGTTATCTCGTATTGGTGCAGACATTAATGCAGGGGATGAAAACAGTCAGAAAGCGATTGACTACATGAAGCTACATAATATACCGATTACGGAAGAAAGTTACTTAGATGCCCATCAAATGGCCCTAGAAGGCACAATTTAAGGAGGATAAGAATGGCTACAATTGATGAAAATGATTATTTAACACGGTACGGTGCGAATCCGCACAGTCAAGTATTGGCTGTTGCAGCTAATTTGCCACAAGATGAAGCGACAAAGATATTGAAATACTCGATGATGTACGGCGAAGATCCGGCTGCAGTAGCTGCTAATGTCAAAGGATATGAAAGTACCATACGTGATACAACTGATTGGGACGCAGTAAGGGCTAATGCACCGCTTACTTCGTCCTTTTTATATGATCCGCTAAATATGGCGGCTACAAGATCACCAGAAAACGTTCAAACGTTGTCGGATTGGGAAGCCTTAACAAGCCCTTGGCAAGCAATAAAGGAAGGGATAAAGTCAGGGACTAGAGATTTAACTAGTTTTGTTCAGCAATACGCCCCGGCTATGGCATCGATGCCAACGTTCAATAACTACACGATTCCGGTTGAAGATAGATATGGTGCTCAAACTAGAGATAACGGCGGTCCATTAGTGGAACCTTTTACGGAATCTATTTTGAATAGCGATTTGCTAAAGCCTACCGAGCGAAAGTTTTCCGGCAAGCTAGGTCAATATGCATTTGATGTTTATCAGATGGTTCCTCAGATAGTGGCCCAGGCTGCTGCGTTTGCGTCTACTGGAGGCTTGGGTTCTACTGCTTTGATGGGAGCGCAAATTTCCGGTAATAAGTACCAAGAGTTAAAAGAGAAAAAGGTAGATTATGAACGGGCCTTTCTTGGAGCTACGGCAAATGCTGTAGCTCAAGCCCCTTTGGAGCAGATTGGGCTAGCTAAAATCTTTAAAAAACTTCCTGGGACTTCATTAGCCAATGGTAGAGAGATACTTGAAAAAGGCTTTACTGAGGGCCTTACGCAAATGCTTCAGCAATATCCGGACGAAGCTTCTTCTATTTGGGCTGAACATCCTAAATCAACGGTACCGGAAATGGCAAAGATGTTTACCGACAATCTTGTTAATACCACAAAAGAAGGTGCATACCAGGGCTTGGTGGCGATGCCATTTGGATTTTTGGGTGGTGGTATCCATTTAGCTTTAGAAAAAAAAGCGAATGAATTATATATTGCTCAGCGTGAACAAGTACAGCAGATATTGGCTAACTCTGAGTTGATTAAGCAAAGCCCTGAGCTACTAGAGAAATTTGCCGATCACTTGGAACCAGGTGCAACAGTTAGTATTGATCCAGATGCACTGGTACTATTGCAAGGTGAAAAGCCTGAAATTGTTAAACAGCTGGGCATAACGCCAGAACAGATTAAAACTGCTGTAGCCAATGGAGAAATGGTAGAAATACCACAAGGCCGATATGATGTAGCCGCGGCAAAAAATCCTGAAATTCACGAAGAGTTAAAGAATGATATTGCGGCGAGCACCACTGAACACACCACAAGGGAATTGAACGAGAAAGAAGCACAGCATGTAGCTAATGCTCAAACTGAAGTTGAAACACAAGCAGATAATTTAAAAGACGCTCGTGATGAAGTTTATCAGAGCATGGTTAGTGCTGGGATGAAAAAGGATGTGGCTAAAGCCGCTACGGTTGCACTTGTATCTAATGCCAGGGTAATGAATCCAGATAATCCGGCTCAGTATCTGAGGGAAAAAGCGCCAGAGTTCAGAAATAGTGAAAATATCGCTAACCAAGGCTTAGTATCCAGGGTAAAGCAAATGATTGTTCCTAAAAAGGATCAACAGGCAACGGCGCGAGGTTCTATCCAGTGGGAAAACGGGAAGTCCATAATCAACATATTCAAAAATCATGACCCATCAACTGTAATTCATGAGTTGGTAGGTCATCATTTTTTTAACAACTTAATTGACGAGGGCGTAAAAGAAACAGCGCCGGATTGGCTGAAGGCTGACCGCAAAACAGCCTTGGCCTTTGCTGGAATTCCTCATTGGGATAATGCCACTAAAGACGAAAAAATAACTGCTCATGAAAAGTTCGCTCAGGCCGCTGAAAAGTATTTAGCCGAAGGCAAAGCGCCTTCAATTGAAACCCGGTCAATGTTTCAGCGGTTCGCCGAATGGATAAAGAATGTGTATGCATCGGTCAAAGGGCCTGATGTTGAATTGACCGATGATGTTCGCGGTGTATTTGACCGTATGTTGGCATCTCATGATGAAATAGCTGAATTAGAAGCTCTGGAAGATTATCATAAGCGGCTGCCGGCAGATATTTACGAATCACTACCAGAAGCACAGAAGACCGAGTTAGACAGGAGCATATTAAAAGCCCGTGAAGAAGCAGAAAATATTGTTCAAAATCAATTAATGGGCTATATCTCAGCCGATAATAAAGTAAAACTCGAAGAAGAACGGTCTGCGGCTACTGAAAGATTTACTAATCAAGTTAAAAGTGAAGCCCTTTATAAAGCTGCTGATATGGTTAAGGAACAGTTTAAAAAAGATGCCAAGACAATTGCCAGCCGCTATAAAAACGGCAAGTTAGACCAGTTACAAGAAATGGAATTTGAATACCTAGCCGAGCAACATGGTTTTTCATCCGGCGATGAATTAGCAACTAAGCTTTTGACTGGTCTAACCGAGGATAAAGAGGTGGATTCCCGGGTTAATAACTACATGAAGAAGTACACTGATTTATTGACGGATAAGGCCGCACTTCGTGAAGAAGCAAGGAAGGCCATGTATAACGATGCCGGAGCGCTTTTGCTTGCTACTGAACATCAAATTATCCAAGAAAAACTCACTGGGGCTATTAACCGGGCTGAAGCAAATAAGCAGATTAGAATAGCAAAAGAAAAGGCCCAATTAGCCGCTAGGGAGTCGCTAGGTCGTCGAGCAATAGCTCAAGCTATAAACATTAAAACGTACATTTCCGCTGAACGTAGAGCCGCTGAGAAGGCGACGCAGGCAATGGAACGTGGTGACTTTGCTAAAGCTAACCAATACAAAGAGGTTCAACTTCTTAATCATGCTATGGTGCAGGAATCAATCAATATTAAGCGCGAGTTTGATCAATTGAATAAATACATGAAACGTCAGCAACAATCAGATAAAAAAACATGGATTGACCAGAGTAGTTTTGATCAGGCTGCTGATCTACTAAGCCGGTTCGGTTTTAGACGCAAAGACTTTGACGTTACTACTAAACTTGAAACCTTGGCGGCATACGTTACCAGACAGCAAAAGGAAAACCTAGATATGATTTCTATTCCGGAATGGATTTATGGATCTAATTATACAGTTGCACCACGAGATATGAATATTAGCCAGTATCGGGATGTAATTGGTGCTATACGGAATATTAAGCAGATTGCAAGAGCTGGGGTTAACGCTGATGCCTTTGTGGTGATTAATAACGATGGTGTTAAAGCTACATCAGAGCGCCTTATTGATACTGCCAATAAAAATGCCAAAGATATATTGGTAGACCAACCAGAAAAGGAACGGATTGGCACGATTACTAGTCTTGCTAGAAAGTTCAAAGCTGGGATGGTATTGCCATCTCGATTATTTCAGAAGTTGGATGGAATGAAAGATTTCGGTGATTGGGCTAAGACTATCTACTACAGTATGAATGATGCACAGAATCAGGAGAGTCGCTTAATGAGGAAAGTTTACACCGCTATGGATGCGGCTTTTGAGGATGAAGGCATAGATAAAAAACAGCGCCAGATTGATGCCAATAAACTAATCTATATTGAAGAATGGAATAAGTCCGTAACCAAGCAGTACTTACGGACCATCATTCTAAACATGGGAAGTGAGAGCAACAAGCAACGGCTATTTAGCTCTAACCCCGTTGGCATCTCTAAAGGATGGAATGAAACAACTGTTCCCAATGTTCTTGGGAAGTATCTTACTGAAAGCGACTTTAGGCTAGCTAATAAACTATGGAAAGCCTTTAATCTGTATGATGATTATAATGCCATGGTAACCAAGATGACGGGCTTCGCGCTACCAAAGGTTGAAGCTGCGCCGTTTGAAATAAAGCTGGCCAACGGTACTACGGTTTATCTTAATGGTGGTTATTATCCGCTAAAACAAGATTCAAGAGCATCAATACAAGCAGAACTAAACGCCGAAAAAGCAGTTAACGAAGGTTATGTAGGTGTTATGCCTTATCCTAACTCTAGTGCTTCTAAGTCTCGGACGCAACTAGCTCATTACGCTGTAGACCTTGATTTTACTAATATCTATGGCCATGTAAAAGAGGTTGCCCATGATATAGCTTTTCGACCGGTAATGCACGATATTAATAAATTAATGCGGCAAGATGGTGTTAAGGATATATTGCGGCGTAAGCTGGGCGATGAGGGATACAAATCGATTGTCCAGTGGCAGAAGGATATAGCCAGTGGTAAAGATGCGGCAACAAGCAGCGGTTTTTTAGATGCGGCCGCTAATGTAATTCGCCAACGTGCCGTAGTAGCCAACTTGTTGTATAGGCCAACTACTGTGCTTCAGAATCCTGCAAATGTTGCTTTGTACGGTGATTCAGTCGAAGGCTTTAGCGATAAAGATGCTATGGGGGCTTACTTAAGGCATGGGATCGCTGACTATATTCCGAACGCATTAACTAATACAACAAGAGCTCAGGAATTGCGCGAGTTTGTCTATTCTAAATCTGTAATGATGCGCGACAAAATGGAAAACCCGGATTTTAGTCTTAGAGAACTTCACGGTTTGGGCGTTCAAGATAATGTTTTATCGCGGAGTCAAAATGATACGCTAATGAATGTTGGAACTAATATAGCAATTACACATGAAAAAGTTTTGAACTTTGCATCTGATTTATTGGCGTGGACAGATCAAATTACTGATGTTCCGATGTGGCTAGGAGCTTACGGCAAAGCCTTAGCAGAAGGTAAAAGTGAAAATGATGCTATCCGGTTTGCAGATACAGTCATTGAGCGCAGCACTGGCACAGGTAGAAAAATAGATACCACTCTTTTACAAAGAGGTTCGCCTACTGCTCGATTGTTTACTATGTTCATGACGTTCATGAATACACAATATAATCGATGGGCTTCAGAGTTTGGCATATTGGCTAAAGAAAAAGATATCATGCGTTTTTTAAAGTTTGCAGGTATCCGTTACTTAATGTTTGGCTTGATGTCCGCTGCTGTTTCCAACTGGCCTGACGATGACGAGTCATGGGGCGAATGGTTTATAAAGGATGTTCTAGAGTGGCCACTGGGAATGTATCCTGTTGGTGGGAAGTTGGTTCAAGCAACTATTGATTCAGCACTAGGATTCAAAACATACGGTTTCCAAGTAACACCAATACAACGGCAACTAGAAAACATTTCTAAGATGGTGCCAACAACGGTTAAAGCCATAAAAGGAGAAAAGCCAATATCTGAAGCGTTGGAAACTGACGCAACAGCAATGGCTTTTTTGTTTAAATATCCTGATCAATTTAATGATTGGTTCTGGAATGCTTACGACATAGCAATGGGTGAAATGCAAGCGAGACCAAGCGATTTAATGAGACGCAGACCTAGAAATGAACGGCATTAAAAAGCAAGTCGCACTTAGGAGAGTGCCAACACTAAAAACGGTGTTGGCACTCTCCATTCTAGGTACGGTAAGGCTTTGCCGTTCGCTACTCGCTCACTGAACCGCTGAGGCGGTTGGGTAAAAACTAATAAATTCTCAATTCTGGTGGCAAGTGACTTTTTATTTTTTCGTATTGTCGGCGAGTCATTTTCAGAGTGATGAAGCTGGGATTTTCTTTTTCGATGCGTTCCATTTTTTCTAAAAAGTTTTGCTTATATTCGGGTGTGGCCCAATCACCATACTGTATTTTATCAAGCTCTTCGATGACGATTGTACGGGCCACCTTATAGTCTTTGCCTAAATTACGATTAGTGGTTTTGGTATTGTCGGTTGGAGAGTTTTGCCGCAGCCACCAGACACCATTCTTTTTCTGTATGTACAAAGGATCACCTCTTAATTTAAAACCAGTTCAAAAGAACTATGCTAATAAACTAAACTTTGCAATAATCGATCCAATACCTATTATTGAAATAAAACTAAATGACAAAGTAAGAATGATGATTCCGGCTAAACTATTACAAATAAGGCAACTTATAAAAAAGCTTACGAATGCACAACCAGCCGCTATGAAATAAAACTTTTCATTTTGTTTGGCAACTTTTTCATTGTATTGTCTAATCTTATAATTTTTCCATTCCTGCTTGGTCAGTACTCGCTCGTTTTGATCAACAGATAAGAAATAATACATATAATTTAGTATTTCTTGACTTACTTGTTTGGCTGGTGAATAGTCTGCTAAATTCGCTATATAATTTGTTTGTGCAGAAAGTATTTCATCTTTTATAGTAATTAAGGTATTCCTATTCCCAATAGGTAAATCGAAATTATAACACAGATCTATGTACTGACGACAAACAGATGGATTTGGAGATTCCACTTTAGTAATGTAAAAATCCCAGCATTTCAAAGCATTATTATACTCCTTTTGGTTAATATAAATATCTATCATATCTTCATAACACCGATACCATTCACGCCTAATGCCTTCTTTTAAATAATCTAAAGCTGTATCCTCGTCTGATTGGCATCCTAGACCCAATTTATAAATAAAACCTAACATTTCGCATGCACTTGGCGAATTTAATTTATAGGCTTGTTTGTATAATTTTAATGCTTCCTTATGATCTTTTAATGTTTCTCCTTTACCTGTAAACGAATTAGATGCTAACGTTTCGATTTCTTCCCATGGATTACATAGATTACGGATTTCTGCTGTCGTTTGTTCACTATCATCTGTAACATTATATTTTTTTTGCGTAGTGTATTGCAGAATGCCATTGATAGCTTCAGTCAATGGGGCATTAAAAAACTCTCTATTTGAGCTGACTCTATACCCTTTTGATTCGAGAAATGTATGTACAAACGCCTCCGCTTTACTACAATCACTAACATACATCTGATAAGCAACAATAAACGGAGTTGGAACCCCAGTTGCCTTAGATAATTCTTCAGCCCGCTCTTTTGGTTCCCTGGTTGTCATACCAACTTTAATTAGTCCTTCCATAGATGCGTTAATCAAAACATAAACGTAACCTGCGTTATTCACAAAATAGCACGACCTTTTCAATAAAATCTGAAAAAACCCAGGGAACACGTGTTTCCATTGTTTCCTGGGCTTTAATCGCCGATTTAGCAAAATAGTAATTATTTCTCATATTAGACTTATTTTATGATTAATTCCTACATTTGTCTACATGGGTAAAAAGCTGTGAAATGAATCCGTATAATTTATAAATAACTTTAAAGCCCTAGGTGAGCAGTAACATTATCCCTAAATAATGAACCGTCTCGAATATAGCGCCGGACCATATTAACCGATCTATGGCCAGTCTGTTTCATAATATCATGCTCTCCTACTCCGGCGATTGCCGCGCTTGTTGCAAGTCCAGCACGTAAGCTGTGGCCAGAATAAACTTCAGGATTAAGTCCAGCGTGTTCAGCTGCTTGTTTTACGATCCGAGCAACCTCTTTACCATTCAAGGCATTGCCCATGATTCTGCCGCCTTTGTTTATGGATTGAAATAACTTGCCGGTATTAATACCACTGACATCTACCCAATCAAGGTAAGCTCTTACTGGGCAAGTATCCGAATGGCTGCCATAAAGTATCCCTACTTCTCGCCCGGCACCTTCTTGGTCAGTTTTAGAACGCCGAATTAAGACTGTAAGTCCTTCTCTACTAATGGTTAGGTCTTCCACATCAAGGGCTACAATTTCAGACCGTCTAAAGGCTCCTGCAAAGCCGAGAAGGAGAATCGCTTTATCTCTGATACCTTTTAAGTTATTTGGCAAAGTATTCACCATGGCGATAATGTCACTAGTAAGTAATGCAGCTTTCCCTTGCTGGCGAGTGCCTTTTGTTTTTCGTATTCCAGATAGCACCGCCCGAACCGCCAATGAATAAGTGGGGCTTTCATATCCCTTTGCTTGGTGTGCCTGACTAATGGCTGTAACTCGTCTTGAAATAGTGCTAGGCTTTGCTCGTTTAGCTAAGTCGGCAAGATAGTTTATTATGGTATTTACCGAAGCTGGTAGAGCCTGTTCATTGTTGGTTGAACAATAGGCTATAAAGTCCGTCCAATCGAAACTGTAAGAACGTTTGGTATTTAGAGATTTAGAATTATTTATGTATTCCTTTGCTTCATCAGATATATTGGAGTAAATTTCTGAACGTATTACGGATAAATCATTCACGATTCTCACTCCTTGGATTTTTCAATCTCACTCAATAGTGACCGATAACGTTCATTTATCGGACGCTATTTTAGTTATATTTTAGCACATATAATATCCAAGGTAAAGACGTTTATACATTTATACATATAGTTATTTACTTTTACAGACGGTTAAATTATAATATAGACAAGTTAGAAGAGGGGGGTGTGCGTTGGATAAGGTTTACACTGTAAAAGAAGTTGCTGAAATTTTAAAAGTTTCAGAGCAAACGGTTCAGGAAGCTCTAAAAAAGGGGCAACTTCCTGGCGCAAAGGTAGGCCGCCAATGGCGGATAACCGAAACGAGCTTAACTAATTATCTAAATGGCAACACTGGAAACGATAACCAAGACGAACCAAGATAAAGACAAAAAAATAATGCCCCAAACCTGCTGTAACAGGCTGGGGCCGCTAACAAGAGGCTTATCGGGTAGGACAAGCCCTGTCGGTTTTATTATAACAACCAACCCGACAGGGCGCAAATTTAGAATGTCGGAGGGGTAGAAAATGTCTTGTGATAAATCAAAAACATGGCAAGACGTAATAGATGAATTCAGGGAGATACATAAAGAAAAGATTGCTTGCTATACAGATCAAAAAGTGATGGTAATTGTAGCACTAATATTAGCTAACATCATGGAGAAACGTAGAATGGAGGCGGCTATTAATGGATGAACTTAAGATCGCCTTTACAGATATCCCCGAAGATAATGTTTTGCAATTGTTACTCAGAATGATGTTGCAAGATATTGATATAGAAACAAAAAAGGCGGTGATAAAGTAATGAATAACCGGGAAATCGTTAATAGCGATTGTTTTATTGCTATCGTCGCTGAAAAAATATTAACCAAAATCATGCGAGAAATGGCGGTGAAGCAGTAATGAGCCGTCAAGAAACAGAGTATAGAGCGTTGTTAATAACCTATTTGATACTAATTGAAATGGAAACAATATTAAAGGATGGTGTTATTAATGGATAAGCTTAGGACCATTGATATAATTAGACTTTGTTATAACCGGCTAGAAAGTGGAATTCTGAATCCGGATAGTGATCAGCTTCTTATTGCCCACGATAACTATAGTGAAGTTTTAGGCAAGGTTACAAAAATACTTGAGTATAGCTTACGTGATAATCTTGAGTGTTCTGTTGGTCAGCTACTTGCTGAAACAGAGTTTGCTGCATACCGTCAAGGCTTTATAGATGCTTGTGCGATAAAGGATATTGGTCAATAAATATAAGCCGGGGTATGGATAATCCATGCTCTGGCTTTTTTATATTTGTGCACAGATATGTAAATATTTATGTATATGTATACGTAACTGTAGTTGCATTATCTATCAGTCCATGTTCATGGCGGATTTATATGCCATTGACTTCAGTTTTTTCATCAGTTATATTCATATTTGATGCCAGACTGCGTTCGGGTGTTGTAGGGCGGATACCGTTCGATTCGGACGTATAGGGAGGGCTGGATTTATCCGGCACGATCTGCGCAGACGGCATCTTTTTAATATATACGTCTTGGCTACTTGCAGGAAAATACCAATATTTAGTAGAATACTTATTATTCAATCAGCTACTTATTAGAATTAGACACAGCATGCTTCGTAGTGTTGTGTCTTTTTGTATTTGGAGGGGTATTATGGGCAGTTTGGATAAAATCATTCTTAAAGGAATATTACCAATCCTATTTGTTATCGGCTGTGTTGCGATAGTAAGATATTCAGATACATCTGCATTTTGGTTTGCTGTAGTTGCAAGTATTATCTTTTATGGTCAATATCTAAACAAGATTAATCAAGATAAGCATGGGATGACGTTTATTATTATTTTGAGTATAGCGTTTGCTGGAGTAGCTGGAATTATTAAGTTCCTCTATATGGTGATAAAATAGAACTGTAAATAATTAAGTCGGTAGGGTTTGCGCCTACCGGCCTTTTTTAATATACTCATGCAGGTTAACACATGTTGCACCTAGTGCTAAACGGCACTCTCTTTTATTTTGTCCATACTAGCGTAGGTTGCGACTATAAAAGTTACGGCAGACTTATTGCAAATGCTAGAGCTCCAACTTACATACTAGCGTAGGTTGCGACTATCCGGTAGAATACTGCCGAGCATTATCAAAATGCTCCAACTTACATACTAGCGTAGGTTGCGACGCTTCCATATCAATAACCTCCTTTCTGGGCATAATGCTCCAACTTACATACTAGCGTAGGTTGCGACAGCAAAACATATTGATTTTGGCTAGTTTTGAATCAAATCTATTCATTAAAAAGGTATGTAACAACTTGCGCAAGCGTATAAAGTTGCCCCGCATTTCGCAGGGGTTTTTGGCTGTAGCGTTATCTGTTATTAATGAACAGACACCTCTCGCCTTACGGTTAAACGAGCAAACCGAAATATTTTTTGAGTGCGAATCTCCTGGCTTTTTATGTGCGCTTTGCTTTCGCACTTCTTTTTTGTTTTAATTTTTCTGATGCGGATGATTCTATAGTCTGTGTGATAATTTCATCTATGTTTCCAATCGAAAGGTTACGAGCCGCATTATAGTCCGCATTAATAGTTAGGTGTTTGGTGTCCTCGCCACATTTTTGGCAAGCTCCGGATTCTTTCTGCTTAGCCCCACAAGAAAAGCAATGATGCAGATCTCCGTAACCACATTCTTTACAGATGAAAGTAGCTTGATCCAGGCGATTTGTATGGTCGATATAGCCACAATTACTACAGCGTTGAGAGGTATAATCTGGTTTTACTTTTCGTACTTCAATTCCGTATTCAGCTGCTTTATTAATGATTTTTGTTTGTAAGTCAAAGTAAGGCCAGTTTTTTAGAAATTTACTGAGGTTGTTAATCCCTGTGAGGTCTTCCATTTGGATGATGCCGCATTTAGCTTTTAAAGATTCATCTACAATGTGCCGAGCATAACGATGATTACAAGTGTCCCGAAAGTTGGTTTCTTTTTCTTTAAGAGTTTCAATAGGCAAGAGCCGTCGATCTTTACCGTGACCAATCCGGCCTTCACCGCAATATTTACCCTGTTTCTGAATTTCGATTCGCCGTTTTCTTACTCGACGACGAAATTCTTCAATCTCACTGCCTTCAATAAAGCCACGTTTGTGAGAATTATTGAAGGCCCAATAGGCGGCTTTTGCAATGCCTAAATCTACTCCCATGATGTTATTTTTATCTATGTCATAATAGTTTGGCTCGAATTGATAAGGAATAATAAAGTACCATTTATTCTTTCGATCTTTTGTTAATTGGGCTTCACCTTGAATATATTCTCCGGTCAAAATACGATTCAATATAGTCCGAGTTGAATTGTCATTTGCAGCTACGCAAAAGGAGTAGCGTGTGGGAGTGAATTCTTTACTGCGAAGCTGAGCATCAACCACGTAGTTGTCATCCTCTTTGATTAAATTATAGCTTTCGTTGTGTAAATGGACAGGGAAACCTTGCTTAAAAGTTGGCAGTGATATTCTGTTATTCAACACATCTTTCTTATTTTTTTTCCAATTTGCATTTACAGCTTTCTCTGTTGCACTTAAGATGTGTCTGCCTACAGTAGGGAACATTTCAGTTAGTTGTGGATAGAAATATTTTTTTTCCATACTGTTGGTGATAGTGTAAATATAATTCTCACGCATTACATAGTTAGCCGCTTTAAAAGAAGCATAGCAGAGATCCCTAAAAACAGTTCCGAGTTCATCCCATGTAATATCGTTATATGGTTTAATTACTCGAAGCTTTATGCATTTTTGCACTGTATCACAACCTTGGAATTTTTTACTATAAAATATATTTTTATCAATAGAAAAAATTTCAAACGAAGAAAATTAATCCAGCGCAATTCTACCCAACCGCCTCAGCGGTTCAGTGAGCGAGTAGCGAACGGCAAAGCCTTACCGTACCTAGCACGGAGAGTGCCAACACCGCTTTTAGTGTTGGCACTCTCCTAAGTGCGATTTGCTCAGATCCAGCCAAAGACATCACTCAAAAAAACGATTGAACTAGCATATTAATCACGCACAAAACAGTCAGGATTTTTATCATCGTTTCCGTCTTGCGGTCAAAAGTTATTAAACTCAAAATCCATCCCGTAGTACCTATCAAGGATAGCTGTACAAATCCCTTAATAATCGGTTTCGCCGCTTGCAAAAGGTATTGTCCAATTTCGTCTATATTATGGGTAATGGTTTCAGTAGGTCCAGCAAAAGCAATTGCACTTTTTAAAAAAATGAAAACCGCGACAGGGAACCACCGCATGTTTTCCCACCCCTTTGTTGGCTAAAACGTGGACTATAAAATCAATGGTCCATGGCTTTTTTTGTATCAATGGCAATACAAGAAATGATATAAATTACAATACAAATCAAGATACTATTTCCCGAGCAATCGACCAAAGATAGAATCAAAGATCATCCAGGCGCTACCCATTACGATGCTGGCGGCTATCAGTCTATTCAGCAACATGATATTCTTGGATGAGTCGCCGACCGCTTCCATAATCTCGCGCAAAAACCATACGCCACATGACATCCCTGCAACAACCAAAATAGGGAAACCAGGCTTACCCCACCAGAAGACTTCTTTTAAGATTTCTCCCATAAGAGTGCCTCCTTAACCTTCTTGTAAAGATACACGCGGAACTCTACTTCACTATCCTTAAGCAATTTATCAATGGCCCGTTTTCTCACTTCATCCGAAGTTATAACCATAACGACAGGGAATCTCTTAGCCTGGTTAATCCACCAGGCTTTTTTGTATTGTCCGGAATGATATAACGAATTGTATTTTTGTACTTTATCGAAAGGATCAAAACCTCGATCAAACTCCACAAAGAAGAAACTATTTTGCGTTGAACAAAAACCGTCTGGACGAACTATTCCAAGATAAGTGGGTTCATATTCCCAGGAAAGTATTTGCTCCCATTGGTGTAAAAACAGTCGGGCGTAATTGGTACCTATTCGGTGTTCGAGTTGCCCCGGTCGTTTCCCGATGTAATAGAAATACGGACTGTCTACAGCTAAGCGAACTCTATTTACTTTCTTCATATCCGCCATGCGGTTCATTCGTCGCCGAGCCGTAACCAGTGAGGGGAAAAATAAATATTTAATCTGCTGTATGTCCATGGATCCCCATGCATTTATAGCTTGTAAGATCTCTCCATCACGGCGATGGCTAAACTGATGATTAGACTCACTATCTCGCTGGCAACTTAGGCGGTGGCTCAACAGTAAACACCTGCCTTTTACGTGGTATCTGTGCTACTAAACTTTCGGCCTGTGCCGGCGGAATATAAAACGTTTGGATTTCGTGGATTTTATCAGAATCGCAGTAAACACCGCGTCCACTTATTTTTGGTAGACGTGCGGCTGCATCTCCATAAGGACCATCGCTAAGCACCATTCTGGAATTGACCGCATCACACCTAAAGGTAAAACGTGCCGGGAAGTTATGCTTAATGTCGCCAGCTCCTCTCATGGAGTTATGGCTCAGTCGTTGTGTTGCTGCTACAATGTGGATCCCAGCCTTACGGCCCTTTCTAAGTAACCTATTGACTAGCGCTACGCTTTCATCATCTTCGGCCATTTCTACGAATTCATCAATCAGACAGACTATAAACGGCTCTCCATCAAGCTCCTGAATTTTAACCGCGTGGTGCTGCCGTAATAATTTATTACGCCGATCCATTTCCTTATTGAGTAACTCAAGCACATGGCAGCCATCTTCAATCTCAGTAACCAGCAAGGCGTGGTTTTCTAGCCAAAAGTAATCAACCTCG
>Ga0316604_10000904_pt1 | contig 30405 bp, 20 predicted proteins | sample OWC_soil_day20_C_FD_207650 | JGI IMG/M metagenome (GOLD analysis project Ga0316604, IMG submission 207650) | Wetland soil microbial communities from Old Woman Creek delta, Ohio, United States - OWC_soil_day20_CT | ecosystem: Environmental > Terrestrial > Soil > Wetlands | place: USA: Ohio... | reverse complement strand
CAGAATGCATGAACTGGCAAAAGGTATCAGTACTACTTACTTAAACTTATAAGAAGTGGTCCATTTTCAAACTGGCAGAATGCATGAACTGGCAAAAGGTATCAGTACTACTTACTTAAACTTATAAGAAGTGGTCCATTTTCAAACTGGCAGAATGCATGAACTGGCAAAAGGTATCAGTACTACTTACTTAAACTTATAACAGATGATCCATTACATTTCAGGCGGACAAAGGTCCGGCAAAACAAAATTTGCTATGCAGACTGCCTCGCAGCTGTCACCAAACCCTGTTTACCTGGCCACCAGCCGCATCTGGGATACAGAACACCAGGCAAGGATTGAGCTGCATAAACAGGAACGGGATCATCAATGGGAAAATATAGAAGAAGAAAAAGAAGTAAGTAAACTATCACTGCCCAACAGAACCGTGGTTTTTGACTGCGTCACCCTGTGGCTGACCAACTTCTTCACCGATGCACATTATAACATAGACATCGCACTAAGAGAGGCCAAAGCAGAATTTGACCTATTTGCTGCACAGGAATTTAATCTCATCATCATATCCAACGAAATCGGTATGGGCGTTCACGCAGAGACTGAAATCGGCAGGAAGTTCGTTGACCTGCAGGGATGGATGAATCAATATATCGCACAAAAAGCGGATAAGGCAACTCTGATGGTATCAGGACTACCTATTACAGTTAAATAAAACTGGCAACCCTGATAATATCAGAACCACCTTCACAGTAACAAAACTGTCAAGCCAACCCTGATAATATCAGAACTACCACCTCAGTAAAAAAACCGAAAAGGCAACCCTGATAATATCAGAACCACCTTCACAGTAACAAAACTGTCAAGCCAACCCTGATAATATCAGAACTACCACCTCAATAACAGAACAGACAAGGCAAACCTGATAATATCAGAACCACCACCTTAGTAATAAAACTGCCAAGGCAACCCTGACAATATCAGAACTACCCATTATAATTAATCAGACATGACCGAATTTAACATTACACCACTTGACCGCAGCCTTGACGCTGCCCTCACCGAAAAGATCAATTTAAAAACCAAACCATTAGGCTCCTTAGGCAAACTTGAAAAACTCGCCTTACAGATAGGGAAAATTCAAAACACCCTCTCGCCAACATTAACAAAACCTACCATCGTTGTATTCGCAGGTGACCATGGCATTGCAAAAGAAGGCGTAAGCCCATATCCCCAGGAAGTAACCTGGCAGATGGTATACAACTTCCTGCAGGGTGGAGCAGGTATCAATGTATTTGCCCGCCAGCACCAGATCGCCATCAAAGTAGTTGATGCCGGTGTGAATTATACATTTCCCCCCCATCCTGCCCTGATTGACTTAAAGGTAGCACCAGGTACACAAAGCTATCTCCATGCACCTGCTATGAGTGTAGAAGAATGTAACACCGCGATTAGCCGTGCGGCATCACTGGTAGCGCAATTACATGCGGAAGGTTGTAATGTAATCGGATTTGGAGAAATGGGTATCGGCAATACTTCTGCTGCAGCATTGCTGATGAGTCTTTTATGTAACCTGCCACTGGAACAATGCATAGGCAGAGGTACAGGTCTGGATGATAAAGGATTAGAAAAGAAGAAAACAATCCTGGGCGAAGCTCTGCGTACACAAACACCGGCTGACAAATCTCCGCTGGAAATATTAAGAACCTTTGGTGGCTTCGAAGTAGCCATGATCTGCGGTGCCATGCTGAAAGCCGCTGAATTGAAAATGGTTGTTCTGATAGATGGCTTTATTACAACAGCCGCCTTGCTGGTAGCAGCTGCATTACATCCTGCAATATTGGATTATTGTGTATTTGCACATCAATCAAACGAACAGGGACATCAGCAATTATTAACTTATTTAAAAGCAGATCCGTTATTGCAACTGGGTATGCGTTTGGGTGAAGGCACCGGTGCAGCTGTAGCATATCCTCTGGTACAGTCAGCCGTAGCATTCCTGAATGAAATGGCCAGCTTTGCATCTGCGGGTGTAACAAATAAAGACTAACATGATCAAAAGGGAGATCCTGTACTTCAGGGCCGCTTTAATGTTTTTCACCCGTCTGCCGGCGGGACATAACATCACTGTCGGGCTACAAAGTGCCGCCAGGTATTTGCCACTGATAGGAATACTGGTAGGTGCAACTGGCGCCACTGTATATTATCTGGGGCATTTGCTATTCAAAGATCCGTATGTAGCATCTGTACTCTCGATTGTAGCCACGCTACTGATGACAGGTGGCTTTCATGAAGACGGACTGGCAGATGTGGCTGATGGCTTCGGAGGTGGCTGGACAAAAGAAAAGATCCTGGAGATTATGAAGGATCCCCGAACAGGAGCTTATGGTGTGATGGCGCTGGTATATAGTATTGGATTAAAAATATTCGTACTCGCGAAGCTAGGGACGTTGCTGCCAGATCAGTTCTTTTTGATCTATGTATGTGGGCATGCAATCAGCAGGGTAACACCGTTGTTTCTGATGCGTTTTTTGGAGTATGCCCGCCTGGATGGAACTAGTAAAGTAGGTGCCGTGATCACCCCGGTCAGTATCGGCGCTTTGGTATTTGCGACGGTTATCGGATTCGTACCACTGGCTATACTCGGTGTGGAAGCTGCATGGATCAGTGTAATACCTTGTGCTACGATGACATTATATTTAGGATGGTATTTCCAGAAGTGGATAGATGGGTATACAGGTGATTGCCTGGGTGCTACTCAACAATTGAATGAGCTTATTTTTTACCTGTGTTTACTTGCAATATGGAATTATGCTTTGTAAGACATGTACAGCCGGCGATTGAAGCTGGAATTTGTTATGGGCAGCTGGATGTACCTTTGCCGGCAGGATATGAAACACTGCATAATGAGATCATCGCTGGCCTGGGTCGTTTCGACAAAATATATACCAGTCCTTTACAAAGATGTCAGTTATTAGCTCAAACCCTTTCAGCAAACTTTGTCTCGGATGAACGACTGATGGAATTGGATTTTGGTGAATGGGAAGGAATAAAATGGGATGAAATTGATCGTAAATTGATGGATCACTGGGGAGCTAATTACATAACTTCAGGCCCTCCGGGAGGTGAATCATTACAACAACTGGTAGCAAGACTAGATGCTTTTTTAAAAACAATTCCCTTCGCGGATCGCATCGTTATTGTAACCCATGCAGGCGTAATCCGTGCAGCACGACATCTGCTGGAAGCCCGGCCACTGAACAAAATCATGTCAGAAAAAATTAATTACGGAGGAATCTATACATTCAACTTATTATGAAGATCTATACAAAAAAAGGAGACCGGGGTACAACCGCCTTATTCGGCGGAAGCCGTGTAGATAAAGACGATGTAAGAGTAGAAAGCTATGGTACATTGGATGAAGTAAATTCTACCATCGGCCTGTTAAGAGCCAAACTGGGACCAGAACACGAATGGCAACCCCGCTTACATAAGATCCAGAAAGACATGATGAACATGATGTCGCATCTGGCCCGTCCATCTGACTGTAAAAAGGAAAACCCGAATCCAAAGCCGGAAGACGGTGCAGCCTTTTGTGAAGAATGGATTGATGAACTGGAAGCTGCCATGACATCAAAATCTGATTACTTCTTACTACCAGGTGGCAATGAGATTTCTGCTTTGTGCCATGTAGTAAGAACACAATTGAGAAGAGGCGAAAGACGACTGGTATCGCTGATGAAAGTAGATACCATTGAAGATTATATACCCGCGTATGTAAACAGACTATCTGATCTGTTCTTCATTCTCGCAAGAGCAGAGATGGACAAGACAGGGGTAGCTGAGGAAAAATGGCAGCTGTTTCTTTACAAAAGAAAGAAACAGCCGGAATGATTGTTGCCTTCATCTCGCTAAAGCAAAGATGTACAAGCCTGTAATGCTCTACGCCCTGACGTCACAAAAGTAAAGCTGTACAAGGCATAATGATTTATGCCCTGACCTCACAAATGCGGAGCTGTACAAGGCAGTAATGATCTACTCCATATCCACAAACATACTTTGCAGCTTTTCCAGCGTCTCCGGTTTTGGCGCCTGCCACATTCCCCGTTGAATAGCTTCCAACATACGTTCTGTCATATCCTTCAAAGCCCACGGATTTGCCTGTTCGATGAACTGACGATTCTCTTCATTGAACAGGTATTCCTGGGTAATCCCTTCATACATAAAATCATCTACCATATTAGTCGTCGCATCATAAGCAAAGAGATAATCCATAGTAGCTGCCATCTCAAATGCCCCCTTATAACCATGTCGCTTCACACCAGCAATCCACTTCGGATTCACCACCCTTGAACGATATACTTTCAGCAACTCTTCTTTTAAACTCTTTATACGCGGCGAATCCGGACGTGCATGGTCTCCAAAATAAATAGAAGGTTGCTCTCCTTTGATAGTTTCCACCGCATTTGCTAAGCCTCCCTGGAACTGGTAATAGTCATCCGAATCGAGAATATCATGCTCCCTGTTATCCTGATTATGCATCACGATTTGCAGATCAGATAAACGCTTTTCAAATACCTCATGCGCAGATTCACCTGTGCGGTCAGCACCATAAGCATACCCACTCCAATTGATATAAATTTTAGCAAGGTCTTCCCTCGTCTGCCAGTTCTTTTCATCTATCACTGCCTGCAACCCTGCGCCATAAGCACCTGGCTTCGAACCAAAAACCCTGAAAAGAGATCTTTTATGTGCCTTGGTTTCATCCAATCCCTTATTGAGCCATTCCTGCTTTTCAGCGAGATAGCGTTTGCGGATAGGATTCTGTTCCAACGGTTCATCCAGTAAAGCCACCTTTTCTACCACTGCATTCAACAAGGAGATCACATCCGGAAATGCATCCCTGAAAAACCCTGAAATACGTAGCATGACATCGATGCGTGGCCTTCTCAATTGAATAAGCGGAATGATCTCAAAATCAGACACCCGCCTGTTAGCCGCCTGCCATACGGGTTGTACCCCCATAAGAGCCAGTGCCTGTGCAATGTCATCTCCACCTGTACGCATGGTACTGGTACCCCATACAGAAAGCCCTATAGATTCAGGATAATCCCCCTGCTCCTGCATGTAACGACTGATGATAAGGTTCGCGCTTTTTACCCCCAGTGTGTAAGCGGCCTGTGTGGGTATAGCCCGGACATCTACAGAATAGAAATTTCTTCCTGTTGGCAATACATCCATACGACCACGTGTAGGTGCGCCGGAGCTACCACTGGGAACATAACCAGCGTCTAAACCGTGTAAGAGGTTGGTGATTTCCTCCGTAGTACGTTGAATCTTTGGTAAGGTATGAGTAAGGATATTGTGACAATAAGCTTTGGTCGCTGGAAGATGGAAGTCTTCGCCTTGCAGGATATGATGACCACTCAGCATCCTCTCACCTTTCAAAAGACCTTCCCCATCCAACATCCCCATACCCTTCAGCATCTCTTTCACAACCCCCTCCAACACCTCCACTGCATCCCCCCTGTTCCTACACCCCCTAAACAACAAATGCTCACTTTTAAAAGCCATCTCATAATCCCCTCCCAAAGGATCAAATCCTAACCCCATCTCCTCAGCCGGCACCTGCGTAATCCCCTTCTGCCCCGCCACAGGCACCCTATGCAATGCTATCAGCAAATCAATCAGCTGCTCATCCACTGGTGCCTTCCCCAAAATATGCAATCCATCCCGGATCTGCGCCTCTTTCAATTCACACAAATACCCATCCAGCTTCAACAACAACGTATCCATATCAGAAACCGCTGCCTGCAGATCTGTTTCCAGATCCGCCTCCTTCACCAACTGTGTGATCTGCGCACGAATCACCGCCGTACGCTTCGGATCCACACTAAACGCTTCATAATATTCATCAATCAAATGTTCCAGCTTAGTCAACGTACCATAATTCTCCGCTCTCGTCATGGGCGGAATCAGGTGATCTATAATAATAGCATGTGTCCTGCGCTTTGCCTGCGTTCCTTCCCCCGGATCATTCACTATGAACGGATAGAAATGCGGAACAGGACTTAACAACACAGCCGGGAAACAACTCTCCTTGCTCAATGCCACACTCTTTCCCGGCAACCATTCCAGGTTTCCATGCTTACCACAATGAATCAAAGCATCTGCTTTGAACACCTCATTCACCCAACAGTAATAAGCAAGGTATCTATAAGTAGGCGGTAAATCAGGCGAGTGGTAAATAGCCTTCTCATCCTGATTATAACCGCGCGCAGGCTGAATACTCACGAAGACATTCCCCAACAAACACCCTGGAATAATAAAATCCTCTTCCTGTGAAGGCCCCCATTGCTGAAGGATCTTCTCTTTAAGCAATGGTGATAACTGCTCAAAATATTCCTGAAACCGATCCTTGTCTATACTAATCTGATAAGGACGATAAAGCGTAGTATCCGTATCATTCGTAACAAAATGCGTGATCAGCCCGATCAACTCCCCGCTGTTAGCAGGAATATAATCTCCCGTATCATACCCTGCTGTTTTCAACGCATGCAGGATCTCCACAATACTCGCAGGTGTATCTAATCCTACCCCATTTGCCAAACGACTATCCTTATTTGGATAGTTCGGCATAATAAGGGCAATATGTTTATCTTTTTGTTCCTTCTTACCAAGCTGTATCCAATTATTTGCAAAAGCCACCACAAAATCACACCCTTCCTCATGCGTACTATATTGCAGAATATCTGAATCCGTCAACACGTCCTTGCCCATAGAAGATTTAAAAGAAATAGCCGTCGTAATAATGCGACCATCTATCTCCGGCAATGCAATATTCATCGCCACATCTACTGGTGTCAGACCAAATAGATTCTGCTCCCATACCTCTTTTGTACAGGCAGCAAAGATGCCCTGTATAACAGGTACATCAAGATTATCAAATAAGAAACTTTCATCCTTATCCATAGACTTAATTGAAAAGCTGGTCGTGTTGATCAACACTTTTACCTTTCCTTTCAATAAAGATTCAAGTTCCTGTAAACTATGCTGATCACGAAGATTGCTCACAAAAGCAATCACAGGCTTCAGCCCTTTAACCGCCAACGCCTTTATTAAATAATACACCGGCGCCAGATTATCCGCCAGATAATGCGTTTGGTAAACAAGGATGGCTACATCTGCTATATAATCCCCCGGCGGGATCATTCCCTTCTCCGGATGAAATAAAAACAGATCCGCAATTTTTTGAGGAGGTGCGAATTGTAAATCTTTATTAAAGCAATGATGAAATATATAAGCCAACCCATTCTTCAGGTTATGCTTTCCACCGGCACAACAGTATTTCCATAAGGTATCAGCAATCTTCACATCCACAGTGGAACTATTCAGCAATTCTACATCCGGCGCGTCATAACCCGGCAGGAAGAGTACGGGAATACTTTGCTGTTCACAGGCAATGCTGATAGCTTCAAACAAATACGGGTAGTAATTCCTGCCACCTAACAGGCGACAGATCACCAGCTTTGCATGGCTGATCACTTCCTCTACATATTTATCGATGGTCAGCTCCTGCTTCAGGTATACCAGGTTGGCAATTCGCAGGGACGGGAGCTGTGTGTGGGTTTGGTGTAACTCCCTATAAGCATTGCTCAGTGAATGGATCTCCGTATCGGCAGCAGAGAGGAATACGACGTCTCCTATTGATTGCTGTATGTGGAAGACCCCATCCCCGTTGGGATTCCACCCACCGGGGATTGTTGGGATCAGGTGCATATTAGTTTAACTTTTCGTGTAACAGTGCGGACAGGTCTTTTTCCATCAGTTCATCGCCGATGAATACCAGACTGGTTTTGCGGACTTCGCCCTCCTTCCATTTACGATCAAAATAATGATCAAAACGGTGAGATACGCCCTGCAATACCATGCGCATAGGCTTATTGGGAATATCGATAAACCCTTTGATTCGGTAGATCTCATGCTCTGCCACCATTTCTTTCAGCGCAGCTACCAGTGATTCCGGGGTATGCGGTGCCGTTACAGTTACCACGATCGAGTCGATATCATCATCGTGATGGTGATCCAGGCCATTGGCATGATCTTCCTCGTGGTGAGAGTGACGGCTTTCCAGGTCGTTTTCTGCAGCAGCCTGCACGCCTAACAGTACGTCGGCAGACAGGTCGCCATTGTTAGCAGTCACCATCTTCACATTCGGACGAAGTTTGCTGCTTATAATACCTGTTACTTCATCAAACTGTAATCCTTCCAGCAGATCTTTCTTAGTTAATACAACGAGGTCAGCACAGGAGAGCTGGTCTTCGAAAAGTTCTTCGATCGGTGTTTCATGATCCAGGGAGTCATCGGCCTCACGCTGTGCCTGTACGCGTTCACGGTCACAGATTTCGCCGGTCGCCTGACCTACCAGGTCTACCACAGTGACAACTGCATCTACAGTGATCTGTGATTTCAGGTCAGGCCAGTTAAATGCATGCAGCAGCGGTTTGGGCAGTGCAAGACCTGAAGTTTCGATGATGATATGATCGATCGTATCTTTTCTATCCATCAATTGCAGCATCACTGGCAGGAACTCTTCCTGCACGGTACAACACAGGCAACCGTTGTTCAGTTCAAGTACGTCTTCTTCATTGGAGCAGCAGGATTTGATAAGGTCTCCGTCGATGCCCATTTCACCAAATTCATTGACAATTACTGCAAGTCGACGACCATTGGCGTTCTGAATCAGGTTGCGGATCAATGTAGTTTTTCCGGAGCCTAAGAACCCCGTAATGATGGTTACCGGTATTTTGGAAGTCATGTTATTGTTTTGTGTAGGGCGCTAAAATACGTGATTTTTATATACTTTTGCTGGCCCCGTTTAAACCCATTCATACCATGACACATTTTCCGGTAGTTAGTTCTATTTTGTCGGCCCAATACCTGGTCCCTCTATTTCAGGTGAAGTATAATTTGAGTCGTGATACGACCTGCAGATTGCTGAAAGCTGGCGTAAATCACAGTTATCTCGTGACCGATGGTGACAATAAGTACATCTTTAGGATATATTGCATCAACTGGCGTACGAAAAAGGATATTGCAGAAGAGATCCGTTTGTTAAATCTATTGCGCACACATGCTATGCCGGTCTCCTATCCTATTGCAGATTTTGACAACGACTATGTACAGCTACTGCATGCGCCGGAAGGGTTGCGGTATGGCGTGCTGTTTTCCTATGCCCATGGAGAAAAGCTTTTACAGTACCCGACAGCCCTACATTACAAAATGGGTGTTGCAATAGCACGTCTTCACCAGGTAACCGAAAATTTCAAACTGGATAGAGTAGACTATACCCCCTCTGTCATGGTAGTCGATTCATTTGAAAGACTGAAAGGTTATCTCCCATTGGAGACAGAAGAAATGCAATGGATGCAGCAGGCGCAGGACTACTTATTAAAGCTATACGCCACCATCGATCACTCCAGCGTGAGAAATGGTGCCGTACACATGGACCTGTGGTTTGACAACATGAATATTACTAACGATGGGTTTACCATTTTCGACTTTGACTTTTGTGGCAATGGCATGCTCTGTTATGATCTGGCCTATTACATCCTGCAGGTACATAGTACAGAAAGAGAAAATATGGAGGTGTGTAAAGAAAAGGTAGCTGCTTTCCTGGACGGTTATTCTTCCATTACCCCCATCTCAGAAGAGGAAAAGGCATTGATCCCGGCCTTCGGTATAAGTATGTATTTCTTCTACCTGGGCATTCAGTGCCAGCGATATGAGGACTGGTCCAATACTTTCCTGAATGAAGTATACCTAAAGCGATTTATAAAATTATTAATAAAAAGATATGCAGACTTATATGAGTTAGCTATCTGAAATCACCTACCATTCACACATTTTTTTAAAAAACCTATCGCTTTTTGATTATTTTTCAATGAATCTATGCTAAAAAGTGAATTTTATGAAACGTGTGTTTTTTCTAATGGCAAGTTATTGCCTCATGGGTGGCGCCATTGCGCAGAATAAGCTGCCCCGTATAGCTATCGCAGGCCTCGCTATCGAGTCCAGCACTTTCTCTCCTGCCACGTCAGACGAAGCGGCTTTCAAGGCGCAGTATGGCAATGAGGTATTTAAGACGTATCCATTTATGTCGGCAGATTCGCCCCTGCGAATGGCTGCTATGTGGTTCCCGACAATTACGGGCCATGCATTGCCGGGTGGCGCGGTGACCAAAGAGGCATATGAGTCGCTGGTTAGAAAAACACTGGATTCATTGAAGAAACACCTCCCTTACGATGGATTGTATTTCGATATTCATGGAGCGATGAGTGTAGTGGGCATGGAAGATCCGGAAGGTGATTTTATAGTACGCATCCGCAAAGTAGTGGGTACGAAAACGCTGATCAGTACCTCTATGGACCTGCATGGAAATGTAAGCTGGCGACTGGCAGAAAATACAGATCTCATTACCTGTTATCGCATGGCGCCTCACGAAGATGCACTGGATACAAAGGAAAGAGCAATACGTAATCTCGTAGAACGCCTGAAAAATGGTAAAGGGAAACCCGCCTACAAAGCCTGGATTCCAGTGCCAATCTTATTGCCGGGCGAAAAAACATCTACCCGAATAGAACCCGGTAAGAGTTTGTATGCGCAGGTAGATCCGGCTTCCAGACAACCCGGTGTAATTGATGCTGCAATCTGGATCGGGTATGCATGGGCAGATGAACCACGCAATCATGCAGTCGTAATGGTAACAGGTGATGACAAGGAAAATGTAACCATTGCCGCCGAAAAACTGGCAAAAAGCTTTTGGGATGTGCGCAAACAATTTGAATTTGTAGCACCGACTGCCACCTTGCAGGAAGCGCTGGATGCTGCCGTGAAAAGTGATAAACATCCTTTCTATATCAGTGATTCTGGTGATAATCCAACTGCGGGTGGTGCAGGCGATGTAACCTGGACATTGACGCAGATACTGGCACGACCTGAGTTTAAATCAGAGAATGGGCCTACATTGATTTATGCAAGTATCCCAGGCCCCGATTTTGTAAAGAAAGCCATAGAACTGGGTGTAGGAAAGCATATAGAAGCTGAAGCAGGAGCAAAGGTGGATGCGCGTTTTGCAGGTCCTGTGAAGCTGTCCGGTACGATTGAATCAATTGAATATGGTGATAAAGATGCTGTGGTAGAAGTCGTGGTAAAGGTAGGGAGTGTGCACGTGATCGTGACACAGAAGCGGAAACCTTATCACAAAGAGAAAGATTTTACACGGTTAGGATTGAATCCCCGTAAAGCAGATATTGTGGTGGTGAAGATTGGCTATCTGGAACCTGAATTGTATAATATGCGTGCAGATTGGCTGCTGGCGCTGACACCGGGTGGTGTAGATCAGAATTTGGAACGGTTAGGATATAAGCATATAGTGCATCCGATGTTTCCGGTTGATATGGATATGAAGGATCCGGATTTGAAAGTGAGGTGGGTACCTGCGGCAGATAAGTTGAAGAAATAGTTTTTATAAAAAGGGGGCGTCTCGAAGTTTCGAGACATCCCCTTTTTATAAAAATGGTTTTCATTCCCCGTTGGAGAATTCCCTCTTTCATGAATGTTGTATTAGGTACCTGATGGAAAGAATTTTTCTAAGCGTTTTTATTAAACCAATCTATATACGCTTTCACCGCCTTTGCAATAAACTCTTTAGTATCCCCTTCTTTCAGATTCCCCTTATCATCAAACAGCTCATTAGATTTCTGAATATACACCTCTGGCTGTTGCATCACAGGAATATTAAGAAATACAAGACTTTGCCTTAAATGATGATTTGCCCCAAACCCACCAATATTACCAGGAGAATTACTAAACACAGCACCGGGCTTGCCATTCCACACACTTTTCCCATAAGGTCTTGACCCTACATCCAGCGCATTTTTCAAAGCCGCAGGTATAGACCTGTTATGCTCAGGTGTCACAAAAATGACCCCATCCACAGATTGTATCGCATTTCTGAAAGCAACATAGGAACCCGGCACAGTTTGATGATCATCAAAATCCTGATTATAAATGGGCAGCTCATCAATGGCGATGATTTTAAACTCAAACCCCGCCGGAGCCATGGGAAGTAATCCACTGGCAATCTTCTTTGAAAAAGATTCTTTGCGCAGACTCCCTGCGATAATGCCTATAATCTTGCTCATAATACTTGATTTTTTAGCATTAACACGGCAATGATAATGCCATAGCAATATTTACAAAGTTGGGGAATGTGACAGGACTTACTGGTACACTTTCACAGAATATTAGTATTTTCTCACGATTTGATAGATGCGGCGGAGGTATCCGTTTAGAGAGTCAGAAAGCGTACCCGGAAAAAAGTTTGAAAAAAGTAGTCGGAAAGTGCAACCTTTTTCACTAAAACGGGACTAATATATACAAACAAGGACAACAATTGACAGATCAGGAACTGATACAACAGGTTTTGAATGGTAATAAGCAGGCCTTTGGAGTGATCATTAAACAATCAGAAGGACTTGTAGCCCAGATCATGTATAAAATGATCACAGAGGCGCATGTTCGGAAGGGTCTGGTGCAGGAGGTGTATTGAAGGTATATCTGTCATTGAAAGAGTTCAGGTATCAGTCCAAGTTAAATACATGGATAGGCGGGATAGCATATAAGACTTGTCTGAAGTACCTGGAAAGACGGCACCTGGAATTTGTATCCGCTGACCTTATGGAGGAGGAAAATGAGATAATGGATAATGGAAATGCGACAAAGGCAATGACGCAGAAAGAGCTGGCAGGAATATTAAAAGAAGTGATCGATCAGTTGTCGCCAATATTCAGGACGTTGATAATACTACTCATTCATCCCTTATGAGGATAAGCCTTTCAACCTTTCTTTTTGCGGCCCTCTTTTCAAAGAGTATATTTTTAACGATGCTTCCACTGCTGAAGTGTAATCAATCAGCACCTGTATTTTTGCAAGTAATAGCAGTTGCTGTGGGCTATCCACCACTAATCGGATTTCATGATTTGCATCCCCCTCTTCAGCATTAGGAGCCTCCATTGCCAACTGCTCCAACACCTGATCCCTATTAATCTCCGCCTCCTCCAAAAGTATATCCACCATATAATCCACTGCTCTATAATCCACCTCCTTCTCCCTCAGAAAAACCGCTAACTCCTCTGCACTTAAACCATCAAAAAAGGCCTTGCTCCCAAACTTCGTCCCACTAAACGCAGCTTTAATCTCCTCCAACGCCTTTGCAGGCTGATCCTTTCTCCGAGCTATAATTGCCCTCATGGCTCTTCCCAGCTCCTCTATCATTTCTAAAATATAATCTATTGGCATATTATCAGCGAATTTAACGTTTTTAAAAGGTTATAAATAAAGCCTTCCCCCACAATGGCATAATTCTGGAAGTTAGTAAGACAAAGACGAAAATACTTACCAGTCACAGCCGCTTATTTGAAAACTAAATTACTTTATTGAAAAAACCTAAAACAACTGAGTTATGGAAACAATCACCCAAAATTACCGATATAAATATATTCGTGAAATGCCTTGTGGAGATTACGAAACAGAAGGCGAACCGGAAACAACCATCTTTCCTTCCATCTTATACGACACTGCAAAAGATGGATGCCACCGTCTTCTCGGCAAAGTCGCGCTGATAGAGGGCGGAGATACTGGCCTTGGCCGTGCCATTGCCGTACAGTTTGCCAAAGAAGGCGCGGAAGTTGCTATCCTTTTCAATGATGATGGCAGCCAGGCCAGAGAGACAGCAGACATGATCAGGGAATATGGCAAACAAGCACTTTTACTTTCCTGTAATGTAACAAGTGAAGATGGTTGCAAACTAGCTGTCGATAAAACGATTAGCAGGTTTGGAAAGATCGATATCCTTGTAAACAATGCAGCACAGGAAAATCTTGTTCCGCAATATTATCTCGTCAATCATGCCATCCCACACCTGGCAATAGGGAGCAGTATTATCAATACTTCAACCCAGGAAGCCATTATCGACTTTACCAGGGTCTTGTCTTCCCAATTAATTAAAAAAGGGATCAGGGTTAATGGAGTGGCGCCAGGCGCAATATGGGATTCATCTGTCTATGACATAGCCGACCCTGACTATGGGAAAGATGCCCTTTTCGGACATGCCGCTCACCCTGCAGACATTGCACCTTGTTATATTTTTCTGGCTTCCGAAGATGCGGCCTTTATTTCCGGGGAAATATTGCATCCGAACGGAGGAATTGCAATCACCAGTTGAAGAGAAACGATGATGTTCTGTTAAGGAGACACCATGATGCCCGGTTGGAGGCATCATGATTTCCAGTTAATGAAGCACGATGATGCCCCAGTTAAAATTTGATCGCTATGAGCTTAGCTAAGTACAAGCAAAAAAGAACTTTTACAAAGACACCTGAACCTACAGGTGGCAAGAGTGATAATAAGGAATTGCATTTTGTAATTCAGAAGCACGATGCTTCGCATTTGCATTATGATTTCAGACTGGAAATGAAGGGTGTACTTAAAAGCTGGGCGGTGCCAAAAGGGCCTTCAATGGATCCGAAAGTGAAAAGACTCGCCATGATGGTAGAGGATCATCCTTATGATTATAAAGATTTTGAAGGTGTGATCCCAGCCGGCAACTACGGCGCAGGTACGGTGATTGTCTGGGATGTGGGGACCTATGTTCCGCAGATAAGCGGACTCAATAAAAAGGGGTGGGAAAAGGAGTTGTTACATGCCATCGAAAACGGAAAGCTTCATTTTATTTTGCAGGGAGAAAAGCTGAAAGGGGAATTTGCCTTGGTGAAAACACACGGCAGAGGGGAGAATTCATGGTTATTAATGAAGATAAAGGATGAATATGCCGCAACAGCGGATGTGACAAAGAAAGAGAAATCGGTTTTATCCGGCAGGACACTTAAGCAGGTGGAGAAAGACCCGGAGATGGTTACCACTCATCCTCGCGTTAAAAAATCCATCCCTCAGCCTACGGCTAAAGATCTTGCCACTCATCCTCCCCTTAACGAAATCGCTACTCATCCTGCATACGACTTCTCTACCCTCCTTTCAAAGGGCAAAAAAGCCCCCATGCCCAAAGAAATAAAACCCATGCTGGCCACCCTCACTGAAAAACCATTTGATAAAAAAGACTGGCTCTATGAAATCAAATGGGATGGCTACAGGGCTATCAGCTATATAAACAAAGGCAATGTAACCATCCTCTCCAGGAACCAACTTTCCTTCAACGAAAAGTTTGACGTGATTGCTGATGCCCTAAAAGAATGGAATACAAAAGCTATTATCGATGGCGAAATAGTTGCATTGAATAAAAACGGTAACCCTGATTTCCAGGCGCTACAAAATTACCTGAAGACGGGCAAATCCGTACAACTTGCTTATTATGTCTTTGACCTGCTATGGTATGATGGCAAGGATATCACCCAACTACCTTTACTGGAAAGAAAGGAAATATTACAACAGGTATTACCACAGAATAATAAACTGATACGGTACAGTGAACACATCACAGGAGAAAATGGTCAGGGCACCGCATTCTTTAAAGCCGCTTTGAAAAAAGGACTGGAAGGCGTAATGGCTAAAGATGCGGATAGTACCTATTCTTTAGGCCGCCGCACGGATAGTTGGCTAAAAATTAAAAACAATTTGCAGACGGAAGCGATCATCTGTGGCTATACCGCCGGCCGGAATAGCCGGAAACATTTTGGTGCGTTGATATTAGGAAAGTATAAGAATGGCGTATTGAATTATATAGGTCATACAGGAGGAGGATTTGATACGAAGTCACTGAAAGAATTGTATGAAAAATTCCAACCTTTGATAACAAACGAATTTCCCTTTAAAATAAAACCAAAAACCAATATGCCGGCTACCTGGATAAAGCCTGAGTTGGTATGTGAAGTGAAATTTGCCGAGGAGACAAGAGAAGGCATTTTAAGACAACCGATTTTTCTTGGTTTGAGAGAAGATAAAAGTGCGAAGAAAGAGAAGAAGGAAAAAGTAGTGGCGGCACCAGTTTCTGATAAAAAAACAAAGACAGTGAAAAAGACAGCTAAACCCGAAAAAGTAGTAGAAAATTTGACAGCGAAAAAAGCAACACCACCAAACGCTACTACTAAAAAAGCTACCGCAGGAAAGACCTCCGCTAAGAAAGCTGCTGCCTCAAAAGCAACACCACCTGTCCCCAAGGCCACCTCTAAGCCTTCCACCTCTCCTAAAAAATCAACTCCCAAACCAACTTCAAAAAAAAAGCCCACTACCCCCCTCCTTCCGGAGGATCAAAACGAAGTCGAAATCAAAATAGACGGGAAACTCCTAAAATTCACCAACCTTGACAAACTCTACTGGCCAGATGAAAACATCACCAAACGAGACATGCTCAACTACTACGCAACCATCTCCGATACCATCCTCCCCTACCTCATCGACCGCCCGCAATCCCTCAACAGATTTCCCGACGGTATCAAAGGCTTCCACTTCTATCAAAAAAATGTAGAAGACAAAGTCGCCGACTGGATCCAAACCTTCCCCTACGTCAGCGAATCAGATGGCGAAACAAAAAACTTCCTTGTCTGCAAAGACAAAGCCAGTCTACTTTATATGGCCAACCTTGGTTGCATTGAACTCAACCCATGGCATAGCCGCATTCAAAAACCAGACAATCCAGACTACTGTCTCATCGACCTCGATCCAGACACCAATGACTTCAATGAAGTCATTCAAACCGCACTCGAAATAAAAAAATTACTCGATGATATAGGCGCTGATTCCTACATCAAAACCTCCGGCTCTACCGGCATGCACATCCTCATTCCTCTTGGCGCAAAGTATACATTTGATCAATCCCGTATGCTGGCAGAACTCATCGTCCAGGTCATCAATAAAAGACTACCTGACATTACAAGTATTGAACGCTCTCCTAATAAGCGAAAAGGAAAAATCTACTTAGATTTCCTTCAAAACAGGCAAATCCAAACCATGGCTGTTGCCTACTCTTTAAGACCCAAACCAGGCGCCACCGTATCTGCCCCACTAAAATGGGAAGAGGTCAAAAAAGGATTAACAATTAAACACTTTGATATCTTCAATATGCCTGATAGAATTGCTGAAACAGGGGATTTACTGAAAGGAGTATTAGGAAAAGGAATCAATATGCAACAGGTATTAAAAAAACTACAAAAATTCATCTGACAGATCTTATAGAAAATGTCTTTCTTATAGAAATTCCCAACCCTTAAACCTTTTTAATCCATGCCCGAAGGCCCCTCCATCGTCATCCTGAAAGAAGCCATCTCCCACTTCAAAGGAAAAAAAATCCTCGCCGCCTCCGGCTACGCGAAAATTGACCTATCAAAACTTAAAAACAAAAAAATCACCGCCATCAAATCCTGGGGAAAACATCTCCTCATCTGCTTCAACACCTTCACCATCCGCATCCACCTCCTCCTCTTCGGCACCTATCTTATCAACAACCGCAAACCCGCAAACCCCACCCTCCGCCTCACCTTTACAAATGACGAATTGAACTTCTACACCTGCTCCGTCATCATCATCGACCAACCACTTAATGAAGTCTACGACTGGGAAATCGATTTGCTCAGCGACCAATGGAACGCTGAAAAGGTATTGAAACAACTCAAAAAATTCCCTGACATGTTAGCATGCGATGCCCTCCTCAACCAGGACATCTTTGCCGGCTCCGGCAATATCATTAAAAACGAAGTCCTATTCCGTACCCACATCCACCCACTCAGCAAAGTGGGGAAATTACCCCTTAAAAAGAAGAAAGAACTGGTACAGGAAGCCCGTCAGTACAGCTTCGATTTCCTGGAATGGAAAAAAACTTCTGTACTAAAACAACACTGGCTCGCCCACACCCGCAAAACCTGCCCCCGCTGCCATATAGCATTTAATAAAGAATACCTGGGCACGACCAGACGAAGATCATTTTTCTGCAATAATTGCCAGTTTTTATATGAATAACGATTGTAATGGCATGAATTTTACCACCCTATGCCCTATAACTAATTGCTCTGGAAATTAATGAAGAACAGTCCACAAACCCTCCATCTACCAGTCCACATTACCCCTGGTAGTCCATATCCATTAGGCGCAACCCCTGATGATAAAGGCGTGAATTTCGCCATCTACGCCGACTATGCAACCAGTGTAGACCTTTGCCTGTTCAACAGCCCCTCAGACCCAAAAGAATCGCAAAGAATCAAAATGACTGAGCGGTTTCATCAGGTATGGCACGTGCATGTATCCTGCCTGAAGCCCGGTCAACTGTACGGTTACCGTGTAAATGGCCCATACACTCCACAGGAAGGTAGCCGTTTCAATGAAAATAAATTACTCTTAGATCCATACGCCAAAGCCATATCAGGCACTATCAACTGGCACGACTCCCTCTTTGGCTACCAAATAGGCAGTCCGGAAGAAGACCTGAGTTTCAGCGACGCTGACAGCGCTCCATATATTCCGAAATCGGTAGTGGTCGATGATGCCTTTGATTGGGAAGACGATAAATTTCCAAAAATCCCCTACAATGCCACCATCATCTATGAGATGCATGTAAAGGGCTTTACAAAAATGCATCCGGACATTCCTGAAGAGATCCGCGGAACATATGCGGCCATCGGCCATCCGGTTACAATCGACTACCTCAAAAAGCTAGGGGTAACGGCGGTTGAATTAATGCCGGTACATCACTTTGTGGCCGACAGACACCTGGTTGAGAAAGGATTGACTAACTACTGGGGCTATAATACCATTGGGTATTTTGCCCCTGATGCGCGGTATTCTTCTTCCGGTATCGAAGGCCAGCAGGTAACCGAGTTCAAGGAAATGGTCAAAGCCCTTCATAAAGCTGGTATTGAAGTATTCCTGGATGTCGTTTACAATCATACTGCCGAAGGTAACCATATGGGACCGACACTGAGCTTCAGAGGAGTGGATAATTGTAGTTATTACCGGCTTACCGAAGATAAACGATACTACATGGATTTTACCGGCACAGGCAATACACTGAATGCACAGTTGCCCAATGTACTGCGCCTGATCATGGATAGTCTTCGTTATTGGGTAGAACAGATGCATATTGACGGATTCCGTTTCGACCTGGCGGCAGCATTAGCACGGGAACTACATGAGGTGAACAGCTTGAGTGCTTTCTTTGAAATCATTTACCAGGATCCGGTGATCAGTCAGGTGAAGTTGATTGCTGAACCCTGGGATGTGGGAGAAGGTGGCTATCAGGTAGGAAAATTCCCTCCTGGATGGGCGGAATGGAATGGTCTATATAGGGATTGTATCAGGGGATACTGGAAAGGTGATGATAGTATGCTGGCTGAGTTTGCCCTTCGGTTTACAGGAAGTCCGGATTTGTATGAGGCGGATTATCGCAGACCAACGGCTAGTATCAACTTCATTACCGCCCATGATGGTTTTACCCTGCATGACCTTGTCTCTTATAATGGCAAGCATAATGAAAGTAATGGTGAAGACAACAGGGATGGGGCGAATGTTAATTACTCTTTTAACTGGGGGGCTGAAGGTGACACCAATGATGAAGGCATCAATAATATCCGTGCACAGATCAAGCGCAATTTTATTACAACCTTATTCCTTTCACAGGGTGTGCCTATGCTTGTAGCGGGTGATGAATCAGGGAATACGCAACATGGGAATAACAATGCTTATTGTCAGGATAATGAAATTTCATGGTTGGATTGGGAGAAACAGGATCCGCAATTACGGGAGTTTACGAAGAATATCATTAAGTTGCGGAAGAGTCATGCTGTTTTTGCGAGGCCGGGATGGTTTCAGGGAATTCCGATTAAGGGAGTGGAGGATATTGGATGGTTCCTGCCGGATGGTGCGGAGATGCAGGAGGATCATTGGAAAGAATATTATGCGAAATCAATTGCTATTTACTTGAATGGAAAAGGGTTGAGGTGTGTGAATGAGGTGGGTGAAAAGATGGTGGATGATTCTTTTTATGTTATTTTCAATGCGCATCATGCTGCGATTGAGTTTACGTTGCCATCAGAAAAGTATGCGAAGGAGTGGCAGCGGATCCTGGATACCAGTGTGTGGAATACGGAAGATAAAAATACATATGCGGCAGGGAATAAGGTACAGGTGCAGGGACACTCTATTTCTTTATTCATTCATAAAGAGGATTTGCTGCCGGTAGCAGGATTGCCGGTTCCGGAAGTTACGCATACTAAATAACCCGTTCAGGGCTTAACTGTTCAGGAAGTAAAGCGTTCCATGTAATATGGGATAAAAAGCAGGCGGTCAGGAATTTTCCCTTCGGCAAAATTCCTGACCGCCTGCAAGCGGCTTTCGGCGGGCGATAAGCCCGCCGAAAGCCAATAAGATAACGAGCCAGACACCCGCCTACAACCTAACTAAATACTCTCCTCATACACATTCCCAAACCTATCCGTCGCCCTCACCATTATTTTCTTCACCCCCACGGACGGCTTCGCAAAAAACAGATGATCCGTCAATGAAGGCTCTACAAACTTATGTTTCTTCGGCAACTCCGGCCCCAAATACAACTCCACCGCCCATGGATCATATGCCACCCGCCTCTCCATCTCCCCCTTACTCACCCCATCCTCAAACCACTCCACCTTCCACTTCTTATCCCAATTCCATACATTCACCGCCACCTCATCAGGCGAAGCCTGCACCCGCCCCTTTTCATAGATACGCAACTGCTTCTCCTTTGGTAACCCCGTCCCTTTATACACCCACTTTATATCTGTCCCATCCACATCATAGATCCCATACCCTGCCGGCGTTCCATCACTACAAATTGGCCCCGTCCACCAGGCCCCACACACCGTTCCATGATTATGCTCCATGATATTCCCTTCTTCCCAATTATCATTGAAATGCGTATGCCCACTCATTATGTGCACCTTATAAGGCGCAAACATCTTGTACAACTTCTTCCTGTTCGCCACCGTACCACCTCCCGGTTCATCCTTCTTCCCCTCTCTCCTTGCCTGTCCGGTATAAGTCGGTATATGCAAACTCAATACGATCATACTCCCAGCCTTCACCTGCGCCAGATCCTGATCCAGCCATTGTAATTGGTTCTCTGTCAGATAACCAATGTAATTTTTAGCTTCCCCCAAAAAGAACACATCATCCAACACAATGTAATGGATCTCTCCCCTGTTATATGAATAATAAGTAGGCCCGAAATGAGACTTAAATGTATTAGCCGAACCATCATCCGTCCTCGCCTCATTATCCATATCATGATTCCCAATCACATTAAAGAAAGGAATTCCACACAACTCCACCGCCCTGCGATAACCATGATACAACTCAAACTCATCCCATACCAGATCACCACAACCAATACCATGTATCAACGTATCCTTAGGATAAGATTTAATCACCCCCTGCAAATCAGGCACAGACTCTTTCAACAACTGATCTACATCTTTCTGCGACTTCATCTGCGGATCCGCCCAAACCATAAAGGTGTGTTTTGTATCATCCACCTTCAACTTCTCCAATTTGAAATCAGCCGTAAAGGAAGGCTTGTTCTTTGGAATAGCCTGATAAAAAGATGCGATGCCCCGTTCCTCCGGAAACGCATACCCACGTGGTATACTCATGTACACAAACTCCGCCGTACCATTGGATTGCAGCTCATACCCACCATTTTTATCTGTCAGCGTAATATTAATCCCATCTGTCACCGGAACACCTGCCACGCCTTTCCCCTCACAAAGAACCTTGCCCCTGAGCGACACAGTAGAAAGATCAATATTGTTCTCCCGCAGCAAAGGCCTTGCATTCACTATCGCCGCCGGCAAAGCTAACAATGAACCGGTCACACCTACATTCTTTAAAAAGTTTCTTCTGTTAAGCATACATCTTATTTAAGTGTTGTTGCGCCATCACCTTCTATATCGGTTATCGCTGATGTTTTTATACCATTACTTTCTATATCAGTTATCGCTGAGCCTTATTTAAGCGTCGTTGCGCCATCACCTTCTATATCCGTTATCACCGATGTTGTACTAAGTTGTTTATTATTCTGCGCCCTTGCCTGTACCCACTTACCCAACGATACATTATACACTCCACCCAGCATATTAAATATCCCCAAATCCGCCGTATTATACGACAGCGCCAATGTATTAGACCCCTGACGATAAAATGGCTGTTCTTCCAGCGTGATCGGATTGATTATATCATAAAAATCGGTATTCGCAATGCGATAACCTTTCGCCGGTGGCCCAGCTGTATACAAACTACCACCCGTCGACACCCACATCACATCTACCGGTTTTGAATCTACCGTTACCACTGTATCCTGGAATACCGCCATCCCAAATGCATTCCCACTATTCGCCATCAAACCTGTCGTCGCTGTACCAAATCCATCTCCACCCGTAGTCGTATAGTCAAATGTACGTACCCAGTTAGCACTACTGATATCTGTAGATTTGGACCCATTTATTTTTTTCCCGATACCTCCTACATAAAAGAACGTTCCTTTCGCTGCCTTACCAGCATAAAGATTAAACTTGTAAGAACGCTTTTCACCTGTCGCCCACCCCTTGGATGGATAACCTGTAGGCGTGCTGGCATTGGCATTGTTCGTCACCACGAGCGCAAATGGCGTAGCTGCAAAGTCAATATCCCTCGTCGCCATCATCTGCACATATTCATAATTACCATCCGCACCACTTGCATCCGACATAAAACCAGTGATCAACACGGGTGCTATAGAAATTTCTGAACTCAATACAGTGACATCAGCAGCAGTGCGCATACGGAACACAGGCGTATTATCCGCACCTATAAACACAATACCATAGAAGTTGGCGCTCACCGGCGCAGTGATATTCGCAAACGCACTGGTATCTGCTGTACGTAACAACAAATTTCCAAAACCATCATTCAATACTTTATCGCCTTTCAATACATCTCCTTTTGCAGGCAATGGATCGAACCCACCTTTTACAACTACCGCCAATGTACTTTCAAAATCACCCGGATTCGCCAATATTGCCGCAGTCGTAACACGGTTTACCGGAATCGTATTCCCGGAAGAGATCTTCCTCATTTTCGTCAGTGATACCCCGGTCAGTTCCAACATGCCATCTGTTTTTTCCAATACTGCCCCCTGCACATCGATCAACACAGAATCTCCCGGCACATAACTATTCGCTACATCCCCCAATTGAATCGCGATCCCTCTCAGCTTTGACAAACGACGCGCATCCTGCACAATCAGCAGTCCGGCTGGCAAATTGCCTCCGCTATGATCTGATACGACCATCGCTGCTATACTCGTAGAGCCAAGCATGTTTTCTTTGCTGAGTGTAACGGGTTTTGACTTATACAGATTCCTGATATCGTATATCGAAATATAAGGGCTGATGGTTCCACCGGGATAGGTCTCACTTTTTTCACAACCCCAAATGAATAATATGAGTGGTAAGTATACTAAGAATTTCTTCATTGTAAAATGATTTTATTGTTACGGTTTCTGCCACCATACCTGTGTACTGATTTCATCTGGTCCCTGACTGGCTATCGCCAGCTTGTAGTTCGTCGGATTGGTAGACTGCACATACACCGGGTAAGTCATTCTGGCTGGCATCACACCATTATTCCGCAACCCTGCACCCTTTGGTAATTCAGGATGCCCTGTACGACGATACTCAAACCACTGCTGCATATCCGTCAGGAACAACGCATAATACTTTTGCTTATGTATTTTCTCCATCTTCTGATCCAGCGTTTCATCATTCAGCCACTCGATATCTGCCGCTGCCAGCCAGGTGGTGATGGATATAGGCCAGGTAGGAATCCACTGTGTAATGCTGTTGAGCGCACCTGTATTATAATACGTCTCTGCCGAACCACTGATCCATCCTTTCGCCGCCGATTCTGCCAGTATAAATTCCAACTCTGCATAGTTCATCATCATCCCCGTCATCGGTTCTGTCATGAGAGAAACAGCCGATGTATTGGAATAGAAATAACATTTCTTCACAGGATTCTCACCCGGTGAATAACCACTTGGCACACCCTGATAAGAACCGGAATAAGGCGCGATCCCCCACCTGTTAAAACCTCCCGTACCATAAGTAGGTATATCAATACGTGGATCATTCCACTGAGAAAGATTATCAATAAAGAAACTCGCGATACCCGGTGAACGGAAATCCTGCTCCCTCACTGCCAGATAAGGTGATGAATAAGGCCCCACCCCCGTCCATCGCAATATCGCAGACTCATCATTGCTGGTCATAATAGGATAGCTACTTTTATTCGTCTCCACGATATCCTTAATTTTCAGAATTGCTGAATCCGACTTTGCTGACACGCGCAATAACAAACGCAGGTAAAGTGAGTTACCAAACTTCCTCCACTTTGCTACATCCCCATTGTACACCGGATCACTAGAACCTGTAATAGCCGTACCCGCACTCAGCAACGTATTGGCTGTATCCAGTTTTTTGAAGATATCGAGATAAATATCCTTCTGCGCATCAAAGCGAGGCTCATAGATCAGGCTGTCTTTTGCAAGGTTAGACTGGAAATAAGGAATATCCCCATAAGTATCTGTAAGTATGGAATAGATCCATGACTGACAAATGAGCGAGATCCCCATATAAGATTTATTGTAGTTCAGCTCATCACTGGATATGGTATACATATCCTTGAAGTTGGTCAACTCAGAATAGAGACCATTGTACAGATAATCTGACCAGGTTGAACGAAAGTCGTAACGGAACACCTGACCTTCTGCATCACTCATGTTCACCGTCACCTGCATCAGCTCATTGTTAAAGTTGCGGTTACGCAGCATGTTGTATGTAAGGGTATTCACCAGTGCCGGGGCCATCAATTGCGATGGCAAAGCTTCAGGCGTACCATTCGGGTTCGTATTCGTCTCCTGAAAATTTTTCGTACAGGAACTCAAAATGATACCCAGTAAAAGTATGTATGTAAATTGCTTCATCATGTCGAATATTAAAGTCCAATTACCAGATTAAAACCGAGGGTTCGTGTGGATGGGAACTGACCGATCTCAAAGCCCTGCAGTATGTCAGAACCATAGAGGGTACCAAATTCAGGATCAAACATCGGCCATGGTGACCAGATGAACAGATCACGACCATACACACCTACTGTGGCGCGCTGGAATCCCAACCTTTTTACCAACCCCTTGCTGAATGTATAGTCTATACGTGCTTCTCTGAATTTGATAAAGTCTGTACGAAACACACTACCTTCTGCATTGTCTACACCATAGTGTGAACGGTAGTATTCGTCTATATCAGTTGCGATCACATCGTTCTTACGATATTTACCATCAGTGGTCGCCACTACACCATTACCGACGATGCCGTTGTAACGGCCCGGCAGCGTCTCCTTCAGTTTACCTTGCTCTGCCATTTTATAGTGTGTAAGCGAGTGCGATACGCCACCATATTGTGCATCAAAAAGCAGGTGCAGATTGAAACCCTTATACCTGAAATCGTTCGTCCAGCCGATCTTTGCTTTTGGCAGAATGTTGCCAAGATATTTTACATCTTCTGTCAACAGTGCTACTCCCGTGCTGGCATCATAAATAACCTGACCATCCGGCGCACGCTGATAACCACGACCATACAGGTCGCCCATGCTACCACCTACTTTCGCCACGATCTGACCACCGCCTACAGGGCCAGTTCTCAATACGACAGAGCTATCGGCCAGACTCATAATACGGTTACGGTTCGCAGAGAATACCACATTGGAACTCCACGAAAATCCATTCTTCACACTAACAGGTGTTGTGTTAAGGGCGATTTCTATCCCTTCATTTCTCACATCCCCCGCATTGATCAATACCTGTGTATAACCAGATGCACGGTCTACCACCCGCTTTAAGTGCTGGTCTTTTGTATTACCTCTGTACACCGCTACATCAATACCGAATCTGTTATTCAGGAACTGTACATTCGCGCCTACTTCATAGGTAATGGTACGCAGTGGCTTCAGGTTCGGATTCGTCAGCAGATCTGGCGCTGACAAACCACCATTATACAAACTACCCGCAGATGAATAATTGTACGAAGTGAGGTAAGCAGTTGTACCACCACTACCTACGCTGGATGCAGAAAAGCGTACCTTTGCAAAGTTGATCGCCTTGGGCATATGCAATACTTCCGATGCTACAAAACTCAGGTTGGCAGCAGGATAAAAGAACCCGGAGTTAGTCGTACGGTCAGGTGTAGCCAGCGTACTGGTCCAGTCCTGTCTGCCGGTAAGATCCAGGAATAAATAATCCCTGAAACTACCCGTCACCATACCATAAAAACTATTGATGGCATATTTACTTCTGTAGGGCATAGTCACCAAAGGACCCGCTGCATTGGAGAAAGTAAAGATACCCGGGAATGTCAGTGAATCCGCACGGGTTTCATCTTTGTTATAATTATTTGTCAGGGTGCTTCCACCAGCTGTAGCAGAGAATTCAATATCTTCATTTATGCGCTTGCTGTATTTCAACAGGAAGTCACTACTTGCTTCCATAGAAAAGATATTCTGTGTACGATAACTTCCCTTTGGTAGTTTCGCACCTGCATCATACGGACGTTCCTGCGCACGCTGGTCATAAGCAAAGTCAATGGATGTTCTCACCAGTAAACTCAGTTCTTTGGTGAAGTTGTAAGTAGCCTGCACATTCCCCGTAATGCCGTTACGGTTTGTTTTGTTGATGAACTCATTTGCTACGGCAAACGGGTTTTCAGGATAAGAGCTAAAAGGGTACTTAATAGCACGACCCTCCTGGCCTTTCACCCAGTAGTCACGCAACCAGTCGATATTTGCATTGGGTTGCCAGAAGATGTACCAGTACATCAGCGATTGGTTACCATAACCTGAACCGGGCAGGTTATCACTCCCTTTATTTGTATAGTTAACTTTGGAAGAGATGGTTAGTTTGTCACTGATCTTTGAATTCACAGACATGGCAACGGTGTTACGTTTGTAACCCGTGTTTGGCACGATCCAGTCGTTGTTCACGTTTGTGAATGAAAAGCGCGCAGTGGTTTTGTCCGTACCACCATCTACACTAATGCTGTTCGTAAAAGTCTTTCCGGTCTGAAAGAATTTCTGTAACTGATTTGTATAAGGTCTCCACAGCGTTCTTTCTGTGCCTACCTTTTGCGTAACCGGATCATATTGAAAGAACATCTGTCCGTCGAACTTTGGGCCATAAGCAGAGCTGGTACCACTGGTGCTGGCGCCATCTGCAGATGTACCGTAGGAATAATAAGCGGCACCATCCAGACCTTGTCCATATTCATATTGCAACTCCGGCCAACGGTTTACCTGTTCCAGCGATTCGTTGCTATTGAAAGTAACACCTAACCCTCTTTTGTGGGGCGTACCAGCTTTGGTGGTGATGATCACCGCACCATTTGCACCACGCTGACCATAGAGCGCTGCAGCACCGGGGCCTTTCAGCACGGTAACCGATTCAATATCTTCAGCGTTCAGGTCGTTCAAACCTGTGCCATAGTCGGCAGGCATGTTGTCAGAACCTGTACCATAGGGTGTTTCACCATCTATACCTGTACGGCGTCCGCTACCATTGTTGATCACCACGCCATCTACTACGATGAGGGCTTCGTTGTCGCCATTCAGGTTGTTCTCACCACGAAGAATGATTTTGTTAGAGCCTGTAGGTCCCGCATTGGAACGAACCAGGTTAAGACCTGCTACTTTTCCGGAAAGGGCGTCTGTCCAGTTGTTAGACAAGGCGTTAGTCAGCTGTTCACCTTTAACCACTGTGGTGGCATAACCAAGCCCTTTTTCTTCTCTTTTAATACCTAATGCCGTTGTTACCACCACTTCATTCAGTGCTTTGGCATCAGGGGCCATTTGCAGGTCCAGTTTCTGTGATTCATTTACCGCTACCTGACGGGTGATATAACCTATAAAGGAAAATACGAGTGTAGGATTATTACCGGGTATCTTCAGGAAGTAGTTACCATCCGTACCGGAAATAGTGCCGATATTACCGCTTTTAATACGCACATTCACCCCCACCAGCGGTTCCCCCCGCTCGTCTGAAATACGCCCCCGTATCACAATGTCCTCGGGTTTGCGGGTTACGATAAATGTATTGCCGGTTTGCGTGAATACATAACCTGTATTTGCCAGGGCAACATGCAAAATTTCCTTTGCTGTGGCATCGTAGATCTTAATGCTGACCCGTACATTAGCATCTACATCATTAGGGCTATAATTTATGAGATAACGGCTATTTTTCTGGATGTACTGAAATACATCTTTCAGAGGCTGGTTGCTCACCGTGAGGTCCAGCTTCTTTTCAATGGTTTGTGCATTGATGTTGGGCAGCCATGCTACAAAGAAGAATAATACCCATACCGAAAGTTTGGGGTAGGAAATCCCTAACGGGCATCCCCGCTTTTTTGTACATTTGTCCATTCATTTTAAAATTTAGCTTGTACTGAATTTTGGCGCCCTGTTACCGCAGGGTGCTTTTTTACCTGATAACTATTAGATTGTCTGTAATTGTGTACTGGAAACTGCTCATCAATTTTAACTGCTGCATGATGTTTTCGATCGTATTATTCCGGAATGTGGCAGTGTATTTCCTTTTAAATAAGGTGGCATCCTTCACATCAAAGTGAACAGCGTACTTATGCTGTAATACCTGTAAGACCTGTTGTAAACCTGCATCCTGGAAAATTAATTCTCCCCTGATCCAGGCGGTTGTAGTGGCAGTGTCAATTTCCTCTTTTATAAATGTCCCGTTTCTCTTATCTGCGGTCAATCCCATACCGGCGCTCAAAACGAGTCCTTTTAAGCCGATTTTACCGCTATTTACGTTTACGATGGCAGTCTGTTCATCTTTATAATCCCTGACGGTAAAAGACGTCCCTAATACCTTTACATTGAGTTGTAGTGACCTTACATAGAATGGTCGTTTGGCGTCTTTGGCAATTTCAAAATAAGCCTCTCCTTCTTCTACATATACTATACGTGCGCTATCTTCAAATTCTTCCGGAAAATACAAGGTGGATCCGCCATTAATAGTCACCCGACTCCCATCAGACAAGGTGATGGACCCGTGATTACCATCTGCTATACGCATTGTCCTAAAGCGGCGCTCTGCTTTTTGCTCCCAGTTTAATACCCCTTTGCGTATTAAAAAACTACTCCCCAATAATAACACAAAGATGGCGGCGTAACGGCTGACATTTTTCAACAAAACAGGTTTTACTTTTAATGAAGCCAGTTTTACAGCCGGTTTCCTGTTATGCCGGAAGCGAGTCAGTGCTGTATCAATTTCTGCCTCGGGCAACTGATGTGCTATATTATTTACAAATGCATCTACGGGAAATAGTTCCGACAATTCCTGTTCAGACAGACCTTCTAATGCCTGCTGCAATTCCTTCTTACCGGCGGCGTCCAATCTGCCTGCCTGATAGTCTTCCAGTCTGTGTCTGATGTCGGAAATATTCATTTAAGAGACGTCGTTTTATATAAGAACGGCGAATTAAAATGGGCACCGACAGGAAAGTAGGTTAAGGAATTGTTACCAGATAAAAATTCATGACGGCGGGTGCTCCCAACGGGAATGAAACCCCTTACCTGATAAAATTCATGACGGTAGGTGCCCACCAATGGGAATGAAACCCCTTACCTGATAAAATTCATGACGGTAGGTGCTCACCAATGGGAATGAGACCCCTTACCAGAAAAAGTTCATGACGGCGGGTGCTCCCAACGGGAATGAAACCCCTTACCAGGTAAAAAAGATAGTAGCCAGACGTGAACGAAGCGAGCGAAGTACTCTACCTATATACCGTTCTACAGTTTTTTCAGACACCCCTTCCTGCAGGGCGATCTCCTTGTAAGTCAATCCGTACTCGCGATTAAGCAGGTAATAACGGCGAACCGTTTCTTCGTGATTATTAATGGTATGATTAACGATTTGCTGCTGTTCTTTAGCTTCTATAACAGTCATAGCCGGAGAGAAATGTCCGGATTCAGGGAAACTCACCTTATACGCATCGTGCTGTTTACGTTCCCGAAGCGCAACTTTCAGATGATCAAGAAAACAATTACGGGCGATGACAAGGATATAACGTGCTATCTCAGTTTCTTCTTCAGGAAGCAGGTGGAATTTTTGCCAGGCTTTCAGGTAGGCTTCCTGCGCCAGATCTTCGGCTAGTTCATTATTATTACTTATTTTTATAAGATATGCAACAGTGCCCGACCAGGTCTCTTTAAAGATCCTGTCGAAAATTGCAGCAGTATTTTCAGAATTGGAACGCATCATATAAATTG
>Ga0316604_10000903_pt1 | contig 30422 bp, 29 predicted proteins | sample OWC_soil_day20_C_FD_207650 | JGI IMG/M metagenome (GOLD analysis project Ga0316604, IMG submission 207650) | Wetland soil microbial communities from Old Woman Creek delta, Ohio, United States - OWC_soil_day20_CT | ecosystem: Environmental > Terrestrial > Soil > Wetlands | place: USA: Ohio... | reverse complement strand
CGGGCGCCACAGATGCCCTTCTGCATCGGCGTGATCACCTGCACGTCGCGCATCGGGTCAAGGCCGAAGCGGCGCGGAATGCGGTTGCCGACCACCTCCAGGATCTTGGCCAACGCATCGTCGGCCCCGCGCGCTTCGATGACGTAGAAGTCGGCCAGTTCGCCGGACGGCGGCGGCTCGGGCCATTCGCCACGGTTGATGCGATGGGCGTTGATGATGATCCGGCTTTCCTCGGCTTGCCGGAAGATTTCGGTGAGGCGGGCGGCCGGCACAAGACCGGAGGCGATGACGTCGGCGAGCACCTGTCCCGGCCCGACCGACGGCAACTGGTCGACGTCGCCGATCAGAATCAGCGCCGCGTTGAGCGGGATCGCCTCGACGAGGGCGGCCATCAGCGGCACGTCGACCATCGACGCCTCATCGATGACCACCACGTCGGCCTCCAGCGGCTCGGAGGCCGAGCGCTTGAAGCCGCCGGTGGTCGGGTCGATCTCCAGCAGGCGGTGGATGGTCTTTGCCTCGCGGCCGGCTTGCTCGGCCATGCGGCGGGCGGCGCGGCCGGTCGGGGCGGCGAGCGCTACCGTGAGCTTTGCGCTCGAGATGGTGGCGAGCAGCGCCTCAAGCAGTGTCGTCTTGCCAACGCCGGGCCCGCCGGTGATCACCGACACCTTCGCGCCGGCGACGAGGGCCAGCGCCTCGCGCTGCGACGGGCTGAGCTGCATGCCCTTCCTCGCCTCGAAGCGATCGACGGCGGCGTCGACGTCGATCCGCCCCCAGGGCGGCCGTCCCTCGGCCAGCGCCTTCAGCCGGCTTGCGACGGAGCGCTCGAAGCGGGCGAGGCGACGAACCGCCAGAAAGGCGGTGTCCTCAATCTCGAACGCCTCGACATCCCCCTGGGCGATCGCACCTTCCACCTCGGCCGCGACGGCATCGGCATCAACGCCGAGCAGCCGCTCGGCCCGTTCGATCACGTCGGCGCGCGGCACGGCGGTATGGCCATCGTCGGCGGCGCTTTCGATGGCATGGGCGATGCCGGCCCGGATGCGTTCCGGCGCAGCACGGTCAATGCCGAACTTCTCGGCGATCTCATCGGCGCCGGCAAAGCCGATGCCGCGCACCTCGCGGGCGAGGCGGTAGGGATCCTCCTCGACGAGTTTCACCGCTTCCGGCCCCAGCACCTTCCAGATGGCGACCGCGCGCGCCGTGCCGATGCCCTTGTCCTGGAAGGCGATCATCACGTCCTTCACCGCCTTGCGCTCGCGGTAGCTCTCGGCGATGCGGGCCGCGGTCTGCTTGCCGAGGCCCGGGACGGTGACGAGCCGCATCGGTTCGCTTTCGATGACGTCGAGCGCCTTTGCACCGAACACCTGTACGATGCGCTCGGCCATGGCCGGTCCGACGCCGGCAATCAGACCGGAGCCGAGGAAGCGAATCACAGCGTCCTTGCCGGTCGGTTCGTTCGTCTCGATGCGATCGGCGCGGAACTGCAGGCCGTGGACCTTGTCGGTCATCCACTGGCCCTCGGCGTCGATCTTTTCGCCGGCCGCAACGGTGGGAACATGACCGACCACGGCCACCGGATCCTTGCGGCCGCGCACGCGCACCTTCAGCACCGAGAAGCCGTTTTCCTCGTTGTGGAAGGTGACGCGCTCCACCGTGCCGGCGAGGCGCTCGAAAAGCTGCTCGGATAGTGGGGAATCATCAATCATCGCATCAGTTATGCAGCTTCGGGATACTGTTCGTCGAGCCTCGATCGGTCTATGTATGCGCCCGTCGCGCCTCGTTCCGGCAGCAGCCGGCAAGCCGGGTGGCGACATTCGTCGGAGTGAAACCCTCTCATGTCGTCCGAGCTTACCCGCCGTGACCTTCTGGCCGTGCTGGCCGCCCTGGGACTTGTCCCGAGCCTTTCCGTGACCGAGGCCCTCGCTGTCGAGGAATCGACCAGACTTGGCAAGCCAAAGCCCTTCTCGTTCAGCAAGCTGATGGCCGCCGCCAAGGAGCGTGCTGCCGCGCCCTATGTGCCGGAAGTGCCACGCGCCTTCGAGGCGCTGGAGGCCATCGATTACGACAGGCACTGGCAGATCAAGTTCAAGGACGACCACACCGTGCAAGCGGCCGGCGGCAAGGCACCGCTGCGCTTCTTCCACCTCGGCCGTTACTTCAAGCTGCCGGTCGGCATCTATCTGGTCGATGGCGACAAGACGCAGGAAGTGCTCTACTCGCCGGACTATTTCGACATCCCCAAGGATAATCCGGCGGCCAGCCTGCCCGGCGACATCGGCTTCGCCGGCTTCCGCGTCATGGACGACACCGGCCAGCGCGACTGGCTGGCCTTCCTTGGCGCCGCCTATTTCCGCTCGTCGGGTGCGCTCGACCAGTATGGGCTCTCCGCGCGGGCGCTGGCCATCGATGTCGCCATGCCGACGCCGGAGGAATTCCCGCGCTTCACCAACTTCTACTTCGGCGCCTCCAAGGAGGGGCAGTTCGCCATCTACGCCGATCTCGAGGGGCCGCGTGTCTCCGGTGCCGTCCGCTGGGACGTCAGCCGCGCCGAGGATCGGACGGTCGTCATGGACATGGCCGTGCGCTTCTATCCGCGTGAAGACATCGCCCGTTTCGGCGTGGCGGCGTTGACCTCGATGTTCTGGTACGACGAGACCAACCGTCAGCGGGCGCCCGACTGGCGGCCGGAGATCCACGATTCGGACGGCCTGTCCATCTGGAATGGCGCCGGGGAGCGCGTCTGGCGGCCGCTCAACAATCCGATCAACGTCATGACGTCGACCTTTGTCGACAAGAATATCCAGGGCTTCGGCCTCTGCCAGCGCGACCGCAATTTCGAGGACTACCAGGACGACGGCGTCTTCTACGAGAAGCGCGCGACGGTGTGGGTCGAGCCGAAGGGCGAATGGGGCGACGGTGCCGTGCAACTCGTCGAGATTGCCACCGACGACGAGATCCACGATAACATCGTCGCCTACTGGCTGCCGGCGGCGCCCGCCGCCAAGGGCAGCGAGATCGCCTTCGACTACCGCCTCACCTGGGGCGTCGACGAGCCGCATCCGGCGCCGGTCGGCCGCGTTTATTCGACGCGCCTCGGCTTCGGCGGCGTGCCCGGCCAGGTGCGGCCGGCTGGTGTCGTCAAGTATGTGATCGATTTCGACGGCGGCGACCTCAAGAACTGTGACCAGTCATCGGGCGTCGAGGCGGTGGTGTCGGCCTCCTCCGGCTCCATTTCGGGGGTCTACACGTTGCCGGTGGTGGGAACCACCCGCTGGCGCGCCGTGTTCGACTTCAAGGGCGACAGCCCCAACCCGGTGGACATGCGCCTTTATCTCCGGGCCGGCGACAAGACACTGACCGAGACCTGGCTCTACCAGCACCTGCCGACCACCTTCGTCTGGCCGAAGTGAGATAGGTGAGCTGCTGATTTTGCGCCGGGCGGGGAGGAAACTTCCCGCCCTTTGCCTTTTTCAGTAATCGACGCTCATCAGGCACAGCCCTTCCGGTGGCGCCACCGGCGCACAGGCGCGGCGATCGGCGGCCTCCAGCGAGGCCTGCAGGTCGGCGGCCGTCCAGTGGCCATCACCGACCTTCCTCAATCCCCCGACCATCGAGCGCACTTGGTTGTGCAGGAACGAGCGCGCCGACACAAGGAAGTGGATCTCACCGCCGGCCTCGACGACCTCGAGCCTTTCGAGCGTCTTGACCGGGCTTTTTGCCTGGCAGTCCGACGAGCGGAAGGTGGTGAAGTCGTGCCGGCCGATCAGCACCTTCGCCGCGTCGGCCATCCGCTCCACGTCGAGCGGCACCGTGACGTGCCAGACGAGGTGGCGCTCGAGTGTCGGTGGCGCCCGCCGCGCGAAAACGCGATAGCGGTAATGCCGCCTCACCGCCGAAAAGCGGGCGTCGAAACTCTCCGGTACGCCCTCGGCCGAGACGATGGTAATGGCATGTGGCCTGAGATGGACATTGCCGGCGTCGCGGATGGTGTCGGTACGAAGCGGACGGTCGATGTCAAAATGGCAGACCTGCCCGAGCGCGTGGACGCCGGCATCGGTACGGCCGGCCCCCTTGATGACGACAGCCTGGCCGGTGAAGCCGCGGATCGCTCGCTGCAGATAATCCTGGACGCCCGTGCCCTCGGCCTGCGACTGCCAGCCGCAAAAGCCTGTGCCGTCATATTCGATGAGAAGCCGATAGCGGTACATGGGATCAGCCGAACACCAAGCCGGGGGAGAGGCGGGCGCCGCGCGCGAAGTCGGCAAAGGCCATCGCCTTCGAGCCGGCCCGCTGCACGGTGAGAAGCCGCACCGCGCCGGTGCCGCAGGCGACGACGCCGTCGGGCGTGAGCAGCGTGCCGGGCACTCCCGTTCCCTCGGCCCGCTCGCTGCGGATCAGCTTCACGCGCTCCTCGCCCTTGCCGAGATCGGCGGCGAACCAGGCGCTGGGGAAGGGAGAAAGGCCGCGCACGTGGCTGTGCACCGCTGAGCCGTCAAGGCGCCAGTCGATGCGCGTTTCCTCATTGGTGATCTTCGAGGCGTAGGTGACGCCGTCCTGGGCCTGCGGCGTGAAGGCGATCGAGCCACCCTCGAGCCTGCCGAGTGCCTCGGCCATCAGCGCCGCGCCGACCGGCGCCAGCGCGTCGTGCAGTTCACCGGCCGTCATGTCCGGACCAATGACGACGCGGGCCGTCAGCGCCACCGGGCCGGTGTCGAGCCCCTCTTCCATTTTCATCACCATGACGCCGGAGTCCGGATCGCCGGCCATGACGGCGCGGTTGATCGGTGCGGCACCGCGCCAGCGTGGCAACAGCGAGGCGTGCAGGTTGAGGCAGCAAAAGCGCGGCGCATCTAGCACTGGCTTGGGCAGGAGAAGGCCGTAGGCGACGACGACGGCGACGTCGGCGCCGTGACTGGCGAAGGTCGCCTGCGCTTCTTCAGTCCGGAGCGTCTTCGGCGTCAGCACCGGGATGCCGAGCGCATCCGCGCGGACGTGGATCGGCGAGCGCCTGAGCTCCATGCCGCGCCCAGCCGGCTTCGGCGCGCGCGTATAGGCGGCCACCACCGCGTGCCCCGCTCCGACGATGGCGTCGAGCACCGGCACCGAAAAGTCGGGCGTTCCCATGAAGACGACCCTGAGCGGCATGACGACCTCGCGAGCGGTTGTTCCGCCCGCCTTTCATACCATGCGGAGGGTGCCGTCAAGCGCTGGGGCCATATTGGACATATGAAGCCGCGAGAGCGGCTTCCGGCGCCAAGCGGCGCCCGCGCGCAGCGCGAAAGCCAAGAGCCGGAGGCTCGCCGGCGACTGAGGCTGAATAAAAGCAGAAGCCGCGAGAGCGGCTTCCGGCGCCAAGCGGCGCCCGCGCGCAGCGCGAAAGCCAAGAGCCGGGGGCTTGCCGGCGACTGAGGCTACTAAATTCTGGCCTTTTCCTTGGCCGCCTTGGCGAACTTCTTGGTGACGCGGTCGCGCTTCAGCCTCGAGATGTGGTCGATAAAGAGGACGCCGTCGAGGTGGTCGATCTCGTGCTGCAGGCAGGTGGCGAGAAGGCCATCGGCTTCGATCTCCTCCGGCTCGCCGGCAAGGTTGGTGTAGCGGACGCGGACGCGGGCGGGACGCTCGACCTCTTCGTAGAAGTCAGGAATGGAGAGACAGCCTTCCTCATAGATCGACAGATCCTCGGATTTCCAGAGAATCTGGGGGTTGACGAAGACGCGCGGCTCCTTGGCGTTCTCGTCGTGCGACACGTCGATGGTGATGAGGCGGTTCATCTCGCCCACCTGCACGGCGGCAAGCCCGATGCCGGGGGCCGCGTACATGGTATCGAGCATGTCTTCGGCGAGCTTGCGGACACCATCGTCGACGCTGGCGACCGGTGCCGAGGTCAGACGAAGTTGCGGGGCGGGGAGGATGACAAGAGGGCGTGTTGACATGAAAAGTCAGATACGCACGGCAGCTATTGCCGTCAATAGCGACCATTCGGGCAGGGGCGGTAAGTCTTGCTTTCCTCCCATCCGGCCGGGCAAGGTGCTGCGACGTGTTCACCCAGGAATCGCCATGACCATTCTCGTCGCCGTCCGGGGCTGGAAGCCCGACCACTGGATCGATGCCCTGCGGGCAACTGCGCCCGACAGGACGGTGGTGCTCCCTGGTGATGCCTTCGATCCCACCGCCGTGCGCTATGCCCTGGTTTGGAAGCCGGAGCCGGGCTATCTCCGAACCTTCCCCAAGCTCGAAGCGATCTTCTCGCTGGGAGCCGGCGTCGATCATCTCACCACGGACCCAGATCTGCCCGACCTTCCCGTTGTCCGCATCGTCGATCCCGACCTCACGGGGCGCATGACCGAATGGGTGGTGCTCAACGTGCTTCTTCACCACCGCCGCCAGGCCCACTACATAACGGCGCAGGCGGTCGGCACCTGGAAGCCGCTGCGGCAGTGGGCGGCCAGCGCCGTTCGCGTCGGCATCATGGGGCTTGGTGAGTTGGGGAGCGACGCGGCGCAGGCGCTTCAAGCGCTCGGTTTCCGCGTGACTGGTTGGAGTCGCACCGAGAAGCGGATGGACGGCGTCGATTGCTTCCACGGCGACCAGGGCCTCGCGCCCTTCCTTGCCCGCACCGACATTCTCGTGTCGTTGCTGCCGCTGACGGCCGAGACCGAAAATCTGATCGATCGCGCCGTCATTGACGCTCTCGCCAAGGGCGGGCCGCTTGGTGGGCCGGTGATCCTCAACGCCGGCCGCGGTCGGTCGCTGGTGGAAGCGGACCTTCTCGACGCGCTGGCCGACGGCCGGGTGAAGGGGGCCAGCCTTGATGTCTTCGCCACCGAACCATTGCCGCCGGACAGCCCGCTCTGGCGAGCACCCAACGTCTTCCTGACGCCGCATGTCGCCGCCGAGAGCGACCCTGAGGCGCTCAGCCGCTATGTGATCGGCGAGATTGCCGCCTATGAGGCGGGGCGGCCGCTCCGCCATCTCGTTGATCGCCACAAAGGCTATTGAGCGCCGACGGAAGCGGTTAGGCGGCAAAAAAGGCAACGCCCCGAACGGTCTGGGTGAATTGACGGCGCCCTCAACAAACTGTCATATAACTCAGGTAACGAAGAACGCGGAGACGGCGAACCTTTCCCGGACCGCTCGCGGCACCCAGGATCGGCGCGTCATCTGAATTCGCGCAAGCTGCTCACCTTCCTTGTCGGGGTGGGTTAGCCCGTTGCCGAAGAGTGGGACTTCCGGGTGCTGCATGTGCCCGGCAAACAGGGGAACCGTCATGTCTTTCAAGCTGTTTCTCGCGTCGAGCATCGCCGCGCAGGCTGTCCTGTGCGCTGCGCCTGCGTTCGCCGCGTCGCTGGATGAACTCGTCGCCGCCGCCAAGGCGGAAGGCAAGCTGACCACCATCGCCCTGCCGCACGACTGGTGCGGCTATGGCGCCGTCATCGAGGGCTTCAAGGCCAAGTATGGCCTTGAGGTCAATGAGCTCAATCCGGACGCCGGCTCAGGCGACGAGATCGAGGCGATCAAGGCCAACAAGGGCAATACCGGCGATCAGGCGCCCGACGTTGTCGACGTCGGCCTCAGCTTCGGCCCGTCGGCCAAGGCCGAAGGCCTGCTGCAGCCCTACAAGGTGTCGACCTGGGACACGATCCCCGACAGCGCCAAGGATGCCGATGGCCACTGGTACGGCGACTATTACGGCGTGATGTCCTTGGGCATCAACAAGGACCTCGTCAAGGACATCCCGGCCGACTGGGCCGACCTCCTGAAGCCGGAGCTCGCCAACGCCGTGGCGCTGGCCGGCGACCCACGCGCGTCGTCGCAGGCCATCTCCGCCGTCTTCGCGGCGGGGCTCTCGGCTGCCGGCGGCGATGTCGCCAAGGCGGGCGAAGCTGGCCTCGGCTTCTTCAAGGATGTCGTCGCCAAGGGCAACTTCGTGCCGGTCATCGGCAAATCGGCTTCGCTTGCCCAGGGCACGACGCCGATCATCGCGGCCTGGGACTACAATCTCCTGTCCTGGCGCGACACGCTGGCCGGCAACCCGCCCATCGAGGTCGTCGTGCCGAAGACCGGTGTCCTCGCCGGTGTCTACGTCCAGGCGATTTCGGCCTACGCGCCGCACCCCAATGCCGCCAAGCTGTGGATGGAATACCTTTATTCGGACGAGGGACAGCTCGGTTGGCTGAAGGGCTATTGCCACCCGATCCGCTTCAACGATCTCGCCAAGAATGGCAAGGTGCCGCAGGAATTGCTCGACAAGCTGCCGCCAGCCGAGGCTTACGCCAACGCCATCTTCCCGACGCTCGACGAGCAGGCGGCCTACAAGGAAACCATCACCAAGAACTGGGATAGCGTCGTCGGTGCCGACGTCAAGTAAGCGTCGGCGGCAGCTTTTGCCCTGATGCGCCCTACCGCCCTCCGGCCAGCGCCGGGGGGCGAATTTCTGCGATTGCCGACCCGGCGGGTCGCCCGCGGGATTGCTTTCACCGGATGGCAGCATGGTCTCCAACGTTTCGCCCGCCAGTCTTCCCCGCCCGCGCGTGCCCTGGGCCGTCGTCGGCGTCACGCCGTTCATGATTTTCGCCGTGCTGTTCCTGATCCTGCCGACGCTGTTTCTGGTGGTCGGCGCTTTCCAGGCGAACGACGGTGGCTTCACGCTCGCCAACCTCGGCAAGCTCTGGACGCCGACCATCCTTTCTTCGTACTGGATCTCCATCAAGGTATCGGTGGCCTCGGCGGTGATCGGTGCAGCGATCGGAGCGTTCATCGCCTATGCGGCGGTGTCGGGCGGCCTGCCGCGCTGGATCCGGCCGACCATCATGACCTTCTCCGGGGTCGCCTCGCAGTTTGCCGGCGTACCGCTTGCCTTCGCCTTCCTGGCGACGCTCGGCCGGCAGGGGCTGGTCACTCTGTTCCTGTCGTCGCTTTTTGGTATCAACATCTACTCGCAGGGCTTCAACCTCCTGTCCTTCTGGGGGCTGACGCTCACCTATCTCTATTTCCAGATCCCGCTGATGGTGCTGATCGTCACGCCAGCCATCGAGGGGCTCCGGAAGGAGTGGCGTGAGGCGGCGACCATCCTCGGCGCCTCTACCTGGCAGTATTGGCGCCATATCGCCGGTCCCGTGCTGCTGCCGAGCTTTCTCGGCGCGACGCTTTTGCTGTTTGCCAACTCCTTTGGCGCCATCGCCACCGCCTACGCGCTGACCGGCTCGTCGCTCAACATCGTCACCATCCTGCTCTACGCGCAGATCCGCGGCGACGTGCTGCACGACCAGAACCTCGGCTACGCCATTGCCTTCGGCATGATCGTCATCACCGGTCTTTCCAACCTCTGCTACATCTTGCTCCGCGTGCGTAGCGAAAGGTGGCTCAAATGAAGACCGACCGCCTCGGCCACTGGCTCGCCATCCTGATCGGCATGCTGTATTTCCTGGTGCCGCTTGCCGCCACCTTCGAGTTTTCGCTGCGCAAGCTCCGCGGCGTCTACAGTTTCGAAGCCTACAGGATCGTGCTCGCCGACCCGCAGTTCCAGTCGTCCTTCACTTTTTCGATCGGCCTTGCCGTGGTCACCATCGTGTTCGGCATGGCGATCATCGTGCCGATGGCCTATTTCGTCGAGCTGCGGCTCAGGAAGCTCCGGCCCTTCATCGAGTTCGTGACGCTGCTGCCGCTGGTAGTGCCGGCCATCGTCATCGTCTTCGGCTATCTCCGCCTCTACAACTCGTCGAGCGTGCTGCCGCTTACCAATTCCTCGCTCGGCACCAACTTCCTGCTGACGTGCGGCTACGTGACGCTGGCGCTGCCCTACATGTACCGCTCGATCGAGACGGGCCTCCGCTCGATCGACGTCCGGACGCTGACCGAGGCGGCCGAAAGCCTCGGCGCCTCCTCGGCCACCATTATCTGGCGTGTCATCCTGCCCAACATCCGCTCGGCCATGCTGTCGGGTGCCTTCCTGACCTTTGCCATCGTCATCGGTGAGTTCACCTTCGCCAGCCTGCTCAACCGGCCGGCCTTCGGCCCTTACCTCCAGCTCATCGGCGCCAACCGCGCCTACGAGCCGGCGGCACTGGCCGTCATGGCCTTCATGATCACCTGGGCCTGCATGGGTATCATCCAGGTGATCTCCCGCAACGCTGTTGCCGCCCGACACTGACCGGTTCACCCGGCCGCACCCCACGGAACGCCCGATGTCCTTCATCGAAATCAGCCATCTCAAGAAGTCCTTCGGTCCGAATACCGTGGTCCACGACTTCAGCCTTTCCATCGACAAGGGTGAGTTCGTCTCCTTCCTCGGCCCGTCAGGTTGCGGCAAGACGACCATCCTCAGGATGATCGCCGGCTTCGAAAGCGCGACGTCGGGCTCGATCAGCGTCGGTGGCGCCGAAATGACGCATCTGCCACCGGCGAAGCGCAATGTCGGCATGGTGTTCCAGGCCTATGCGCTCTTTCCCAACCTGACGGTGGCCGGCAATATCGGCTTCGGTCTCAAGATCGCCGGCAAGGAGCGGGGCGAGATCGACGCTCGCGTCGCCGAGATGCTCGAACTGATCAAGCTGCCAGATCTTGGCGGCCGCTACCCCTATCAGCTGTCTGGTGGCCAGCAACAGCGCGTGGCGCTCGCCCGTGCCTTGGCGATCAAGCCGCAGGTGCTGCTGCTCGACGAACCGCTATCGGCGCTCGATGCCAAGATCCGCGTTTCCCTGCGCGAAGAGATCCGGTCGCTGCAGCGTGAGCTCGGCATCACCACCGTCTTCGTGACGCATGACCAGGAGGAGGCGCTGTCCATCTCCGATCGCATCGTGGTGATGAACGAAGGTCGGGCCGATCAGGTCGGCACTCCGTCGGCGATCTACAACAACCCGGCGACGCGCTTCGTCGCGAGCTTCGTCGGCACGCTCAACCTGTTCGAAGCCCGCGTCGTCGATCCGGCATCTGGCCGCGTGTCGATCGATGGCCAGCCGGTGATGACAGCGCGCGACATCTCCGCCTTCGGCATCGCCGACGAAGCGACGGTGGCGTTGCGGCCCGAGGCACTCACGCTTGGCAACGGTGACGACGACCGCAATACGCTCGCCGGTACCGTCGAGGAGGTGTCGTTCCTCGGCGCGGTCATCCGCGTCCGGGTGCGGCTCAGGGAGGCGCGGGTGTCGCTCGACATCTTCAACGATCCGGCTCTGGTGTTGCCGAAGATTGGCATGCCGGCGGTCGTCTCCTTCAAGAAGGACGACCTTTTGATCATCGATGGCCGGTAGGAACAAAAAGGCCGCCCTGGAGCATCCGCATCGGCCAGATTTTTCAATCTGGCCGGCGAATACCTCAAAGGGCGGCCGTCGTCTGCGGGACTAACTGGTCAGTTCGTGGGGGCCGGCGCCTCGCCAGCGGGGGCGGCGGGAGCGTCGTCGTCCGGGCCGGCATCCTGGCCCATCCAGCGCTGCATCATGCCGGGACCATGATGGCGGCCGTGCTTGCCGTCACGGCCCCAACCATCGCGATTCGACCGGTCATCGGATGACAACACGCCATCATCGTTGCGGTCGAAGCGGTTCAGCATCTGCTCGCTGGCCGCGTCGGCCTCGGCCTTGCTGACCTGGCCATCACCGTCGGCATCGAGGTGCTGGAAGGCGCGCACCATCATCTCGCGGTGCTGATTCCAGAACCAGGGTTCGAATTCCTGAATGGTCACGCCGTCCTTGCCGTCGCTGTTGGCATCCGCGAACATCTTGTCGCGGAAGGCAGTCATCTCGGCGGCGTCGACCTTGCCGTCCTTGTTGGCGTCGGCTTCAGTGAAGAAATGCATCGGGCCGCCCTGGGGGCCGAAGCCCATGGGCCCCATGCCGGGGCCGGCGGCGAAGGCGGCGGTGCCGACGGTGATCACCGAGAGGGCGGAAAGTGTGGCGAGTGTGAGCGCTTTCACGGGAGCTTCTCCTTATGTGTCCATTCCGCCCGCGGCTTGATGGGGGTTCCCGTTGGCGGCAGGATCAACATAGGGAGCAATTGTCGCGCAAGTTCGCCCTGAAAGGAGATGGTTGTATTGAGGCGTAACCTCACCGGCGCCTGACACACCTTGATACCATTTCCTTTGGCATCCTTCGGGCGGATCGGTATCCTTGGGAAACGGAACGTCCGAGTATCTGTCATGACCGAGCCGCAGCCCCATATCCTGGTGGTCGACGACCATCGCGAGATCCGCGACCTCATCGGCCGCTATCTCCTGAAGAATGGCTTTCGCGTTACCACGTCCGAGAGCGCGGCGACCGCTCGCAAGGCGCTGAAGGCAGCGGCCGTCGATCTGGTGGTGCTCGATATCATGATGCCGGGCGAGGATGGCCTTAGTCTCTGCCGCTCCCTGCGCGAAGGGTCGGACACGCCGGTGATCCTGCTCACCGCCATGGCCGAGGATACCGACCGCATCGTCGGCCTGGAGATCGGCGCCGACGACTACGTCACCAAGCCGTTCAACCCGCGCGAGTTGCTTGCCCGTATCCGTGCCGTGCTGAGACGGACGCAGACGGTGCCGAAGCCGCGCGACGGGCTGGACGCACGTCGGCTGAAATTCGACCGCTTCATGCTCGATTCTCGCCGCCGCGAACTGATCGGTGACGATGGTGTGGCGCTGCCGCTGTCGACGGCCGAGTTCCAGTTGCTCACCGCTTTCCTGAAGCGCCCCAACATGGTGCTCAACCGCGACCAGTTGATGGACCTGACGTCCGGTCGCACACCCCAGATCTTTGATCGGTCCATCGACAACCAGGTGAGCCGGCTACGCAAGAAGATCGAGATCGACCCGAAGACCCCCGAGCTGATCAAGACTGTCTGGGGCGGCGGCTATATTTTTGCCGCCGACGTCGAGGAAGCGTCCGAGTGACCCTCCGTTTTTTCCCCCGCAGCCTCGCCGGTCAGTTGTCGGTGCTGCTGATTGCTGCCGTGCTGATCGCCCAGATGGTCACTCTGGCCTTCTTCGCCGAAAGCCGACGGTCGGCGATCGACGCGGCGGCGCGTGAGCAGGTGCTCGGCCGCATCGCCACGCTGGCCAATCTGATCGAGGAGACGCCGACCAGCCAGCGGGGCCGCATCCTTGGCGCGCTCGGCACCAATCGCATCAGCTATTCGGTCACGCCGGAGCCGCTGGTCAAAGACGCCATTACCGTCTGGCCGGATGGCGAGACGCGCGGCAAGCTCGATGAGATCTTCGGGCCGGGCCGTGAGATCCGCGCTGAATTCGCCGACAGCGACTGGTCCGTATCCGATACCCGAATGACCATGCACGGAGATGGTCATGGTCCGACCGGCCGGCAGGGATTCAGGCGCCTGCCGCCGACGCTGGCGCTGTCGGTGCGCCTTTCCGATGGCGCCTGGCTCAATTCCGAAACGTTGCTGCCACGGCCCCAGCTCTGGGCCTGGCCGGTGGTGATGTCGACCTTCCTGACGGTGATCGCCATATCCCTGGTCACCGCCCTGTCGGTGCGGCGCATCACCAAGCCGCTTCGGGAACTGGCGCAGGCCTCCGACCGGCTCGGACGCGGCGAGGACGTGCCCGACCTGCCCGAGCGCGGCCCTGAGGAGATCGTTCGCGCCAACCGCGCCTTCAACGCCATGCAGGCGCGCGTCAGCCGCTTCGTCGCCGATCGTACCCGCATGGTGGCGGCGATCAGTCACGATCTTCGCACGCCGCTCACCTCGCTGCGTCTGAGGGCCGAGTTCATCGACGACGATGAGACGCGCGAGCGGATGGTCGATACCATCGATGAGATGACGCGCATGACCGAGGCGACGCTGACATTTGCCCGCGATGACGCTACCGCCGAAGCCTCGCGAAACACCGATCTCGTGGCTCTGGTCGAGGCGGTGTCGGCTGACTTCTCTGACCTCGGCCATGACGTCACCGTGGCGGGGCCCGAGCATCTCTACCTGCCGGTGCGGCAGGTCTCTCTCCGGCGCGCCCTGCGCAACCTTGTCGAGAATGCCGTTCGCTATGGCGTGCGCGCCCGCATCCGGCTGGAGCGGCCGGCGGCTGGTGTCATCATCGCCGTCGACGACGACGGCCCGGGCATTCCCGAGGACAAGATGGAGGAGGTCTTCGCCCCCTTCACCCGGCTTGAGACCTCGCGCAACCTTGAGACCGGCGGTGTCGGCCTCGGCCTCGCCACGGCGCGCTCGGTGGTTCGCGCCCATGGCGGCGAATTGACGCTTGCCAACCGGCCCGGCGGCGGCTTGACTGCGACGATCCATCTGCCGGTGGCCGCCGATACGTGAGGCGGCGCCGGAAACGCGCATTCAGGAGCGTCATGTCCGGTACTCCGACCTTCGCCGTCGCCTCAAGTTTCATGGGGCTCTCCCGCTTCGATCGCAGCGCCGCCTATGCGCTGGCCGGCATCCCGCTCGATATCGGCGTCACCAACCGCACCGGCGCCCGTTCGGGTCCGGCCGCCGTTCGGACGGCGAGCCGTATGCTGACCGATGGCGACCATCCGCATTTCTGGATTGATCCGACAGAGCTCGATATCGCCGACGTCGGCGACTTCTCGATCGCCCTCGGCGACCTCGCCGAAAGTTACCGGCTGATCGAACGGCAGGCCGAGGGGCTGAACCACCTCCTTGCCATCGGCGGCGAGCACGGCATCACGCTGCCGCTGCTGCGAGCGCTCCGCCGCAAGGTCGGCGTCCCGCTCGGCCTCGTCCATTTCGACGCCCACGTCGACACCTGGCCGGACAACTTCGGCCAGATCTACGGCCACGGTTCGCCCTTCTATCACGCCATCGAGGAAGGCCTCGTCGATCCCCGACGGATGATCCAGATCGGCATCCGCTCGCCGGTGCAGCGCGAGGTATGGGACTGGACGATAGGCAAGGGCGTCACCATACTCAGCGCCCAGGACGTTCACGCGCTGGGGCCGGCGGCCGTCGCCGAACGCGTCCGACAGGTGGCCGGTGCTGGTCCCACCTATTTCAGCTACGACGTCGACTGCCTCGACCCGGCCTTTGCACCGGGCACCGGTACGCCGGAATTTGCCGGCATCCTGCCCTGGCAGAGCCAGGCCATCGTCCGGGGGCTCACCGGGATCGACTTCGTCGGCATGGATGTCGTCGAGGTGGCGCCGGCCTACGACGTCTCCGAAATCACCGCGCTCGCCGCTGCCACGGTGATCTGGGACTATCTCGGTCTGGTCGGGTCGGCGAAAAAAGGCTGACGGTCATTTTCTGAGGATGGCCTTGACGATCGCCTCGGAGCTGATGGCGCCGACGATCTGGCCGCCGTCCTCCACCAGCACCGGCTTGCCGGTGGCGACGGAGGCGGCCATCACCTCGCGGATCGGCGTGGAGGGGCCAACCACGACACCATCACCGCGGGTCATATCCTCGCCGACCGGCACCATGACGTCGGCGGCGCGCAGCACGTTGAGTGGGTTCATGTGGGCGACGAATTCGGCGACATAGGGTGTTGCCGGGGCGAGCATGATCTCCTGGGCGGTGCCCACCTGCACCACGCGGCCGCCGGCCATGATGGCAATGCGGTCGCCCAGTTTCATCGCCTCGTCGAGGTCGTGGCTGACGAACAGGATGGTGCGTTTGAGCTCGGCGCGAAAGCCGATCAACTCATCCTGCAGCTTGTCGCGGATGAGCGGATCGAGCGCCGAGAACGGTTCGTCCATCAGCAAGATCGGCGCCTCGGTGGCAAACGCCCTGGCAAGGCCGACCCGCTGCTGCATGCCGCCGGATAGTTCCTGCACCCGTCGATCCGCCCAGTCCGACAGGTGGACACGCTTGAGTTCGGCTGCGACGCGGGCGGCGATGTTCGCCTTCGGGGTGCCGGACAGCTCAAGGCCGAGCGCCACGTTGTCGGCCACCGTCCGCCACGGCAGGAGGCCGAACTGCTGGAACACCATGGCGACGCGCTGGCGACGGATGCGGCGCAACGTCGCACGATCGCAGCGGGCGACGTCCACCTCTTCTTCGCCATCGCGGACGAAGAGCTGGCCGCGGCTTACCCCGTTGAGGCCGTTGACGGCGCGGATCAGCGTCGATTTACCGGAGCCCGACAGGCCCATCAGCACCAGGCATTCGCCCTCGCGCACCGAAAAGGAGGCCTGCATGGCGCCGACGGTAAGGCCAGTCTCAACGGTGATCTCGGGGGGCGTGAGGCCTGCGTCGATCAGCGGAAACGCCGCCTCCGGTTTCTTGCCGAAGACGATATCGACGCGCTCAAAGCGCAGCGCGTCGCGAACGCGGGGAGGTGACACACAAAACTCCTCAGCCGCGGATCCGGCACATACGATCCAGCATGATGGCGATCAGCACGATGGCCAGACCGGCCGTGAACCCCATGCCGATATTGACGGTGTTGAGCGCCCTGACCACCGGCACGCCGAGGCCGTTGGCGCCGACCATGGCGGCGATCACCACCATCGACAGCGACAGCATGATGGTCTGGGTGAGGCCGGCAAGGATCTGCGGCATGGCGTGCGGCAGCTCCACCTTGACGAGGCGCTGCAGCGGCGTGGCGCCGAAACTGTCGGCCGCTTCGATCAGCGGCTTCGGCGTCGAGGCGACACCGAGCGCCGTGAGGCGGATCGAGGCGGGCAGGGCGAAGATCACGGTGGCGATCAGCCCTGGCACCATGCCGAGGCCGAACAGCACCAGCGCCGGAATGAGATAGACGAAGGTGGGGATGGTCTGCATCAGGTCGAGCACCGGGCGCAGTGCCGCCATCATCCACGGCCGACGCGCCGCCAGAATGCCGATCGGCACGCCCAAGCCCATGCACACCGTCGACGAGGCGACGACGAGGGCAAGCGTCTGTGTCGTTTCCTTCCAGAAGCCCTGGTTGACGATGAACAGGAGAGCGGCAGCAACGAACAGGGCGAGCGGGATCGAGCGCTTCAGCACGAAGGCCAACGTGGCGATCAGTGCCACGGTGACCGGCGGCGGTGGCGCCTGCAACGCCAGAACGATCCAGCCGACGCCGCCGCCGAGCACGGCGGCGATGGTGTCGAAGACGCCGCCGCCATTGGCGGTCAGCCAGTCGACCAGCGTCTTGGCCCAGGGGCCAACCGGAATCCTGTAGGCCGTGAGGAAGTCCATGATTGCCTCAGCCCCCTGTTCGCCGCGTCATTGTCAGAGCCCCAGCGCCGCTTTCACCGCGGCGAGGCCATCCTTGCCATCGCGCGTCGTCACGCCGTCGAGCCAGGGAGCGAGCATGTCGGGATGCGCCTTCAGCCAAGCCTTGGCGGCGTCCTTGGCCTCGGTGCCGTTGTCGAGGATGTCGCCCATGATCTCGTTCTCGAGCGCCAGCGTGAATTTCATGTTGTGGACGAGGCGGCCGAGGTTCGGGCAGTCGGTCGAGAAATTCTTGCGCGTGTTGGTATAGATGGTGGCGCCGCCGAAATTCGGCCCGAATACCTCGTCGCCGCCTTCGAGATAGGCCATCTCGAAGCGGGCATTCATCGGGTGCGGTTCCCAGCCAAGGAAGACGATCGGCTTCTTCTCCTTCACGGCCCGGCTGACTTCGGCCAGCATGCCCTGCTCGGAACTTTCCACCAGTTCAAAACCGGAGAGATCGAACTTGCCGCCGTCGATCATGCCGAGGATCAGGCGGTTACCATCGTTGCCCGGTTCGATGCCGTAGATCTTGCCCTCGAGCTCGGTCTTGAACTTGGCGAGGTCGGCAAAGGATTTCAGGCCGGCATCGAAGGTGTATTTCGGCACGGCCAGCGTGTACTTGGCGCCCTCAAGGTTGACGCCCGTCACCTCGATCGTCCCCTTGTCGAGATAAGGCTTGAGATCGGCTTCCATGGTCGGCATCCAGTTGCCGAGGAAGACGTCGATGTCGCCGTTGGCCAGCGAGGCAAAGGTGACCGGCAGCGCAAGCAGTTGCACGTCCGGCTGATAGCCGAGCCCTTCCAGCACCGCCGAGGCGGCGCCGGTGGTGGCGGCGATGTCGGTCCAGCCGACATCGGCGAAACGCACCGTCGTGCAAGCGTCGCCATCGGCGGCGAGTGCCGGACCGGCGAGGGCAAAGGCGATCGGCAGGGCGGCAAAGGCGGATTTCATCGGCGCTACAGCTCCTTGGGGCCTTCAGAGAGGGCGTCTCAGGTGGCCCGTGAAAGTTCTATGACACTACGGAGCGAAGTGAATACGCATTTTCCGACACTTGCCAATGCTTTTTTGGCAAATGGCCGTGGATTACTTCGTCGTTTTCCCGGGAATCCACATCGCGCAACGTATTGATCGCGGATCGCAGCCATCCGATGGCCCGAAACAGATCAATTTACGCTGCTGGATTTTTATTGATTGAGTAGTCAATTAAAAATATGCTGTCGTTCATAGCGTGGAAGACGAGGGAGAGTGGGATGCCCAAACTCGGCATGCAGCCGATCCGCCGGCAGGAGCTGGTCATCGCCGCCATCGAGGCCATCCACGAGCGCGGGCTGAACGGCGTCACTATGGGTGACATCGCAAAACGGGCCGGCGTATCACCGGCGCTCGCTCATCACTATTTCGGCTCGAAGGACGAGCTGCTGTCGGCCACCATGCGGCATCTTCTCGGCGAGTTTGCGCTTGCTGCCCGCCGCCGCCTCGCCAATGCCGTGGGTCCTCGCGCCCGCGTCGATGCCATCCTCGACGCGTGCTTCGCTCCGGAGCAGTTCTCGCCGGCGGTGATCTCCACCTGGCTCGCCTTCTACATGCAGTCGGTGCACGACAAGGTGGCGGCGCGTTTGCTCGCCGTCTATCTCAAGCGGCTCGAGGCCAATCTTCGGCACGACCTCCGGCCGCTTGTCGGTGACGGCGCGGCGGCACTTGCCCGCGGCATCGCGGCAATGATCGATGGTCTCTGGCTGCATGCCGCTTTGCCGACGCTGCATCGCTCGCCGGATGAGGCGCTCGGCATCCTCCGCGATTACCTCGACGGCCGTCTGGCCGCCGTCGCGCGGACCTGAGGCCCGGATAGAATCTTTGCATCCCGCATGGTGCGCCGCTAGGCTCGGGTGTCCTCCCGGAGCCCTTCGCCCATGCCCGTTCGCCACATAGCCCTCGCTGTTCTCGTCACGGCGATCTGGGGTTTCAACTTCGTCGTCATTCGCCTCGGGCTCGGATCGGTGCCGCCGCTGCTGCTCGCCGCCCTGCGCTTTGTCGTCGCCGCGCTGCCCGTCGTCTTCCTCGCCCGGCCCAACGTGCCGCTGGCCCGGATGATCGCCATCGGCATGACGCTATTCGTCGGCCAGTTCGCCTTCCTGTTCCCGGCGATGAAGCTCGGCATGCCGCCGGGACTCGCCTCGGTGACGCTGCAGAGCCAGGCCTTTCTCACCATTCTTTTCGCCGCGCTTGCCCTCGGCGAGCGGCCGAAGCCGCGCCAACTCGCAGGCGCCGGTGTCGCCGCGCTCGGCCTGTTGACCATCGCGACGACGGTGGGCGGCGACTTCACCACAATCGGCCTCGGCCTTACCATTGCTTCGGCGGCGAGTTGGGCCCTTGGCAACGTCCTGATGCGGGGCGCCGGCAAGGCCGACATGCTCGCCATGATGGTCTGGCTGAGCCTGGTGCCGCCCCTGCCGCTGTTCGCACTGTCGCTCGTCTTCGAGGGCTGGCCGGCGATCACTGCCGGCATTACCGGCATTGGGTTCGTCGGGGCCGGCTCGGTCCTCTACCTCGCCGTACTCGCCACGCTGGTCGGCTTCGGCCTGTGGGGCTTTCTCCTCAAGAACCATCCGGCTTCGACGGTGGCGCCCTTCTCGCTTCTGGTGCCGCTGTTCGGGACGCTGTCGTCCTGGCTGGTGTTTGGCGAGACCTTCTCGCCGTTGCGCATCGCCGGCATGGGGCTGATTCTTCTCGGCCTTGCCACCATCGCCTTGCCACTGCCGGCCTCCATCAAACGACAACGGGCGGCCTGATGGCCGCCCGCGATGTCCGTCTTCGAGCCGACAAGCGCCCTTACGGCAGCGGTGCCGGACTGGCCGACAGCGACCGGAGATAAGCGATCAGGTTGGCGCGATCTTCCGGCTTCTTGACGCCGGCAAAGGCCATCTTGTTACCCGGTACCTCGGCCTTGGGGTTGGTGAGGTAGGTGTCCAGCGTCGCGTAGTCCCAACTGTGGGCTTCGCCGAAGGTCACCATGGCTGGCGAGTACTTGAACCCTTCGTGCGTGCCCGGCTTGCGGTTCACCACCTCCCACAGGCCGGGGCCGACCTTGTTGGCGCCCGAATCGGCGAAGGAGTGGCAAGCGGTGCAGACCCTCGCCGTCTTCTCACCGGCGGCAGCGTCGGCAGTCTTGAGACGGTCGGCGATCGGGGGGACGTCCGAGGCGGCGGCCGGTGCCGCAGCTGCGGGGGCAGCGGCCGCTTGTTGGGTTGCGTCAGCGGCCGGCGCATTGGCAGCGGGCTCAACTGCTGCTGGGGCGGCGGCCTCGGCGGCGACGGCCGGTGCGGCGCTCATGTCCACGACATAGCCGGGAGCCTTGAGGTCCTGCTTGGCAAAAATCTGGTCGGCAAGGAAATCGACGGCAAAGGCGACGACGGCAACCGCCAGCACGGCGCCGAGAATCTTGTTGGGTTGCAGCGACATCGGGGACACCGGCTCCTTGGGGGGTCGCGCGGCGCCCGCCCTGGCGCGCGTGACATTTGGCGATCTGAGGATGGACCTTGCCAGAGACTTTCTGGTCACACTCGGCAGCATATACGGGATTTTGCGCTCTGCTGCAAACTATCCTCAGGTCGCGCCACGCCGTATAAAGCCGCCACGCAGGACTGCGTCGCTCGACGCCATTTCGCTGTCTGACGGGAGGATTCCACGTGTCCGAAGCCAAGCCGAACGCCCTGGTGATCATCCCCTCGCGCCTTGGGTCGACGCGCCTGCCGAACAAGCCGCTCGCCGACATCCACGGCGAGGCGATGATTGTCCACGTCTGGCGCCGGGCCATGGAAGCCGGCATCGGCGATGTGGTCGTCGCCTGCGACCACCCCTCCATCAAGTCGGTGATCGAAGCGGCTGGCGGCCGAGCGGTGCTGACGCGTCCCGACCATCCGAGCGGTTCGGACCGCATCTTCGAGGCGCTGAACAAGGCCGATCCCGAGGGGCATGTCGACGTGATCGTCAACGTGCAGGGCGATCTGCCGACCATCGCACCTGCCGCTGTGCGCGCCTGCTTCGATCCGCTTCTCGATCCCGCCGTCGACGTCGCGACGCTGACCGCCGAGATCGTCCGCGACGACGAGAAGCTCGACCCCAACGTCGTCAAGGTGATTGGCTCGCCGGTGGCCGACCGCCGCCTCAGGGCGCTCTATTTCACCCGCGCCACCGCCCCTTACGGCGATGGGCCGCTCTATCACCATATCGGCCTTTATGCCTATCGCCGCTCGGCGCTCGCCCGCTTCGTGACGCTGCCGCCGTCGGCATTGGAGAAGCGCGAAAAACTCGAGCAGTTGCGCCTTCTTGAGGCGGGCATGCGGATCGACGCGGCCATCGTCGACGACGTGCCGCTCGGCGTCGACACCCAGCACGATCTCGACCGCGCCCGGGCGATCATCGGGGCCTCACTCAAGGGATGACAGGCTCCGACGCGGCTGCTATGCCGCTTTCCGGTGTGACACACGGAAGAGAACGATGTCGGACAAGCTGAAAGTCGTGTTCCAGGGCGAGCCGGGCGCCAACTCCCATCTCGCCGCCCTTGAAGTGTATCCCGATTGCGAGGCCATCGCCTGCCCGACTTTTGAGGACTGCTTCGCGGCGCTCGCCTCCGGTGCCGGCGATCTCGGCATGATCCCGATCGAGAATTCGACGGCCGGCCGCGTGGCCGACATTCATCACATCCTGCCGCACGCCGACGTGCATATCATCGGTGAGCATTTCCTGCCGGTTCACCACCAGTTGCTTGGCGTCAAGGGCGCGCGGATCGAGGATATCAAGACGGCGCAGAGCCACATCCAGGCGCTCGGTCAGTGCCGGCAGACGCTGCGTACGCTCGGCATTCGGCCGGTGATCGGCGCCGACACCGCCGGTTCGGCCCGCGAGATCGCCGAGGCCGGCGATCCGTCGCGCGCCGCCATCGCTTCCTCGCTTGCCGCCGACATTTACGGTCTCGACGTCCTGAAGGCCGACTGCGAGGACACGCTCCACAACACGACGCGCTTCATCATCCTGTCGCCACAGCCGGCCGTGGCGCCGCCGCGCGGCACGCCGACGGTGACCACCTTCATCTTCCGCGTCCGCAATATCCCGGCGGCGCTCTACAAGGCGCTGGGCGGCTTTTCCACCAACGGCATCAACATGACCAAGCTCGAAAGCTACCAGCTCGAGGGTCAGTTCTTTGCGACGCAGTTCTATGCCGACGTCGAAGGGCATCCCGACGACCCGGCGGTGAAGTTCGCCATGGAGGAACTCGAGTTCTTCAGCCGCGAGGTCAAGGTGTTCGGCAGCTACCCGGCCAGTCCTTTCCGCGACAAGATCCGCGAGCCGGCCGCCCATCTCGGCCTCCGGCCCGGGGAATAGGCGACACTCTGAGGGGCTACTTCAGGTCGGCCCACACTTCGATGAGTTGGCGGGCAACCGCCAGCTTCGGCGGGCAATGGAGCTTGCCGACCTCGGTGGTCGCCAGCATTGCCTTCACCTCGTCGCGGCTGAACCAGGCGCAGTCATCCATTTCCTCCTTGTCGACCTGGATGTCGGTGGAGATCGCTTCGCCATAACAGCCGAGCATCAGATTAGCCGGGAACGGCCAAGGCTGGCTGGCGTGATAGCGGACGGCGCCGACGTCGATGCCCGATTCTTCCTTCACCTCGCGACGCACGGCGTCCTCCACCGTCTCGCCCGGCTCCATGAAGCCGGCGAGGCAGGTATACATGCCCGCCTCGAAACGCGGCGTGCGGCCGAGCAACACCCGATCCTCGCCGTTCTGGATCAGCATGATCACCACCGGATCGGTCCGCGGAAAATGCTGTGTGCCGCAGCCGGTGCAATTGCGTTGGTAGCCGGCGGCGATGCTGACCGTCGGCGCGCCGCAGACGCCACAGAAGCGGTGGCGCTGATGCCAGAACAGCGTGGAGCGCGCCTGCGCCACCGGGCCGTAGCCGTCAGCGCCCACAATCGCATCGCGGGCAAGGCTGCGGAGATCGACGAGGGTCTCGCCCGGTTCCAGGTCTGGTTCGGACTTGAATTCACCGGCGAACCAGGGCTGGCCCTCCGGGTCGAGACCGAGAAATATCTGCGTTTCGGTCTCCCGGAACAGCGCGTCGGCAGCAGGACCAACAAAATCGAGGCGTCCGGACTTCACGAGCACGCGGTCGCCAAACAGCATCATCAGCCGGCGGCGCGGATCGTCGAGGTGGCGTTGCACCAGCGCCTCGTCGGTGCGTTGCTCGGAATGGCGACCGAGCGGGTTGACCGAGTAGGTGTTGTGGCTCGACCAGTCGAAGCCGGAGGGTGGATCGGGAGGCAGGATCATCGTGAGGTTCGCTTTCCGCGGGGCGTCGGTCAGAAGCGATTGCGGCCGACGTTGAGGAGTCGCAGCACCAGCCAAATCGGCACCACCACGACGGCGCCGAGAAGGAAGTAGCGCCAGACGCGGTCGACGGCGTCAAAGCCCATCGACCAGATACGGTCGATGAAACGCAGCGCCGAGGCGACGATGTCATAGGGCTCGACGCCAAGTGCGGCGAGCACGACACCGACGACCAGCGAGAGAATGACGAGACGCAGGAGAAGGCGCGCCGGACTATCGCCGAGCAGACGGGCAAAACGGTCGGACATGGAGGACGCTCCGGCTTTCCGGTGAGGAAGGTTGCCGACAGATAGGCGCGGCGACCGGCCTTGTCCAGCCGTGGCCGGCGATCAGCCAAGGCAATCGTTTGAAATCGCAAAGGCGGCTTCCGCCATCAAGGAGCGGCGCCATCAATGATCAAGGACGAGATCAATTGAGGGTCCGCGCCGTCATGGGGCTGTCGAGCGAGAAGGCGGGAATGGTGACCTCGAGCGTCGTGCCGCGATCATCCACCATGCGATAGCTGCCGGACATGATGCCGCTCGGCGTCGACAGCGGACAGCCGCTCGTATACTCGAAGGCCTCGTCCGGCTCGATGATCGGCTGCTGGCCGACCACGCCGGGACCGGTCACGGTGCGGCGGACGCCGTTGGCATCGGTGATCTCCCAAGAGCGCGTCATGAGTTGTACCGCGCGTCGACCGTGGTTGGCGATGATCACCCGGTAGGACCAGACGTAGCGGTGCTCGTCGGGATCGGACTCACCGGGAAGATAGCTTGGCTCGACGGTGATGACGATGTCGTGGCTGACGGCGGTGAACATGGCGGGCGCATCCCGGTTTGGTGCTCGGGGTCAGTAAAGGCTTTCGGGAAAGAAGCGCAAGGCGAGATCGGCGAGCGTGCCATCGGCGTCGAGCGCGCGCAACGCGCCGTCAATGCTGCTTTTGAGCGCCAGATTGTCGGCAGCGACGGCGATTTTCATGCCGTTGCCGAAATAGGCGGGCTCGGTATAGGCGCCGCCGGAAAAGGCGCAGCAGCCGCGAGCGGCCGGCCCAGCCAGCCAGAACGACGCGCCGACAGCACCGGTGAATACGGCATCGACTTCGCCGCTTTTGAGGAGTGCGAACAGTTCGGCTTCGGTGTTGGCGGCACGCGGCGTCGCCGCTGGAAAGAAATCTCGAATGAAATCCGCGTAGCGACTGCTGGCAACGACCCCCACCGTCTTGCCGGATAGCGTGCGCGGCGATGGGTCGACCAATGCCGGCCAGCGGCGGACAAAGCGGGCGGGCTCACGAAAATAAGGAACGGAATAGGCAAGGTGCTGGCGCAACGTCGGCGTGTCGGCAATGCCGGCGGCGATGGCGTCGGCCTTGTTCTCACGCACCGTGTCGAGCAGCAGCGGGAAGGGGCGTATCTGGACGGTGCAGGGAATGGAAAGATGCGTGCAAATCGCCCGGGCGACCTCGACGTTGTAACCGGTAATCAGGCCCGAGCCGTCGACGAAGTTGAACGGCGGAAAGTCGTCGGCGGTGACGAAGCGGATGGACGGCGGGCTCGCGCCGGTGGCAGGCCCAACGCCTGGAGGGACAAGCTGTGGATAGTCGGCTTCCGCAGCGCGCACCTCTGCGACGGGCCACGATCCCAGACCGCAGAGGCACGAAAAGACGACCAGAGTCGTTGCGATCAAGGATTTTGACAAGCGCATGTCCGGTGCACTCTGGCGGCTCAACCGTGATTGGCCAACGCTATCCGAACTGCGAGAGCGGGGAAAGCCTCGGGTTGCCCGGCGGCGATGAAAGCCGCCGTCCGTCAGCCCTTTGGCCGGTACCCGCCAAGGCGGCGGACGCTCGTCACCTCCACGCCGCCCGAGGCGATGCGGGCGATGGCGGCGGCGAGCGGTTCGATTACCGTCGCCATGTGAAATCCGTTGGCATGAAGGAGCTGGTCCGGTCCGGCGATAATGCCGACATGGCCTTTCCAGAAGACAAGGTCGCCGCGAACGAGGGCATCGGGATCGCCGTTCCAGTCGACCGGTTCGCCGACCGCCGTCTCCTGCTGATCGGTGTCGCGCGGGGCGATGATGCCGGCCTCGGCGAGCCCCCGCTGGAGGAGACCGGAACAGTCGATGCCGAGACTGGACACCCCGCCCCAGAGATAGGGCGTGCCAACATAGGCGGCGGCGACGGCGACGAAATCGTTGGCCGGCGGGCCACCGACCGCTGAAAGATGCTTCATCACCGTTGCCGTGCCATCGGCGAGCAGTGCGTAGACGAGGTTGCGCCGTTCCACCTCGCCGACGACGGTCACGCGCGCGCCCTGCACCAGCGGATAGGCGACGGGCAGCTTGAGGTCGGAGCCGGAAAAGGCAAAGGAGCGTAGCGCCGTCACGGTATGCGTCGGCTCCGGTAGCAGAAAGGACAGGGCCTCGGCCGACACGTAGCCGACGTAGCCGTCGCGGTCGATCTGCACGAAGGCCCAGCCCTCGTCGTCAACGTCGAGCACCCGGATCGCCTCGCCATGGATCGCCTCGCTGTCGAGCGGGCAATCGAAGCGCGGTTCGCGCCTGATGCCGGCGAGCGGCGCCGCAATTCGGGCCGGCCGCGCTTCGGCGTATCGTTCGGCCGCCACACGGCCGGCAAGGGCGGCGTCGGCGAGGTCTGGGCGAGCGAAGGTGGTACGACGGTCGGGCGTCAACGCGGCAGCTCCCTGGCTTTGTCCACGATGGTATCGGCGAGACGCTCGAGAAACAGAGCGCCCTCCACGGTACGGTGGACGATGACGTTGCGCCGGTCGGCTTCATCGCGCCTGCGACCCAGGAGCTTCAACTCGCCCATGGTGTCGAGGGCGCGGGTGATCGCCGGCTTGGTGACGCCGAGTTTCTCGGCAAGACCGCGCACCGTGTGCGGCGGCGGTTCGAGGTAGACGGTGAGCAGTACCGTGATCTGGCGTGGCGACAGGTCAGCGCCGTTCTCGCGCACGATGGCGAGCGAGACGTCGTGCCAAAGTCTGAGAGCCTGAGCGGGACGCATGTCGATCGGCATGCGTCCCTTCTACACCGAATTCGTTTCGGAGGCGTTATTATCGAGCGGTCAGTTACCGAGCGCCTGATCAAGATCGGCGATCAGGTCGTCCGCATGCTCGAGGCCGACCGACAGGCGAAGTAGACCCTGGCGGATGCCGAGTTCCTGGCGCAGCTCCTCGGTGAAGCGCTGGTGCGTCGTCGTCGAGGGATGGGTGATGAGGCTCTTGGCGTCGCCGAGATTGTTGGAAATCTTGATGATACCGAGCCGGTTGACGGCGGCGAAGGCGCCTTCGCGGCCGCCCTTCACCTCGACGGCGATCATCGTCGAGCCGCCGGTCATCTGCTTGGCGCAGACATCGGCCTGCGGATGGCTGGCCAGCCCCGGGTAGATCACCTGTTCGATCTTCGGATGCCCTTCGAGGAAGGCGGCGATCTTGGCGGCGCTTTCAGTCTGCCGGCTCACCCGCAGCGAGAAGGTCTCAAGCGCCTTCAGCATCACCCAGGCGTTGAACGGGCTCATGGTCGGGCCGGTCTGGCGCAGGAAAACCTGCAGGTGCTTTTCCAAAAACTCTTCATCGCAGAGGACAACGCCGCCCATGCAGCGACCCTGACCGTCGATGTGCTTGGTGGCCGAATAGGCGACCACGTCGGCACCGAGCTCAAGGGGCTTCTGGTAGAGCGCGGTGGCGAAGACATTGTCGACCACGAGGCGGGCACCGGCGGCGTGGGCGATCTCGGCCACGGCGGCGATATCCACCACCTCCAGCGTCGGATTGGTCGGGCTCTCGAAGAAGAACACCCGGGTGTTCGGCCGCACGGCGGCGCGCCACTGATCGAGGTCGCGGCCGTCGACCAGCGTACACGAAATGCCGAAGCGCGGCGCCAGATCCTCGACGATGTAGCGACAGGAGCCGAACAGCGCCCGCGCCGCCACGATATGATCACCAACCGACGCCTGGGACAGAATGGCCGCCGTCACCGCCGCCATGCCGGTTGCCGTCGCCCGTGCCACCGGCGCGCCTTCGAGCAACGCCATGCGGTCCTCGAACATGGTGACCGTCGGGTTCGCGAAGCGGCTGTACTGGAAGCCCGGATCAAGATTGAGAAAGCGCGCCTCGGCTTGCTCGGCGCTGTCGTAGACGAAGCCCTGCGTCACGAACATCGACTCGGACGTTTCGCCCCATTGCGAGCGCAGGCTGCCGCCGTGCACGAGGGCGGTGTCGGGATGCCAGTTGACCTTGGTCATGTCTTCGTCCTTCACTGTCGGGGTCCGGAAAAAGCGAACCCGGCTGCGCAAGGCGAGCCGGGTGTCAACAAGCGACATGTCCGTCCCGACCTTTTAGCAGCCTTATTTAGCGTGGCGGCAAGCCGGTCGGCTCAAAAAACCACGAACGTCTTGAAGCTAGGGGAAGCACCGACAAAGGTCAAGCTGGCGAGCGATACCCGTTGGTGCAGAATCGGCGGGGTTCTGCCATAGGCGGCAGACAGCGACGGCTAAATTGTCGAGTCTCGTAAGGTGCTGTTTGTCATACCGAGATAATTCCCGTACCTCCACGGATTCTTGGTTGATGCGGCCCAAGATACTGGTCATGCGACCGCGTTTTGGAGTCCCGATGAACCCGACGACCAGCCTTGATCGCCGATTCTTCCTGCGGGTGATCCTGCCGATGTTCGGCCTGATCGCCCTTCTGCTCGCTGGCGCCATCGCCGGCGTGCTGATGCTGTCTTCAAAGCAGAATCACCTGTCCATTGAGTTCCAGCAGCGGGCGGCAAAAAATGCCCTCGGCCATTTTGCCGACGAGCTTGCCAAGCTGGCAACGGGCATGGCTGGTCGCGATGAGACGGCCGCGCATGTCATTGACGCCTTCGATGCCGCGTGGCTTGCCAGTCATCTGGGAGTAGGAGAGGCTGACAGCTTCCTTTTCGTTCTGGATCCGAACGACCGCACGTTGTTCTCTCGCATCGACGGGCGGATCGTGTCGACCGAGGCTCGCGGCGTGCTGCCGTCCACTTTCGGGCAGCTGATTGCTCGTTGGCGGGCCGGCCGCATTGCCGAGACGGTGACCCAGCTCATCGCAGTCGACGGCGCTCCCGTGCTGTTCGCTGTCACCGGTATCCACGCCGTTGCCGACCGGGAGGGCCCGGCCAACAACGGCTACATTCTGGCGGCTGGCCACCGGGTAACCCGCGCGAGCCTCGAGTATCTGGCAGAAACCTTCATGCTGCCGAACCTCAGCTACGAGCCGATGTTTGGACAAACGACTGAGGGTTCCGGCCGCCTGCGCCTGATGAGTCAGGACGGCACCATGGGCGACTCGCTGGTCTGGGATCCCATCCTGCCAGGCGACCAGATCATCAAGGCTATTGGGCCGGGGCTGGTGCTGGTCTTCGCCGCGTATCTCGTGCTGACGGTCGCGGTCCTCACCTTCGCCCGCCGCGCCGCCCGGCTGATCAGCGTCAGCGAGGAGAAGGCATTGCACGACCCGCTTACCGGGTTGCCGAACCGGCTGCTGCTGCTCGACCGCATGAAGCGTCAGCTCAATCCGAGACGCGGCGAGGATGCCATGGCGACGGTGTTCTATCTCGATCTCGACGGCTTCAAGGATGTCAACGACAGCGCCGGCCACGCCGCCGGCGATGCCGTGTTGGTCGGTGTGGCGAACCGGCTTCGCGAGTTCTGCCGGATTGAGGACACCGTGGCTCGGCTTGGCGGCGACGAATTCGTGATGGTCATCCCGACGGACGATCGGCGCTTGGCGGAAGCACGCGCCGAAACGGTACTGGCGGCGCTGAGCAGCCCGTATCTCTACAATGGCCGCTCGCTGATCGTCGGCGTCAGCATCGGCGTCGCCATGGCGCCGGAGCACGGCCTGGACGTGGCCGCCCTGCTGCACAAGGCTGATGCTGCGCTCTATGCCGCCAAACAGGCTGGCAAGGGGCAGGTCCGCTTCTATCGCAAGAGTATGCGCAGTGAGGCTACGCACGGCATGCCGGCCGTTCTTCCGGCCGCCAGCATCTGACCAACCGGCCAATCTTCGGATTCGCGCCGGTCTTCGAGTTTCCATGGACGGCAAAACAGGCTAGAGCTTCGGGAAATTTGGCCGAGTCCGTCGGACTCCGGCGTCCCACCTTGCCCTCCGGAAGCTTCGCAAGCCATGACCGAGACCGCCGGCATTCTTCCCGCCCATCGCATCCGTGAGCTGTTCGACGCAGGCGCCATTGCATCAGCGCGATCACTCGACGGCGACCAGATCCAGCCGGCCAGCCTTGATCTCCGCCTGGGGCCGGTTGCCCATCGCCTTCGCGCGAGCTTCCTGCCGGGCGGTGGCGCCACGGTCGAGGACAAGCTCGGCTACCTCACGCAGCACGACCTCGACCTCACCGCAGGCGCGGTGCTTGAGACGGGGGGCGTCTACTTGGTACCGGTTCTCGAGACCCTTGCTCTGCCGGGCGATATTTCCGCGTCCGCCAATCCCAAGAGCTCGACCGGCCGCATCGACGTCTTTACCCGGCTCATCACCGACCATGGCGTCGCCTTCGATCAGATCGCCGCCGGTTATCACGGCCGGCTGTGGGTCGAAGTGTCACCCCGGACCTTCCCGGTCAAGGTGCGGGCCGGCTCGCGCCTCAGCCAGGTTCGCTTTCGCCGCGGGGATGCGCGTCTCGACGATGCGGCGCTGGCGGCGCTCCATACCCGGTATCCGCTGGTCGATCTGGAGCCGCCGCGCTTCGAACACGGCCTGACGCTGTCCATCGATCTCGCCGGTGCCGGCGAAGGCGCGTTGATCGGTTATCGCGCCCGCCGTCACACCAGCGTGCTCGACGTCGACGCCAAGGCGTCACAAGACGTCGCCGACTTCTGGGAGCCGATCAAGGCGCGTGGCCGGCCGTCGCTGATCCTGGATCCGGATGAGTTCTACATCCTCGTCTCCCA
>Ga0316604_10000902_pt1 | contig 30444 bp, 29 predicted proteins | sample OWC_soil_day20_C_FD_207650 | JGI IMG/M metagenome (GOLD analysis project Ga0316604, IMG submission 207650) | Wetland soil microbial communities from Old Woman Creek delta, Ohio, United States - OWC_soil_day20_CT | ecosystem: Environmental > Terrestrial > Soil > Wetlands | place: USA: Ohio... | reverse complement strand
CGTCCGGCCGCAAGAAATCGCGCCGAACCGCCATTCGTGCTTGGGCATCGCGCCGCTTCGTGGAATAATGGCAATTCGCGTTGATTTGCGCACCGCGATCCGGTGCCGCAAAATTGTTCCCATTGTTTCTATACCCGCTTGGATGGAAATGGCCATGACTACACTAGACAAGAAGGGCAGCAATCCGGCTGCCAAACCCGCAATCGTTACCCGGAAAACCTTCGACGAAGTAATGGTGCCGACCTATGCACCGAGCCAGGTCGTGCCGGTACGCGGTTCCGGTCTTGATGTCTGGGATCAGGATGGCCGACGCTATCTCGATTTCACCGCCGGCGTGGCCGTCACCAGCCTTGGGCATACGAACCCGATCCTGGCCGACGCGCTGTGCGCCCAGGCGCGCACGCTGTGGCATGTGTGCAATCTGTACACCAACGAGCCGGTGTTGCGACTGGCGCTGGCACTGACGCAGGCCACCTTCGCCGACCGCGCGTTCTTCTGCAATTCCGGTGCCGAGGCGAATGAAGCCGCGTTCAAGCTGGCGCGCAAATACGCCAGCGACCGGTTCGGGCCGAAGAAATCGCGCATCATTTCCTGCCTGCAGTCGTTCCACGGCCGCACGCTGTTCACCGTTTCGGTCGGCGGCCAGCCGAAATACACTGAAGGCTACGAACCGCTACCGGAAGACATCGACCACATCCCGTTCAACAACATTGACGCCGCGCGCGCCGCCATCACCGACGACGTGTGCGCGGTGGTGGTCGAACCGGTGCAGGGCGAAGGCGGCGTGATCCCGGCCACGACCGAATACCTGCAGGCGCTGCGCCAGATTTGCGATGAAAAGAAGGCGCTGCTGATTTTCGACGAGGTCCAGAGCGGCATGGGCCGCACCGGTTCGCTGTTTGCGTACATGGACTACGGCGTGACACCCGACATCCTGACCGCGGCCAAGGCGCTCGGCAACGGCTATCCGATCGGCGCCATGCTGACCACCAATGAAATCGCGCAAACCTTCTCGGTCGGCTCGCACGGCACTACCTACGGCGGCAATCCGCTGGCGGCCACGGTGGCGCTGAAGGTGCTGGAAATCATCAACACGCCGGATTTCCTCGCGCGCGTGAACCATGCGTCCGAGCAGTTGCAGAAAACCCTGCGCGGCATCGTGGCCGACTATCCGCACGTGTTTGCCGAAGTGCGCGGCAAGGGCCTGCTGCTCGGACTGGTGATGGCCGACGGCTACAAGGGCCGGTCGAAGGATGTGGTCAGCGCAGCCGAAGCCCAGGGGCTGATGCTGCTGGTGGCCGGCATGGATGTAGTGCGCATCGTGCCGGCGCTGATCGTGTCGGACAAGCAAATCGACGAAGCCGGCAAGATGCTGCGCCAGGCCGTCGAGACGTTGCTGAAATCCGCCTGAGCGCTTTAGCGCCACGCTTCACACAAACCTCATCCGCACGGGTACGCGGATGAGTTTTTTTCTTTTTCCTGCCAAAATCCAGCCGCACCGCTTTTTCTGTGCATAAATGTGTGGGGGTATATAACCAAAACCACGCTTCAGGCCAAGTATTTGCTGGCGATTTTTTAATACTGACTAGAGTATATTTTTTTGCCTTACTGACCGAAAAGTCATTTTCGTCAGTTACTTCTGGCGGCCTGCGCACGTTGCAGCCGCGCAGGCAACAAAAAACCCGCCATGCAAAATAACTGCAGGCGGGTTTTTATGCGGCAGAAACGAAGGATTACTTGGCCTTGGTGGCGGAAGCAATCGCCTGTTTCTTGTCGTTGGCAACAGCGGTGACGCCTTCCGGCAGAACCACGTCGCCGAGGTAAACCATCTGGCTCGATTTGATCTCGGACAGGTCGACCGTGATGAATTCCGGCAGGTCTTTCGGCAGGCAGGAAATATCGATCGCGCTGGCCGCGTAATGCACGCTGGAACCGCCCTGCTTGACTGCTGGCGATACGTCGGCGTTGACGAAGTGCAGCGGTACGCGGGTGGTGATCTTTTGCGCCGGGTCAATGCGCTGGAAGTCGATGTGCATCACCAGCGGCTTGTATGCATGCATCTGGAAATCGCGCAGCATGACCTGCTCGGTCGCGCCATCGATTTCGATCTCATGGATGGTCGAGTGGAACGATTCGCGCTTGAGCGCATGGAACAGCGCATTGTGATCCAGCTTGATGTTGGCCGGCTCTTTCGAACCGCCATAAACGATGCCCGGGGTCATGCCGGCATTGCGCAGGCGGCGGCTCGCTCCGGTCCCCTGCTCAGTGCGTGCAAATGCAGTAATTTTCATGGTTAACACTCCAAAATTTGCAGGGACTTGGCCCTGCCGGTAAATCCCCCGCGACCAGGGGATGGAAAAACGGCGCAGGCTAAGCCCGCGCCGAAAAACTGGTTACTGGCCGTATTGGTCCATTTCGGCGAACAGCGACATCACCGAATCGCCGGTGCTGATGCGCTTTATCGTTTCAGCAAGAAGCGGCGCGCAGGTCAGCTGGCGGATTTTCGGGCAGGCAGCGGCTTTCTCGGACAGCGGGATGGTGTCAGTCACCACCAGTTCATCCAGCGGCGAATTGGTGATGCGATCGATCGCCGGACCGGACAGCACCGGGTGGGTACAGTACGCCAGCACCTTGGTGGCGCCATATTCCTTCAGCACCGCAGCAGCGGTCGTCAGCGTGCCTGCGGTATCGACCATGTCGTCCATAATCACGCAACTGCGACCCTTGACTTCGCCGATCACGTTCATCACTTCGGACACGTTGGCCTTCGGGCGGCGCTTGTCGATGATTGCCAGATCGCAGCCAAGCGACTTGGCCAGCGCACGCGCGCGCACCACGCCGCCAACGTCCGGTGACACAACCAACACGTTGTCCGGATGTTTTTTCTTCAGGTCGCTCAGCAGCACAGGCGACGCATAGACGTTATCGACCGGAATGTCGAAGAAGCCCTGGATCTGGTCGGCATGCACATCCATGATCAGCACGCGCTCGACGCCGACCTTTTCCAGCATATTCGCTACCACGCGGGCGGAAATCGCCACGCGGGCCGAACGCGGACGGCGATCCTGGCGCGCATAGCCAAAATAAGGAATCACGGCACTGATGCGGCCGGCGGATGCACGCTTGAGCGCATCGACCATCAGCATCAATTCCATCAGGTTGTCGTTGGTTGGCGCGCAGGTCGATTGCACAATGAACACTTCATTGCCGCGCACGTTTTCATTGATTTCGACCGTGATCTCGCCGTCGGAGAACTTGCTGACGGTCGCCTGACCAAGCGGGATACCAAGATTTTCCGCCACTTTTTTTGCCAGTTCCGGATTGGCGTTACCGGTGAAAACCATCAAGTCTGTGGGAGCCATGAGCGAAGCCTCAGGGATATTACGGTAGGAGCGTGAATGCAAAAGGCAGGACACAGGACCGATGTCCTGAAGCCTGCCGTATCAAGTACATTATTTCTGGCTTACGCCTTGTATTTGTGGCAGGGGAAGAAGGATTCGAACCTTCGCATGCTGGAATCAAAATCCAGTGCCTTAACCAACTTGGCGATTCCCCTACATTCTGCTGTCCGTCGCCATCGACGCCGAACCAAATTCCTTGTGCAGCCCGCTCATGCCCCCAGCAGGAAATCCAGCGGATGCCGCGCCAGCGCGCGTGCCTTCCACGCTTTCCATTCGCCGGAAACCTTTCCCAGCGCCTCGTCTGCCGCCGCTTCATCGCGAAGCGGGCAAAACACGCAAGCACCAGAGCCGGTCATCCTGGCATTCCCGACCTGACCGAGCCATCTTGCCGCTGCGGCCACCTGCGGAAACAGCCTGCAGGCTACGGGCTGCAAATCATTCCTTCCAAATCCGCCCGGCTCGTTACCTAAACCAACCAAGCTTCTGGAAAAGTCCGTCATTGTGACTGGTTTTGAATCCCTTGTCAAATCTTCCGCACCAAAAATTGCAGCGGTCGGGATCGATACCCCCGGCTCGACCACCAGATACCAGCAATCCGGCGTTTCAACCACCACCAGTTCCTCACCCACGCCCTCGGCAAACGCATTCCGGCCAAAAATGAAAAACGGCACATCCGCACCGAGCTGCAAGCCCAGCGCCATCAGTTCGGCACGACTCAACCCCGCCTGCCACAAGTGGTTAAGCGCGATCAGCGTGGTGGCAGCATCGGACGAACCGCCACCAAGGCCACCGCCCATCGGCAGGCGCTTGTCGATGGCAATGTCCGCTCCCGGCAATCGCTTGCCCAAGCATTCGCCAGCCGCTGCCTGCAACAGCCTGGCCGCACGCACAGTTAAATCGGATTCCGCCGGCACGCCTGGAATGTCGGTCGTGCGGCGGATTTCGCCATCGTCGCGCAACGTAAAGTGCAGTGTGTCGCCAACATCGAGCAACTGGAACACCGTCTGCAGCAGATGGTAGCCATCCGGCCGGCGCCCAGTGACGTGCAGAAACAGGTTCAGCTTCGCCGGCGCAGCGCAATTGCGCAGACTGGCCGGGGTAACGAGCAGCGGCGGCATCGTCATTGCGCTCCCAGCTGCCAATCGTCAATCACCAACCGCATCGAAACATCGCCGCCACCGGCTTGCCGCTCGAGGTCGATGCGCTTCGGACGCGACGTATCGCCAACGCGCTCCCACACCGGATAAGACAAGCGCCAGCCATCGGCGGTGGTCGTCTGCTCGCGGCCAGGGCTGGCGATGAAGCGACTGCCATCGGCTAACCGGGCACAGCCCTGCAGCCAGTCGCGCAGGCCGGACACCGGTAGCGGCCAACCGAGCGCCTGAGACGCCAGCGCATCGGCATCAGCCGCCAGGCGTGGCGGCTCTCCAGCCAGCGTCAGCATCGCCTGCCCGGGTGCCAGCTCGATCGTTGCCATCGTGTGCCCCAGCGGCGATAGCAGCGTGACGCTGGCGCGCCGCTCAGTCTGACGCCACTGGAAGCTGCCGTGCGCCGCCTGTTCCTGCTCATCCTGGCGGTACCGCACCGAAAACCGCCCGGCGAGTTCAATGCTGTCGCGGCAAGCGCGCGCCGCGGTTGAGGGCGACGGCGCATCCGGCGCTACCACCGCGCACCCTGACAACACCAGAAAAACCGCAGGGAACAGGGAGTATAGGAAAAAATTACGCATATGCGCCAATCATTCCGCGGCAACCCAGGAATACTGCCGTGAGTATATTTTCACCGTCATGGCGTGACTTTCAACCGCTTGAGCGTGCTTTTCAGCGTATCGTTATTCGGATCCTTCGCTGCCGCAGCGCGCCACAGCTTCCGTGCCTCATCCTGCTGCCCCTTGTGCCACAGCACCTCGCCCAGATGGACCGCGATTTCGGCATCACCGCGCTTGCCCAGCGCACGCCGCAGCAGTTTTTCGGCGTCGTCTATCTTGCCCAGACGGAATTGCACCCAGCCCATGCTGTCCAGAATGAACGCATCTTCTGGTGCCAGCTTCAGCGCCTGTTCGATCAGCTCCTGCGCCTCCGGCAAGCGCAGGTTGCGGTCAGCCAGCGAATAGCCGAGCGCGTTATACGCATGAAAATTGGCGGGATCGAGCGCGATTATCAGACGCAGCGACGTTTCCATTTCCACAATCCGGTCCAGCTTTTCCGCCGCCATCGCATAGTCGTACAGCAAGCTGGTGTTTTTCGGATACTGCTTCAGCCCTGCCTCCAGCACCGCCATCGCCTGCGGCAACTGGTTCGCGTCGCGCAGCAATTGCCCATGTGCCATGACCAACTGCACCTGACCGGCTTCATCCTGCACATCGGTTTCGGTCAGGATCTTGCGCGCGCGGCCAAGCGCACCCTGTCTGGCGGCAATTTGCGCGCGCTTGATGCGGGCGCCAACATAAGCGGGATTGCCCGGCTGCTGTTCGATCTGCTCCAGCCATTTGAGCGCCTTTTCAGTATCGCCTCGTTCGTCCGCCAGTTGCGCCAGCAACAGCAGCACCTGCGTCTGTTCGCGCTCAACACTCTTCTGCGCACCGGCCACTTCCACATAGGCCACCAGGTATCGTTCCGCATTTTTTGCATCGTTCTGCTGCGCCGACAGCAGGCCGAGCGAATACAGCGACACCAGATCCTTCGGCTGCAGTTCGAGCAGCGCCTCGAATTCATGCCGCGCCACATCGTATTTCTTTTGCGCTATCAGCACCCGCGCATATGCGATGCGCACGTCCCGCGCCTGCGGATGCGCGGCGACGAAATCGGCCAGCACTTTTTCCGCATGGTCGGCATCGCTGCTGGCCTGCGCCAGCGTCAGCGCAGCCAGTTCGGAATCCGGCTTGAGCGCCAATGCGCGCTTCGATTCCAGCGTGGCCCGCTCGCGGTCGCCCTTGTTATACGCGCCCTGCGCCAGCGCGATGTGCGCCTCGGGCACGCTTTGGTACGGCTTGAGCAATTCTTCCAGCAGCGAGAAAGCCTGTTCCTTGTCGTTTGCGCCTGCCAGCAAACGCTGTATCTGGAACATCACGATCGCGCGATCCTGCTCGCGCGCCGCCTTCAGCTGTCGCGCCAGCACCGGCTTTGCTTCCGACAAATCGTCGCTCAACAGTATGAAACCGAGAAAATACCGTGCCGCCTCGTCAGAGTGCGGCGCCAATTCGCGCCAAAGGCGCACAGCCGCCAGCGCCTCGCCCGGACGCTGCATGACAGCTGCCATCTCGGCCGCGCGGCGCGCAATGCGCGGGTCGCGCGTCTGCTTGGCCACACTCATCGTTGTGTTGTAAGCCGCTTTCCAATAACCGCGCTGGAACGCAAAATCGGCCGATAGCAGCTTGAACAGGATTTCGCGCGTCAGCTGCACATGCGGCAGCGAATCAGCCGTCAGGCTCTTGCCGGCGTCGGCCTGCGTGCCAGCCGTTGCTGCCTTTTCCTGCGGGATGGCTTGCGGTTTATCCTGCGCCAGCGCCGGCGATCCGCCAGTCGCGAACAATGTCGCCGACAGGATTACAATCAACAGTGTGTTTTTCAAGTGAGCTCCCGAAGCGGAGAAGAATTCGAACGACCTGATTTTACGCCCTTGTTTACGCCCATGCCGGCGGCGTTGCCAACGAATCATATTGTATCCATATGCCTGAATTGCCAGAAGTCGAAATCACGCGCCGCGGCTTGGCGCCACATGTCGAAGGCCGCACGCTCACCGGCGTCGTGCTGCGCCGCAGCGGCCTGCGCTGGCCTTTCCCGGATGAGCTGGCGGCATTGCTGACCGGTCACGCGGTGCGCTCCACCGGCCGTCGCGGCAAGTTTCTACTGCTGCATTTCGATCATGGCACGCTGATCATCCACCTCGGCATGTCCGGCCGGCTGCGGTTACTGCCGGCGGCAACGCCCGCCGACAAGCACGACCATATCGACCTGCTGTTTGGCGCTCAAGCCATCAGGATGACCGACCCGCGCCGCTTCGGCGCCGTACTGTGGCACCCGGCCGAGCAAGGGCCGGCGGAGCGCCACCCGCTGCTGGCCAGCCTGGGAATCGAACCCTTCGACCCCGCTTTCGACGGCGAGTATTTGTATCAAAAATGCTGCAATCGCCGCACCAGTATCAAACTTGCATTACTTTCTGGCAAAATCGTCGTCGGTGTTGGTAATATATACGCGTCGGAAAGCCTGTTCGTCGCTGGGATAGACCCCAGAACGCCAGCGCATCGAATCACTCGCAAGCGCTGCGACAGGCTGGCCGAAGCGATTCGCTCGGTGCTGGGCGAGGCTTTGCGGCAAGGCGGCAGTTCGCTGCGCGATTTTATTGGCGCAAACGGTCAGCCGGGTTACTTTCAGCTGCATTGCCATGTGTATGGTCGTGCAGGACTGCCTTGCCATCGATGCGGCGCGGCCATCCGCCAGATCAGCCAGGGACAGCGCTCGACTTTTTTTTGTGTCAATTGTCAAAAAAAGGCCACACGATCGTAGTAACATTTCCGGTTGGCGTGCTTGGTAGTTTTAACATACAGCGAGATTGGGGCTAATGTGAGCAATCTGGTCCAGCAATTCAAGGAATACAGCGAGTGGCGCAAAGGTCTGGTAACTGCGCTGGAACAGTACCGTCAGGCGCTGGACGCCGCCGGATTGTCCGATGCAAGCAGCAATCAGCGTTTCCATAACATGCTTGGACGGCTGGCAGACGACAAGCTGTCGATCGCGTTCGTGTCGGAATTCTCGCGCGGCAAGTCCGAGCTGATCAATGCAATTTTCTTCGCCGGTTATGGCAAGCGCATCGTACCTTCGTCCGCAGGCCGCACAACCATGTGCCCGACCGAGCTGATGTACGATGAAACACTGCCCCCCTCAATCCGGCTGTTGCCGATCGAAACCCGCGCCAGTGCGGGCTCGACCAGCGATTTCAAGGCGCAAGGGCATGTATGGACCGTGTATCCGTTAAATGTCACCTCTGCCGACGGCATGATGGAAGCATTCAATCAGGTCAGCATGACCAAGCGAGTTTCGATTGAAGAAGCAAAATCCTATGGCTTGTATGACGAGGACGATCCGGATGCCAACCTCGCCGTCGACGAAGATGGCCTGGTTGAAATTTCTCTCTGGCGCCATGCGATCGTCAATTTCCCGCATCCTCTGCTGAAGGAAGGACTGGTAATTCTCGACACGCCTGGCCTGAACGCGATCGGTACCGAACCGGAACTGACACTGAACCTGATCCCGAACGCCCATGCTGTGCTGTTCATCCTGGCAGCCGATACCGGCGTGACCAAGAGCGATATCGATGTATGGAAGGAACATATCGGCGCAGGCGCAGGCCGCATGGTGGTGCTGAACAAGATCGACAGCATGTGGGACGAACTGCGCACAGAAGACGAGATTGAGCGCCAGATCAACGGCCAAGTCACCAGCGTCGCCGGAATGCTCGGCCTGCAGGAAAAACAGGTTTTCCCTGTTTCGGCGCAAAAGGGACTGGTAGCAAAAATCGGCAAAGACGGCGAACTGCTCGGCAAGAGCCGCCTGCCGCTGCTGGAAAATGCGCTATCGTCGGAACTCATTCCGGCGAAAAAAGACATCATCCGTGCGCAACTGGTTGCCGAAATCAATGCCCTGATTGAGTCGAAACACGCTCTCCTGGCAGCGCGAACCCGCGGCGCCGTCGAGCAACTGTTCGAGCTGAAGAGCCTGCGCGGCAAGAATGCGAACGTGATCCAGCACATGATGAAGCGGCTGGATGTGGAGAAAAAGGATTTCGACGGCAGCCTGCTGAAACTGCAGGGCACACGCAGCGTGTTCGCGCGGCTGTCAGCGGACGTCTTCACCAACCTCGGCATGGAAGTGCTGAAGGAAACGATCACCCGCACGCGTGACACAATGAGCAACAGCCACTTCTCGGCCGGCCTGCGTGGCGCGGTCAAGGCATTCTTCGACGAAACCCGCACCAACCTGGAACTGTCGGATCAGAAAATTTCCGAAATCTCCGAGATGATGGGCGTGATGTACCGTAAATTCTCCAGCGAACACGGTCTGGCGGTATCCGTACCGATGCCATTCTCAATGGAGAAATACCGCAAGGAGCTTGATCAGATCGAGGTTGCCTATCAGAAGCAGTTCGGAACGGCCACGCTCCTGACCACGACCCGCTTGGTACTGATGCAGAAGTTTTTCGATTCAATCGCTTCTCGCGTCAAACACAGCTTCCTGCAGGCAAATCGCGATGTTGAAGCCTGGCTGAAGGTCGTGATCGCACCACTGGAAGCGCAAATCCGCGAACACAAGGAACAGCTGAAACACCGGCAGCAGTCGGTGCAACGCATCCACGCGGCGATCGACAGCCTGGAAGAAAAAATCAACGCGCTTGAACACCAGAAATCCGACACCGAAGCACTGCGCGGCCGGCTGGCAGTGCAGGAGGATGCGCTGAAAACGTCCATTAACGGTACCGTGCAACTGGAGGCAGCAGCCTGACCGGCTTGCCAGTGGATTTTGCCGTACGCCTGATCCGCTGGCAGCAGCGGCACGGTCGCCATGACCTGCCGTGGCAAAACACGCGTGATGCATACCGGATTTGGCTGTCCGAAATCATGCTGCAGCAAACGCAAGTCGCGACGGTCATTCCGTACTTCGAGCACTTCATCGAACGCTTCCCCGATGTCTTTTCGCTGGCTGCAGCACCACAGCATGAGGTGATGGCGCTGTGGAGCGGGCTGGGCTACTACTCGCGCGCGCGCAACCTGCACCGCTGCTCACAGCAAGTCGTCGCCGATTATCACGGCGTCTTTCCCTCCGACCCGGCGCTGCTGGCCGCCCTTCCCGGCATCGGCCGTTCGACCGCAGCGGCTGTTGCCGTCTTTTCCGGCAGCACGCGCGCCGCGATCCTAGACGGCAATGTCAGGCGGGTGCTGTGCCGCGCATTCGGCATCGACGGTTATCCCGGCGAAAAAGCGGTTGAAACGACGCTGTGGCAAAAGGCGGAATCGCTGCTGCCACAAAAAAACATTGAAGCCTACACGCAAGGCCTGATGGATCTGGGCGCGACCGTCTGCACCCGCAGCAAGCCAGATTGCCCCGCCTGCCCGCTGTCGGCGCAATGCATCGCCCTGGCGACTGGCCGCGTGGCCAAACTGCCGCAACGCAAGCCGAAGAAGGAAACGCCGGAAAAGCACGTGGCCATGCTGCTGGTGCTGGATGGCGGGCAAGTATTGCTGCAACGCCGGCCAGAATACGGCATCTGGGGCGGCCTGTGGTCACTGCCGGAAATGGAACCCGGCGAACAGGAGGCAGTTGTGCGGAAGGCGACCGCCTTCGGCCAGATTGCTAACTGCCGGCCGTTGTCGCCCTTTTCCCATGCATTCACCCATTTCCGTTTGCGAATTTCACCGTGGCTGCTGCAACTGAAACAGCGGGCAATATCAGCAGCCCAACATGAAATGGTCTGGCACGAACTTGCCCGGCTGGACGAAGCGCCGCTACCAGCGCCGATCAGGAAACTGCTGCAGGAATTCAGGCCAGATCGCGGTGACGAACCAGCACCTGCTCGTGCGCGCTGAAATGCCGCCCCAGCCTCTCGGCGATATAGACCGAACGGTGTTTGCCGCCAGTGCAGCCAATGGCAACCGTCAGGTAACTGCGGTTGTCGTTCTTGAACGATGGCAGCCATTTTTCGACGAAGGCGCGAATGTCGTCCATCATCGCCGTCACTTCGGGCTGTTCTTCAAGGAACGCGGCCACGGGCGCATCCTTGCCGGTCAGCGGTCGCAGCGCCAGATCGTAATGCGGGTTCGGCAAAGCACGCACATCGAACACCAGCGCCGCATCCTGCGGCACGCCCTGCTTGAACGCGAACGATTCGAAATACAGCGTCAGCGGCGCGCGCTCAAGATCGACGAATTCCTTGACCCAGTTTCGCAGCCGGTTGGCGCTCATGCCGGAAGTATCGATCACATGCCCGAGCGCTTCAATCGGCTCAAGCAATTCGCGCTCCGCCCGTATCGCCTCGACCAGCGTGCGCGGGGCGGCATTGCTGCTGCGGTGTGACAGTGGGTGGCTACGACGGGTTTCGGAAAACCTCGTGACCAGCGTCTGCGTGTCAGCCGTCAGGAACAGCACCTTGACGTCATGCCCTTCCTGCTGCAACTCGCGCACGTTCTCCGGCAGGTGCGACAGCGACGTGGCACTGCGCGAATCGACCGCAACCGCCAGCCGCGGCGTATCGCCATTCATGAAGGTGGCAACCAGCTTCGACAGCAGCAGCGGCGGCAAATTGTCGACGCAAAAATAGCCGGCATCCTCTAGCACGTTCAGCGCCACCGATTTGCCCGAGCCGGAAATGCCGGTGATGAGAACGATATGCATCGCTTAGCCCGAAGTCATCGCCCGGCGCTGCCGCTCTGCGAAATCTTCCAGGGTATTGATACCGCGCAGTTGCAGGATGGTGTTGCGCACGGCCGCCTCAATTAGCACCGCCATGTTGCGGCCAGCGGCAACTGGAATGCTAACCTTGCGGATCGGCAAGCCAAGCACCTCTTCCGTGATGTGCTGCATCTGCAGCCGCTCGACATTCTGGTCGAAGCCGACATTGCGAGTCAGGTTCACAATCAGCTTCAGCCGCATCCGGCGGCGCATTGCGGCCTCGCCGAAAATCGCCCGGATGTCGAGCAGGCCGAGACCTCGCACTTCAAGCATGTTTTCCAGCAGCGGCGGACAACGGCCCTCAATCACGTTGGGCGCAATGCGCGAGAATTCCACCGCATCGTCGGCGATCAGACCGTGGTTACGCGTGATCAGTTCCAGACCCAGTTCGCTCTTGCCCAAACCGGATTCGCCGGTGATCAGCACACCGATTCCGAGCACATCCATGAACACGCCGTGCATGATCACCCGCTGCGCCAGCTTCTTCGACAGGAATACCCGCAAGAAGTCGATGGTTTCCGCCGCCGGCAGCGGAGTCGAAAAAATCGGGATATCGTTCGCCTCGCAGATCGCCTGCAGGTCGGGCGGCACCGGCAACCCGCGCGCGATGATGATCGCCGGCGGGTTGCCATCGATCAGTTCATGGATCTGGTAGGCGCGCGATTCAGGCGACAGCCGTTCATAATAGCCGACTTCCTGCCGGCCAAACACGTGGATCCGGCCCGGATGAATGAGATTCAGATGACCAACCTGATCGGCGGCCGATGCAGCGTTGCCGGACACCTGGCGATAGCCGCCATTCAGACCGGCAACCCACTCCATTTTCAGCTGCTGGTGATTCTGGCTGTAAAGCTGTTGTATTGTCAGGGTGCTCATGATTGTTCAGGCTGCGTTTTTCCGCCCCGGCTGCCAGGCAAGAATTTCCGCATGCAACACAGCCGGATCCGCTTCGCGGCCCAGCAATGCGCGAAAATCGGCATTTGAAAACATTTCTGCAATCTCGGACAGGATTTCGAGATGCTGCTGCGTGACGTTTTCCGGAATCAGCAGGAAGATCAGCAGGTTTACCGGCTTGCCGTCAGGCGAATCGAACGGAATCGCTTCCTTCAGGCGAACGAACGCCGCCTGCGCCGACTTCAGCCCCTTGACCCTGCCATGTGGCACAGCCACGCCATGCCCCAGCCCGGTCGAGCCGAGCGCTTCCCGCGCCAGCAGGTTGTCTATCACCGTCAGACTGGCAATGCCGCTGCTGGCCTCGAACAGCAAGCCGGCTTGTTCAAAAGCCTGCTGCTTGTCCGAAACTGAGATATCCAGCGCAACATTGCTGCGCAATAGAATTTTGGCAAGAGTGGTCATGTCCAAAAATGGAGCGGCCGTGTTTACCCGAGTTGAATGTGCCCGAATTATAAGCTGCTTTGAAATTCCCGCAACAAATGAACAACTGTCAACTTATGCCGCAATTTATCACATGCAAACGTATCATTGCCTTGCATTGCGCGCATTCGACGGCCGCATGCTGGTAGTGAAATTGCTGCGCCACGGATTGATGTCGATGCCGCCACGCCGGGTGAAGCGCGCATAAATGGCAAGTTTGGTCGGCCGGCATTGGTGCAAGATATCCATGAAAATACGTTCGACGCATTGCTCATGAAAACCGCTTTCGGTGCGAAGGCTAATCAGATATTTCAGCAAGCCTTCCTGGCTGATCGGAAAGCCGACGTAATGGATTTGCAGGCTGGCCCAGTCCGGCTGGCCGGTGACCGGGCAATTCGATTTCAGCAGGTGCGACACCAGCTTTTCCTCGACCGGCGGTTCATCCTGGCTGGTTTTCAGAAACGAAACGTTCGGCTGGTATTGGTCGACGTCGATGTCGAGCCGATCGAGCAGCAAACCTTCGAGTTCCTCTATTTTCTGCGAAGCGAACGCTTCCTGCGCCACCACCGACACCTGCACCGGCGCACCAAAGCCGGCCGACAAATCGGCGCGCAGCAGTTCGCACAGCGCGTCCGTACCTGCCAGCTTTGCCTGCGCAAACGAATTCAGGTACAGCTTGAACGATTTCGACTCGATGATATGCGGCGAATCGGCCGGCACGGTCACCGTCAGTATCCCGACCTGCGGCTTGCCGCGCAAATTCAGCCACGACAGTTCGTATGCGTTCCAGATGTCGATGCCAAAAAACGGCACCGTCCGCCCCAGGCCGAGGCTTTCGCGCGTCTTTGCCCGCTCGATCGGATACAGAAGCGACGGATCGTAGCTGCTGTCGTAGGAAGCGGGCTTGCCCAGCGGCGAATCTGCCGGCGTGTTGTGTTCGCTCATCGTTATCCCAAAAACAGTTTGTACACCGGGTTGCTGGTTTCATTCCAGTGGCGGTAGCCCAGCGTTGACAGGAATTCGCGAAACGCCTTCATTTCCTTCTTCGGCACCTGCAGGCCAACCAGGATGCGGCCGTAATCCGCGCCATGATTGCGGTAGTGGAACAGGCTGATGTTCCAGTTCGGCGCCATGCTTTGCAGGAAACGCATCAGTGCGCCGGGCCGCTCGGGAAATTCAAAGCGGTACAGCAATTCGTCATGCGCGAGCGCGCTCTTGCCGCCGACCATGTGGCGGATATGCAATTGCCCCAGTTCGTCGTCGGTCAAATCCAGCGTCTTGAAATGATGGCGCTCGAAATGCTTCGCGATTTTGGCCGGCTCGTCCCGGTTTGCGACTTCGATACCAACGAACACGTGCGCCGCTTTGTCATCGCTGATGCGGTAGTTGAATTCGGTCACGTTGCGCGGGCCGACCAGTTCACAAAAGCGGCGGAAACTGCCTTGCTCTTCCGGAATCGTGACCGCGAACAGCGCCTCGCGCGCCTCGCCCAGCGCCGCCTGCTCGGCCACGAAACGCAGCCGGTCGAAATTCATGTTCGCGCCGCTGGCGACCGCCACCAGCGCCGCATCCTTCAGCGGCTTCTTCCACTTCTTCGCCCGCTCAGCATATTCCTTCGCTCCGGCGATGGCCAGCGCGCCAGCAGGCTCAAGAATGCTGCGCGTATCTTGGAACACATCCTTGATCGCGGCACAGATCGCATCGGTATCGACCAGGATAATCTCGTCCACATACTGCTTCGCCAGCCGGAAAGTTTCCTGCCCGACCAGCTTGACCGCGGTACCGTCGGAAAACAGGCCGACATCCGGCAGCGTGATGCGCCGACCGGCCTTCAGGCTGCGCGCCATCGCATCCGCATCGACCGTTTCAACGCCGATGATCTTGATCTCCGGCCGCACCTGCTTCACGTAAGCGGCAATGCCGGCGATCAGGCCGCCGCCGCCAACCGGAACGAAAATCGCGTGGATCGGTTCCGCGTGCTGACGCAGGATTTCCATCCCAATCGTGCCCTGCCCCGCGATCACGTCCGGATCGTCGAACGGATGGACGAAGGTCAGCTTGTGCTCCTTCTCCAGTGTTTTCGCATGGTTGTAGGCATCGGTGAACGAATCGCCGAACAGCACCACTTCCGCGCCGCGCGCGCGCACTGCATCGACCTTCACCGGCGGCGTAGTCACCGGCATCACGATCATCGCACGGCAGCCAAGCCGCTTCGCCGCCAGCGCCACACCTTGCGCATGGTTGCCGGCGGAGGCGCAAATCACGCCACGCTTCAATTGTTCCGGCTTCAGATGCGCCATCTTGTTGTAAGCGCCGCGCAGCTTGAAACTGAACACGCTTTGCATGTCTTCGCGTTTCAGCAACAGGCGGTTGCCAAGGCGCGCCGACAGCAGCGGCGCGAGTTCGAGCGGGGACTCGTGCGCGACGTCATACACGCGCGCAGTCAGGATTTTTTTCAGGTAATCGGTCATGATAAGGCGGACATTGCCTTTGGGGACAAGATGGTCATTATAATGGCATCCATTTCTTTCATAAAACGACTATCGCATGATCGAATCCGCCGTTCACTGGTTGCTGGCCTGGCTTGCGATTCCGGAAATCGGGCTGCCAGCGATCTTCATCATCTCGCTGATTTCGGCCACGCTGCTGCCGATGGGCTCGGAACCGGCAGTGTTTGCGGTGATCAAGGCCGATCCATCGATGTTCTGGCCGGTGATGCTGGTGGCCACCGTCGGCAACACGCTCGGCGGCGTGATCAACTACTGGATGGGCTATGGCGCGCATGAAGCGTTCGCGAAGGAACGCAAGACGCGCTGGTTCGGCTGGCTGGAACGCTTCGGGCCAAAATTCATGTTCCTGACCTGGCTGCCCGGCATCGGCGACCCAATCAGCACACTCGGCGGCTGGCTCAAGCTGCCGTTCTGGCCCTGCGTCTGGTACATGGCGGCCGGCAAGTTCCTGCGCTACATGCTGATGACCTGGATCCTGCTGCATGTGCCGGACCACATCTGGCGGCAAATCGCCGGCTGGCTCGGATGATTTGACGCTTGCCCTCCATAAATACTGAGGGCAGTATTTATGGGAAACCAGCAAAATTGTGGCCTGTCGCCGAGTTTTCTCACATACCCCCACGAATCCCGCAACGAAGGCAAAAAATGAAGCTTGACCAATGTGAACTCTGTACCCGACCCGGAGGCGAACTGGTGTTCGAAGCGCCACGCTGGCGCGTGGTGCTGGCGGACGAACCTGCGCACCCCGGTTTTTGCCGCGTGATCTGGAACGCGCATGTGAGGGAAATAACCGACCTGTCGCCCGACGAGCGCAGCGAGCTGATGGATGCCGTGTGGCAAGTCGAAGCGGCGGTGCGCGCGGTGATGCAGCCGGAGAAAGTGAATCTGGCCAGCTTGGGCAACGTGGTGCCGCATCTGCACTGGCATGTGATTCCGCGCTTTGCCGACGATGCACAGTTTCCGGCACCGATCTGGGCTGCGGCACAGCGCCAGACCGCGAACGAAACGCTGGCGCAACGGCGAGAAAAACTGCCGGCAGTGCGCGCCGAAATCGTGCGCCGACTGACGCAAACCCAGTCGCCTGACGGAAAAACGCGCTAGACTTGGCCGCAACAGCCCATTTCAAGCAACCATGACCAACACCACCCACTTCGGTTTTGAAACCGTGGCCGAAAACGACAAGGCGCGCCGCGTTGCTGGCGTGTTCGACTCGGTCGCCGGCAAATACGACCTGATGAACGACCTGATGTCGGCCGGAATGCACCGCATCTGGAAAGCGTTCACCATCGCACAGGCCGGAGTACGTCCTGGCTTCAAGGTGCTCGACATCGCCGGCGGCACCGGCGATCTGGCGCGCGCCTTTGCCCGTCAGGCGGGGCCGAGCGGACAGGTCTGGCTGACCGACATCAACGAATCGATGCTGAAGGTCGGGCGCGACCGGCTGTTGAATGATGGCCTGGTCGTCCCCATATCGGTATGCGATGCGGAAAAGCTGCCGTTCCCGGATGACCATTTCGACCGCGTGACGGTCGCCTTCGGTTTGCGCAACATGACGCACAAGGAGGTGGCGCTAGCCGAAATGCGGCGGGTGCTGAAATACGGCGGTAAACTTCTTGTGCTTGAATTCTCGAAGGTCTGGCAGCCGCTGCAAAAAATGTATGATGACTATTCATTCAAGATCTTGCCGAAACTGGGAAAACTGGTGGCAGATGATGAAGACAGTTACCGCTATCTGGCCGAATCGATCCGCATGCATCCGGATCAGGAAGCATTGAAGGACATGATGCATAATGCCGGGCTCGAATGCGTCCGGTATTTCAACCTGACCGCCGGTGTGGTTGCTTTGCACACCGGCATCAAAACCTGATTTTTCTATAAAGGTGCTTATGAAGAAACTCCTGATTACCCTGGTCGTGATTGCCTGCACGCTGACGATGTCGGCCGCCGAGGCGCAGCGCCGTCTTGGCGGCGGCCGCACCATCGGCAAGCAATCCCCCACCGTAACCCGGCAAGCGCCGATGCAGCAGCAGGCCGCGCCAGCGCAACAGGCAAGGCCGGGCGCAACGCAGCAGCCTGGCGCCGCCACGCCCCCGGCCGCCACCCCGCCGAAACCGGCCAGCCCGTGGAAAGGCATCCTCGGCGGCGCCTTGCTCGGCTTCGGCCTGGGCGCGCTGCTTTCGCACATGGGCATTGGCGGCGCAGCAGCCGGCATGATCAGCACGATATTGATGATCGCGCTGCTCGGCTTTGCCGCCATGTTCATCTACCGCATGTTCACGCGCAAGAAGGATGAACCGCCGCCGTACCAGCCGAATGCCTACGCCGGCGGCTATTCCAGCAGCTACCCGTCGGCTTCGGGCAGTGGCACGCCCGAAATCGGTTCGCGGCTTGAACCACAGCAGCCCGCAGCACTCCAGAGCGAGCAACCCGCTTCGTCTGCAGCGGCTCCGGCCAGCTATACGCCGTATGGCGTGCCGGCGGATTTCGACGTGCCGGCATTCCTGCGCAGCGCAAAAACTTATTTCATCCGTCTGCAGGCTTCGTGGGACAAGGCTGATACGAGCGACATCCGCGAATACACCACGCCGGAAATGTATGCCGAACTGAAGATGCAACTGCAAGAACGCGGCCCGTCGCAGAGCAATACCGACGTGGTGACGCTCGACGCGCAACTGCTCGGCATCGAGGATGTCGGCAACGAGCAGATGGCCAGCGTGCAATTCTCCGGTTCGATCAAGGAGGCGCCGGAGGCGCCGCCGCAGACATTTGCCGAAGTGTGGAACCTGACCCGTCCGCTGACCGGCAAGGGCGGCTGGGTGCTGGCCGGCATCCAGCAGCTCAATACCTGACGCGGCACAAAAAAGCGGCTCAAGGCCATCGCCGCACCGCCTTTCGCTGCTAAACTTGAAGCCGCCTGCGAGAAATTGCAGGCGGTTTTGTTTTGCCCCTTTCCGACCCCGAACATGCGAAAACTGTTCCGCCTGCTGAAAATCGTGCGCATCCTTCTGCGCTACGAACTGGATGAATTCGTTTCTCCGGCGCCGGCAGCGGCATGCGCACTCGGTATCGTCAAGGCGATGGATTTCGAAAATACATCGTACCTGCCGCGCGGCGAACGACTGCGGCGCGCGTTGGAAGAGCTCGGGCCGATTTTCGTCAAATTCGGGCAGGCGCTGTCCACCCGCCGCGACCTGCTGCCGGCGGATATCGCCGATGAACTGGCCAAATTACAGGATCAGGTGCCGCCGTTCGATTCCGAACTGGCAATCGCGCAAATCACCAAAGCGCTGGGCGCGCCGCCAGAGCATCTGTTCGCCCAGTTCGACCCGGTGCCGATCGCGTCCGCCTCAATCGCGCAAGTGCATTTCGCAGTACTGAAGGATGGACGCGAAGTAGCGGTCAAAGTGCTGCGCCCCGGCATGGAAAAGCTGATCGACGAAGACCTGGCGCTGATGCGGATTGCCGCCGGCTGGCTGGAGAAATGGTGGATTGATGGCAGGCGGCTGAAGCCGAAGGAAGTGCTGGCCGAATTCGACCGCGTGCTGCACGACGAACTCGACCTGCTGCGAGAAGCCGCCAACGGCAGCCAGCTGCGGCGCAATTTTGCCGGCTCGGAACTGCTGGTGGTACCGGAAATGATGTGGGATTACTGCACCAGCAGCGTAATCGTGATGGAATGGATGCGCGGCATCCCGATCTCGCAGCGCGAACAATTGATCGCAGCCGGGGTCGATGTCAGCCAGTTGTCGCGCCAAGGGGTTGAAATCTTCCTGACGCAGGTATTCCGCGACGGTTTCTTCCACGCCGACATGCATCCAGGCAATATCCTGATATCGGTCGAACCGGCTACCTTCGGCCGCTACATCGCGCTCGATTTCGGCATCGTCGGCATGTTGAACGATTACGACCGGGATTATCTGGCGCAGAATTTCATCGCCTTCTTCCGCCGCGATTACAAGCGCGTGGCCGAAGCGCATATCGAATCCGGCTGGGCGCCGAAGGAAACCCGCGTGGATGAACTCGAAAGCGCGGTACGCGCGTGCTGCGAACCGATTTTCGACCGGCCGCTGAAGGATATTTCATTCGCACAGGTACTGCTGCGGCTGTTCCAGACTTCGCGCCGGTTCAACATCGAAATCCAGCCGCAACTGGTGCTGCTGCAAAAGACGCTGTTCAACGTCGAAGGGCTTGGGCGCCAGCTCGATCCGCAGCTCGACCTGTGGAAAACCGCCAAGCCCTATCTGGAGAACTGGATGAAGCAGCAGGTCGGCTGGCATGGGCTGCTCGAACGGCTGAAGACGGAAGCGCCACGCTACAGCCAGATGCTGCCGCAACTGCCACGCCTGCTGCATCAGGCGCTGGAAAACATCGGCCGCCCCGCCCCGAACGAACAGGCGCAGCTGGAAACGCTGCTGGCCGAACAGAAACGGATCAACCGCCGGCTTGGCGTGGTCATCTATTTCGGCGGCGGTTTGCTGGCAGGAATCCTGCTTGTACGGCTGGTGACAAGCATCGCACATCTGCTGTGAACTGACGCGAAATACCCCTTTTCGATGCGCCAAAATGGGGCATCTGTGCGTAATTCATACAGTTGCCGATATTTTCTTGAAAAGCTGCGGATCGCCGTTATAATGCGCCATTTTTTACCCGTTCCTATTCCCTGAGCCGAATAATGAATGCGCTGATCTGGTTCGTCATACTCTACTGGGTGATCTCCGTCGGCATCGGCATTTACGCCGCGCGCTACGTGAACAACTCGAAGGACTTCGCCGTTGCCGGTCGCGCTTTGCCGATGTCGGTCGTCACCGCGACCGTGTTCGCGACCTGGTTCGGCTCGGAAGCAGTGCTCGGCATTCCGGCCACGTTCCTGAAGGAAGGGCTGAAGGGCGTGGTGTCCGATCCGTTCGGATCGTCGATGTGTTTGATTCTGGTTGGCCTGTTCTTTGCCAAAAAGCTGTACCGGATGAACCTGCTGACCATCGGCGACTATTACCGCAACCGCTTCGGGCGCAAGGTCGAGGTGATGGTCACGCTGTGCATCGTGGTGTCATATCTCGGCTGGGTCGCGGCGCAGATCAAGGCGCTCGGACTGGTGTTCAACGTGGTCTCTGGCGGTTTTATTTCGACTGAAATGGGCATGCTGATCGGTGCCGCCAGTATTCTGATCTACACGCTGATGGGCGGCATGTGGTCGGTGGCGATCACCGACTTCCTGCAAATGATCATCATCATCATCGGCATGTTGTACATCGGCTGGGAAGTGTCCGGCATGGTCGGCGGCGCCGGCGCGGTGATCGAACATGCTTCGAACGCCGGCAAGCTGCATTTCTGGCCGGAACCGACCGGCAGGGAAGTGCTATGGTTCTTCGCCGCCTGGATTACGATGATGCTCGGCTCGATTCCGCAGCAGGACGTGTTCCAGCGCGTGGCCTCATCCGCCAATGAAAAAATCGCACAGAATGCGTCGGTGCTTGGCGGCGCGCTGTATTTCCTGTTCGCATTCGTGCCGATGTTCCTCGCCTATTCGGCCACGATGATCGACCCGGCGATGGTCGAAAGCCTGATCGGCAAGGACCCGCAACTGATCCTGCCGACGCTGATCATGACCAAGATGCCGGTGTTTGCGCAGGTAATGTTCTTTGGCGCGCTGCTGTCGGCCATCAAGAGCTGCGCCAGCGCAACGCTCTTGGCACCGTCGGTCACCTTCTCGGAAAACATCATGAAGGAGCTGCTGCCGAACCAGAGCGACCGGCAAATGCTGTTCATGATGCGCGCGGTGGTGCTGATTTTCACCGCCATGGTCACGCTGTTCGCGCTCAATTCCGCCTCCAGCATTTTCCAGATGGTCGAAAACGCATACAAGGTAACGCTGGTAGCGGCATTCGTGCCGCTGGTATTCGGCCTGTTCTGGAAACGAGCCACCGGCAATGGCGCCTTTGCATCCATCGTACTCGGCCTGAGTTCATGGATTGCGCTGGAAGTCTTTGCGCCGGACGGCTACTGGCCACCGCAACTCGTCGGCGTATTGATGAGCCTGGCCGGCATGCTGGTCTTTTCGCTGCTATCGAGCAAACAGCCACAGGCAGAAGAAGCCGCAGTCGGCTGAGGCGGCTGCCGGCGCAGCATTTCGCTGCCGGCACCGTCTCTTTCTTTGCTGGCAGCGCAATATGCGCAATAATGGCCGGAAACACTTTATAATCCGTTGTTTTGCACGTTTTTCCGGAAATCACCATGCCCATTTATTCCTATCGCTGCGAAGAATGCGGTTTTGCGCAGGATGTGCTGCAAAAACTTTCCGATCCGCTGCTGACCGAGTGTCCGGCCTGTGGCAAGTCCGCCTTCAAGAAACAACTGTCCGCGCCCGCGATTGCCGGCGAAGGCAGCGGCGCCCCTGCCGGACTGCCGCCATGCGCATTCGGTGGCAGTTGCATGGGCGGCCCCTGCGGTTAACATCCGCACAGCATCTTGGCTGCGCGCATGCGGAAATATTTTGTCACTGGCCTGCTGGTACTGATCCCGCTGGCGATCACGCTATGGGTGTTGCACCTCGTGATCACCACGATGGACAACTCGCTCTTGTTGCTGCCCAAAGCCTGGCGCCCGGATTCGCTGGTGGGTTTCCATATCCCCGGTTCCGGTGCATTGCTGACGGTGGTGGTGATTTTCGTCACCGGCCTCTTGGTGCGCAACTTTGTCGGCAAATACCTGCATGAAGCGTGGGAAGCGCTGCTGAAGCGGATCCCGCTGGTCAATTCGCTGTATTTCGGCGTCAAGCAGGTTTCGGACACGCTGTTTTCATCGTCAGGCAACGCCTTCCGTCATGCGGTGCTGGTGCAATATCCGCGCGAAGGGCTGTGGACCATCGCCTTCATCACCGGCGCCCCCGGCGGCGATGTGCGCAACCACCTGCCGGGCGATTACGTCAGCATTTACGTGCCGACCACGCCGAACCCGACCTCCGGCTTTTTCCTGATGCTGCGCCGTTCCGACGTGATCGAACTGGAAATGACGGTCGACGAAGCACTGAAGTATATTATTTCGATGGGTGTGGTCGCGCCGTCCTGACGCGCCGCCCGTTTTTTGCCACTTTCAACAACGCAAGCAACACCGAATCACCGCTTGAATTCACACAGGTAACAGACATGTCCATGCGAACCAACTACTGCGGCCTCACCACCGAGGCGCAACTCGGCCAAACCGTCAGCCTCTGCGGCTGGGTGCATCGTCGCCGCGACCACGGCGGCATCATCTTCATCGACCTGCGCGACCGCGAAGGTCTGGTGCAGGTGGTGTGCGACCCGGATCGGCCGGAGGTGTTCAAGAATGCCGAGACAGTGCGCAATGAATACTGTCTGCGCATCACCGGCACCGTGCGTCCGCGCCCGGAAGGCACGACCAACGCCAACCTGACCTCAGGCAAGATCGAAGTCTTTTGCGAGCAGCTCGAAATCCTGAACGCCTCGATCACGCCGCCGTTCCAGCTCGATGACGACAACCTGTCCGAAACCACGCGCCTGACGCACCGCGTGCTCGACCTGCGCCGGCCGCAGATGCAGCACAACCTGATGCTGCGCTACAAGGTAACGATGGAAGTGCGCAAGTTCCTCGACGCCAACGGCTTCATCGACATCGAAACGCCGATGCTGACCAAATCGACCCCGGAAGGCGCGCGTGATTACCTGGTGCCATCACGGGTCAACGACGGCTGCTTCTTCGCGCTGCCGCAATCGCCGCAGCTGTTCAAGCAATTGCTGATGGTGGCCAACTTCGACCGCTATTACCAAATCACCAAATGCTTCCGCGACGAAGACCTGCGCGCCGACCGCCAGCCGGAATTCACGCAGATCGACTGCGAAACCTCGTTCCTGAGCGAGCAGGAAATCCGCGACCTGTTCGAAGGCATGCTGCGCACGGTGTTCAAGAACACGATCAACGTCGACCTGCCGAACCCGTTCCCGGTGATGGATTACGCCACCGCGATGGGCAAATACGGCTCGGACAAGCCGGACATGCGCGTCAAGCTCGAATTCACCGAGCTGACCGACGTAATGAAGGACGTCAACTTCAAGGTCTTCTCCGGCGCCGCCAACATGGACGGCGGCCGCGTAGTGGCGCTCCTGGTGCCGGGCGGCTCGAAGGAAGGTTCCGGCATGCCGCGCTCGGAAATCGACGCCTACACGCAATTCGTTTCGATTTACGGCGCCAAGGGGCTGGCCTACATCCGCGTCAACGACAAATCGCAAGGCGCGGCCGGGCTGCAATCCCCGATCGTCAAGAACCTGCATGACGCCGCGCTGGCCGCGATCCTGGAACGCACCGGCGCGCAGGATGGCGACCTGATTTTCTTCGGCGCGGACAAGGCGAAGGTGGTCAACGACGCGATGGGTGCACTGCGGGTGAAAATTGGCCATTCGGAATTCGGCAAGAAGAACGGCCTGCTGGAAGAAACCTGGAAACCGCTGTGGGTGGTCGATTTCCCGATGTTCGAATACGACGACGACAGCGGCCGCTGGAACGCCTGCCACCATCCGTTCACGTCGCCGAAGGATGGCCACGAAGACCTGCTCGAATCCGATCCGGGCAAGTGCATCGCCAAAGCCTACGACATGGTGCTGAACGGCTGGGAACTCGGCGGCGGCTCGGTGCGGATTCACAAGGAATCGGTGCAAAGCAAGGTATTCCGCGCGCTGAAGATCGATGCCGAAGAAGCGCAACTGAAGTTCGGCTTCCTGCTGGATGCGCTGCAATACGGCGCGCCGCCGCACGGCGGGCTGGCATTCGGCCTCGACCGTATCGTCACCATGATGACCGGCGCCGAATCGATCCGCGACGTGATCGCGTTCCCGAAAACCCAGCGCGCGCAATGCCTGCTGACGCAGGCGCCGACGCCGGTGGATGAAAAGCAGTTGCGCGAACTGCACATCCGGCTGCGCAACGCCGAACCCGCGGTCAAGGCATAAGCGGCATTCGGCGGTAAAATGAAAGGAGCGGCGCCTGCCGCTCCTTTTTTGTTACATGCAACCAAAATGGGCCACAAAATTCCCGAATCGATTCTGGTGGTGATTCACACCGCCGAACTGGACGTGCTATTGATCGAACGCGCCGACAAGCCCGGCTTCTGGCAATCGGTCACCGGCGCGAAGGATCGTGTCGATGAACCGCTGATCGAAACGGCTCAGCGCGAAGTGCGGGAAGAAACCGGCATTGCGCTGGTCGAGCGCGCGCCGCTGGCGGCGAGCGAGGTGCCGCTGGCAAACCTGCGCGACTGGCAACTGGCCAACATCTACGAAATCTACCCCAACTGGCGCCACCGCTACCCGCCGGGCGTAACACACAATACCGAGCATGTGTTTGGCCTCTTGGTGCCGCGTGAGATACCGATAGTGCTGGCGCCGCGTGAGCATTTGCAATATGCGTGGCTGCCGTACCGCGAAGCGGCCGACCGCTGCTTTTCCTCGTCCAACGCAGAAGCCATTCTGCAGCTACCGCGGCGAATTTGACGGGGTATATAGCCAAAACACTGCACTGGGCCTCAGTTTTTATGGCTGTTTTTAAATACTGGCCTGAGTATATTTTTTTGACCTTACTGACCAAAAAGTCATTTCGGTCAGTTATTTTGGCATGCCCGCCTGCGCGCGCCGGCGAACGTCACCCCTTCGGCTTGCCGTTGATGTCCGGATTGAACAGCTTGCGCAGCCAGTCGATCGAACCCTTGAACTTGCCGCCAAGGATGTAGTTCAGCGTCGCCGCTCGCTCTTCGACCGTTTCGTGCCGGCGGCTGTCCTTGTCGCCCAGCGGCAGTTTCAGGTAGCCATCGACTTCGCCGTGATCGCGATGGATTTGCATCCCGGCCTTTTTCGCAATGCACAGCATCGGCTTGTTCGATGCTAGGCAGTGGATATACATCGTATCGATATTTTTGTTACGGCAGTGCACCACTGCGCGCTCGAACAGCTTGGTGCCGACACTCAGCCGCCGCGCTGGCGCCAGCACCGAAACGCCGAATTCGGCGATGCTTTCGCGCCGTTCGCAGCCGGTCAGCACCGGCAGCGCTTCCGGTTGCGCCAGCGACAGGTGACCGACGCCGACGATGTTGAGCGTGCTTTCGTACACACCGAACATTGTGTCCTTGGTGAAGTCGATGTTGTCCACATAGCGCGCGATCGCTTCGTCCGTCAGCGCACTGCCGAAACGCAGGTAGCGATCGTTCGCATCCAGCGCCTTGAAATGGTTCAGCAGGAAAGGCCGGTCGCGTTCGGTCAATTCCTTGATGAAGACAATGGCCCGGTTGCCCTCGTCACCAAGGGCGTGGAATTCGGCATCTTCGTTTTCGGATCGGTCGGCTGGCATGGTCGGTCGGTTCGAGAAAGCGAGTGGCAACGGGCATTATGCCTGCGGTTTGCCGCCGATTGTGCGGCAACTGGAAATTTTTGCGTTGTGTCACATCAAGCCGATGGCGCGCCCTCTTCCGACACGCCAGCGATGGCTCGCACTGCCGCCACCCTCGCCTCGTGAATCGCCAGCGGGATGCGCGGCGGGTTTTCCCGGTTCGCGTGCGCAATTGCGCCGGCATCGATGCTGCGCGCCGCCGCCAGTGCTGCCTGCCAGTGCGCCGCCTGCGGGTAGGGTTCGTTCGCAAACGTGCGCTGTTCGCCGCTGCGGCCACGAAAATCGCATTCAGCCGCCTTGAGCATATCGAAAAAGCGTTCCGGGCGGCGAATCGCATCGCAACGCTCGAACACATTCACCAGCGTCGCCGCGCGCAGTTGCAGCCCGCGGCCGATGTTGCCATGCTCGCGCGCGGTCATCAGCGCCAGATCGCGGCAGTCGTTCGGCACCCGCAACCGCTGGCAAATCGCCTGCACCAGCGGCACACCCAGCGCTTCGTGCCCGTGATGGCTCGGCCAGCCTTCCTTCGGTGTTACGCCCTTGCCGAGGTCATGCAGCAACGCGGCGAAACGCACCGGCAGCGGATGGCCGGCGGCAGCCGCCAGATCGACCACCAGCATCACATGCGCGCCGGTATCGATTTCCGGATGGTGGATTTCCGGCTGCGGCACGCCCCACAGCGCATCCAGCTCAGGCAGGATGTGCGCCAGCGCGCCGCAATCGCGCAGCACGGCGAACATGCGCGACGGCTTCGCCTCCATCAGCCCGCGCGCCAGTTCCTGCCACACGCGCTCGGGCACCAGATGATCGACCTCGCCCGCGGCTACCATCTGCCGCATCAAGGCCAGCGTTTCCGGCGCAACCGCGAAATCGGCAAAACGGGCGGCAAAGCGCGCCACGCGCAGGATGCGCACCGGGTCTTCGGCAAACGCTGATGACACATGGCGAAACAGCTTCGCCGCCAGATCGCGCTGGCCGCCGAACGGGTCAATCAGCGTGCCGTCCTCATCCTCGGCAATGGCATTGATGGTCAAATCGCGCCGGATCAGGTCGTCTTCCAGCGTCACGTCCGGCGCGGTGTGAAAGGTGAACCCCTTGTAGCCGGGGCCGGTGCTGCGTTCGGTTCGCGCCAGCGCGTATTCCTCGTGCGTATGCGGATGCAGAAACACCGGGAAATCCTTGCCGACTGGCGTGAAGCCGCGTGCCACCAACTGTTGCGGCGTGGCACCGACGACCACATGGTCGCGGTCCTGCACCGGCCGCCCGAGCAGCCGGTCGCGCACCGCGCCGCCGACGACATAGGTTTTCATTGCTCGAACCGGTTCACCAGATAGCCATGCGACGCCAGCACCTGCCTCAGGTTCGCGCTTTGCCAGGATTCCGGCTCGGTCACCACCTTGGCCGCATCCTCGGCCAGCATCGCCAAGAGCGTGGCCGCGCTGAAGGTTGCACCGTGGCTGGCGAAGCCGTCGCCGACCACGCTGCAGTGGTTGCAGCGCGCCGCCAGTTCGGCCAGCGCTTCGACGGTGGCGTGATCCAGTTCGAGTTCGATCTTCGTGCGGCCCATTTCCCTGCCCTTTCAGCGAAATTTAATTGGGTATATAAAAAAACCCTGCATTGGGCCACATTTTTTCTGGCTGTTTTTAAATACTGGCCCCAGTATATTTTCTGGCCTTATTGAACAAAAATGGCATTTCGGTCAGTTATTTTGGTGCCACGGTGCCCAGCCGCGCCTTGAGCGATTGCGGCTTGTCCTCGAACAGCGCCGCATAATAGGTCGCGTTCGACAGCACGTTTTTCACGTAACCGCGCGTTTCAGAAAACGGAATCGTTTCGGCGAAGATCGCGCCCTCAACCTTCCACGGCAACGTGGTACGCCAGTTCTTCGGCCGCTTCGGCCCGGCGTTGTACGCGGCCGATGCCATCGCCTGCGAGCCGTCGAGCTGATCCAGCACCATCTTCAGGTAATTTGTGCCGAGCGTGATATTGGTCTGCGGATCGTTGACCTGATCCTGCACGAAACCGCCGAGGCCGATTTTCCGCGCCACGTATTTCGCCGTCGCCGGCATCAGCTGCATCAGGCCGGACGCGCCGACCGACGAGCGCGCATGCATGATGAAGCGCGATTCCTGCCGAATCAGGCCGTAGCTCCACGCCATGTCCAGTCCGAGCTTGCCGGTCGCATCCTGCATCAGCTTGCGGTGCGGCGTGGGGAAACGCTGCGTGAAATCAAACTCATGTCTGGTGCGGTCGGAACTGTTGACCATCCGGTCGAGCAACCCTATCTTGCGCGCAAATTCCGCCGCCGCCAGCAATTCGCGGTCGTTCATCCGGCGCAGTTCCCAGTTCCATTCACGCCCGCCGTCGAAGCGCAGATCCAGTTCGTACAGTTTGCGCGCGCGGGCAAAGCCGGCGTTGTGCGACATCGGCGCGAGTTCGGCTTCGCTCACCGGTTTCGCGCGCGGCGGGATGGTGATTTTCTGCCCCAGCTCTTCCAGCGCCAGCTGGCCGTAGAACTGCCGCTCGTGGCTGATCGAGTGGAACAGCTTGCGCGCTTCCTCGCGATGGCCCTCGGACGCGAGCGCGCGCCCTTTCCAGTAAATCCATGCCGGGTCGCGCTGCAATGCCGCCGGCATCGCATCGATCGCTTCCTTCACCATCTTCCAGTCGCCGGCGCGCAAGGCGGCGCGCACCTTCCACTGGTGGCCTTCTTCGGACAGCGGCACGTTGCCTGCCTTCTTCCAGTATGACAATGCTTCCGGCGCCAGAGAAAACGATGCGCGCAACGCAATCTGCGACCACGCCAGCGCTTGCTCCTGAGCCGACAGCTTGCCCACCGCGTGCTGCAGGATGTAGGCCGCCGCCTGCTCGTGGTTTTTCTTCGCCAGCCGGCCAAGCGCGATGATGAAGGTTTCATGCGCAGCACGGCTCGATTGCGCGCCACGCGCCAGCGTCAGCAGCGGCAAATCGGCCGCGCGCCCAACCTGGCGTTCATCCGCGCCCACCACCGGCGCCAGCCGCTCGGCCACGCCGGAGGCGCCGTATTCGGCCGCCTGACGAATCTGGAACCACACATCATCCGGCGTGAACTGGCCGCTCTTTGCCAGCGTGGCAATCAGCGCGGTGCAACCCTCGCCGAATTTTTTCGGCTGCGTCAGCGCTTCGCGCGCCTCGGCCGCCACCGGCTGCCCCTTGACCGCGCGCGACAGCAAGGCGTAGCAGGTTACCTGCACATCATCCTTCAGCACGAACTGCGGGTACTGTTCTTCAAACCTGGCCCAATCGCGCCGCCGGCCCAATTCCAGCAGCCAGTCGTTGCGCAGCCGGTCGGCGATCGCGGTGCCGGCGTGGCGGTTCAGGAATGAGCGGATTTCGCCGTCTGGCAAATCCTTCACCCGCGGCTTCAGGCGGTAGTATTCGACATACGACGGTATGGGATAATCCTTCAGCCGGGCCGCCAGTTCGGCCGCCTTGCCAGCCTTGTCCTTGCGAGCGGCCTCACGCAGCGCGAGGAAAGTTTGATCGGCGCCGGAATCTGCGGCATGAAGGTGCGGCTGGGTCAGAGCCAGAATGCTGGAGGCGCACAGCGCCATCGCGACGTTTTTCGGCCAATGTAACACTGTACTTTTCGGAAGAATTGAACTTTAACGATGAGTTTACCACCAAGCATGACGGAAAAGGGCGCGTTGCGACGAATGCTGCTGGCGGCGCGGCGCGCCATCGTCGAGCCGCAGCGGAGCGCTGCCAACACCACGCTGACGAAGAACGTCGAAGCGCGGCTGCGCGCGCATGCGGTCAAGCAGATCGGCGTATTCTGGCCGATCCAGGGCGAGCCGGATTTGCTGCCGCTGTATGCACTCTTGGCTCAGGCGGGCATTGCGCTGGCGCTTCCGGTGGTGATGGGCAAGGAGCAGCCGCTGGCGTTTTCCGCCTGGCAGCCCGGCGACGAGATGGTCAGCGATGCGTTCGGCGTGCCGACGCCGGCCAATCCGCGCTTTGTGCCGCTGCCGCCGGCGCTGCTGATTCCCTGCGTCGGCTTCACCGCCGAGCGTTTCCGGCTCGGCTATGGCGGCGGCTTTTACGACCGCACATTGGCGGTGGAGCCGCGCCCGCTGACGATCGGCATCGCCTATGCGTGCCAGCAGGCGGCGTTCTCCCCCGGCCCGCACGACGTTGCGCTGGATGAAATCGTGACAGAACGGCCACTGCCGGCTTGAACCGCTGCTAGTAGCCCCTTGACGGCAATTCGGCGAGGCTGTGTGAAAACACCCTGAGCGTAAAGCGCAATGGGTTTGGTTAGATCGGGTTTTCCGGAAATTATTGTCCAGC
>Ga0316604_10000901_pt1 | contig 30531 bp, 29 predicted proteins | sample OWC_soil_day20_C_FD_207650 | JGI IMG/M metagenome (GOLD analysis project Ga0316604, IMG submission 207650) | Wetland soil microbial communities from Old Woman Creek delta, Ohio, United States - OWC_soil_day20_CT | ecosystem: Environmental > Terrestrial > Soil > Wetlands | place: USA: Ohio... | reverse complement strand
ATGTCATGGTAATGGCAGCAGTCAGCGAGGTTTTGCCATGGTCAACGTGACCAATTGTACCAATGTTAACATGTGGTTTGTTTCTTTCAAACTTTTTCTTAGCCATTTAAGTTAATAGCCTCCCTTAATATATCTTTAATGCACCATTATAGTATACAGCTTTTTACAAAATTAGATTATTCTATCTCGCATGTAAAAGTCCTGCTGCAAAAGTTACTAAAAGATAAAAAAACTTTGCAACTAATTGCAAAGTTTTTTTATCTGGTGGCGGCGCAGGGATTTGAACCCCGGACACTGCGGGTATGAACCGCATGCTCTAGCCAGCTGAGCTACGCCGCCTTATTAAAATGGAGCTAGTGACCGGGATTGAACCGGTGACCTTATCCTTACCAAGGATACGCTCTACCGACTGAGCTACACCAGCGAAAATTCATGGTTGCGGGGACAGGACTTGAACCTGTGACCTTCGGGTTATGAGCCCGACGAGCTACCAACTGCTCCACCCCGCGATATAAGGTGAAAAAGGTTCTTGGTGGAGGGAGGTGGATTCGAACCACCGAAGTCGAAGACGGCAGATTTACAGTCTGCTCCCTTTAGCCACTCGGGAATCCCTCCAAGATTAATTATTAGAGGATATTCTTTGCTACCGCTTCAGAACTAAGCGACTCATTCAAATTCCCTACCTGCTTAAAGATGGAGCTGGCGAGAGGAATTGAACCCCCAACCTGCTGATTACAAGTCAGCTGCTCTACCAATTGAGCTACGCCAGCATCATTTTTTGAGAACTCGCCTCAGTGACAAAACATATTATATAATAGTCTCTGGACTATGTCAACATCTTTTATACCCCTAATTATATTACTTTCATTTACATTTATCTTAAGAAAAAGTAGTAATATGATATACCAGCAACAACAAACCGGTAATAGGCAAATGAAGCCAGCGTTGAGTTATTGAGAAAGCGCAAAAACCATACAATGGATATATACGCCGTAATAAATGCAACAATAAAACCAATTATAAAGAGGTTAAACTCAGCCATGCTTAGTTTGTCCCAAATCTTTATTAAATCATAAACACAGGCAACAAGCATCAACGGCACCGCGATAATAAAAGAAAATTCTGCTGCTGCTTTACGGCTCATCCCAAAGAATAAACCACCCGCAATAGTTGATCCTGAACGTGAAAACCCTGGCCACAAGGATAACACTTGAAACAACCCCACCCAAAATGCCTGTCTAATTGTCATGCTATCAACATTATGAGTAACTGGACGATTTGCTATTTTTTCAGCCACCAACATAAAAATTGCGCCAACAATCAAACCAATGATTACCGTATAAGGAGAAAATAAGTAGGTCTTTATCGGTTTATGTAAGAAAAAAGCTATGCCCATGACAGGCACAATCCCAACTAGGACGTGCATAGCAGTTAGTCCATTACCATAAATATTAATGGCTCGCGGCCTAATCATAGCTAAAAACTTGTCTCGATATAAAATTAGTACAGATAAAATAGCACCTAATTGAATAAATACTTCAAATACACTGGCCTTTTCCCCTTCAAATCCCAGCAGTGAACCAACTAAAATCATATGTCCGGTTGAAGAAATAGGCAGAAATTCTGTCAGTCCCTCTACTACGCCAATGATTACTGCAATGATATTTTCACTCATATAGTCACGTCCTTACTCTTTGTTATCGTTTCCGTCAGGAGCATACTTACCACTTGATTAAAGCATTGTTTTTTCATAGCTACCTCCAATAGGACGATGTTACTATTTTACCATATTCATCGCAATATCCTGCCTAATTATAAAAAAAAATAAAAAAGCCGAGGATTTCAGTGCAAAAATACACTTGGTCCCCGAGCATCCTCATTTACTATATGCAATCGTTTATTTTGATCCATGAAAGCAATAAACACATTATGGATAGTATCTTGGTGCTGGCGGCGAAATTCTTCAATCTGTCGCTTAGAAAGTCCCATCTCCGCCAAAGCACTCTCTTGTAGCTTCCCCTCCAAAATTACCGGTACTAAAACACTGTTCGGGGTTACGCTAAAATTAACTTGACTTGGCGTCAATGGCAGATGTTCTGCTTTTTTAAGTACACTTAATCTGCCATATGGCTCCAAAATAGCAAGCTCTACAACGGTAATATCAAATGCATCCTTTTCCCGCAAAAGTTGCAATAATGTTTCTACCGGCATACGAACTTTACGTAGGTTTTTTTTGATAATCTGACCATCTTCCACCAGTACAAGCGGCTTAAAGTTCAGCTTATGATTAACTGGGCGAACTTTGATGCTAAGCCAACCGAAAAAAAGTTGCATGCCTCCAAGCGCCAGCAGGGCAATCAATGAACTAACAAGTTCAATCCGGTGATCCACAATTAATGCACCAGCCACTGCCCCAATGGTGATTGAAGTCAAGAAGTCAAACGAACTAAACTCACTGACCTGACGGCGACCAGTGATCAGCATAATGATAAGCAACACGCCCATGCCCGCGACTACCCTAAATAGGGTAATACCCAAGGTTTCCATTACAGCCCTCCACTGCATATCTAATATCTATATACCTGCTAAAGTTCAGCAACACACCACGCGCCTGCGCCTGCAAACTTCGTCACTGCGAAACATATAGAAAAACTACGCAATATTTAGACTTAATGTAACCACATAGCTACTTTTTTAATCTCCAAAACAAATACCGATAGACCTGCCTGCTTGTAATAACTCGTTATTGGCAGTTACATTATTTGCTTTGCCGGCAATATCTACGATTGGCACACGAATAATCTCGTTTTTCTGCAATGCCACCATGTTGCCGAAAGCCCCCTCAAGCAGACACTCTGCAGCCGCCACACCATAACGGGTAGATAATACCCGATCAAACGCAGTTGGCGTACCACCACGTTGAACATGCCCCAGCACTGTACAACGAGATTCAACACCGGTAAGACTTTCTAGTTGCCGTGCCAATTTTTCCCCAGCACCACCTAAACGAATCTTCTCATGGCTGCCTTCCACAATACGTGATACCGATATCTCCCCACCTTGGGGATAGGCCCCTTCGGCAATAACAATTAGACTAAACAGACGACCGCGCTGCTGACGTTCTTCAATCTTGGCGATAATCGCATCTATTTGAAAGGGTATCTCTGGAATCAAGATACAATCAGCTCCACCTGCTATCCCCGCATGCAGCGCAATCCAGCCAGCATATCGGCCCATAACCTCCAGCACCATGACCCGATGATGGGATTCAGCGGTAGTATGGAGCCGATCAAGCGCATCGGCAGCCACGCCGACAGCGGTATCAAATCCGAAAGTCCGCTCGGTTCCCGGTATATCATTATCAATCGTTTTCGGCACAGCTACTACTGGGAAACCCAATTGATAAAATTCTGATCCAATCTTAAGACTGCCATCACCGCCAATCACCACAAGTGCTTCGATGTCCCGCTGCCGCAAATTGTTAAGTGCCTGACTGGACATATCCCTATATACGGTTTGGCCCCCTTGCATTGTGGGATAATTAAACGGATTATCGCGATTGGTTGTCCCTAATATTGTACCTCCGCGCGGCAGGATACCGGCAACATATTCATCTGTCATCCCAATAATTTGGTTTTCGACCATACCGCCAAAACCATTTTTTATCCCCCACACCTTAAGCCCATGCCCCAGCCCGGTCCTGACAACAGCCCTAATAACAGCATTAAGTCCAGGCGCATCACCACCGCCTGTAAGTACAGCAATATTTTTTACTTTGTTTGCATTGATCATCTAATAATCACCTCATCAAAGTAGTTCACCTATAAATATAACCTGTTCATATATTTGCAGGCGATTAGTGTGTTGGCAATATACCACCCGCCTGGCCTACAAACTTCTTGAAGGCAGAATATATAGTTTCACCCATAATGCAAAAAATGACACCTACTCCTGGTGTCATTTTTTGCTGCCGTTATTCCTCAGAGTTAGCATTATTCAGCTAACTCTGCCTGAGAATCTTTATTAAGACTGGTAAGACCTTTATATACTCCACGGATATCGCTGTCATCACCGCGGTTTTCCAGATATCGTTCGAGTTTGCGCTTTACTCGCTGCAAAGCGTTGTCAATCGACTTAACATGGCGCTCTAGTTCAACAGCAATCTCCTGGTAGGACTTGCCATCAAGGTAAGCCATCAACACTTTCCATTCAAGATCGCTCAAAATCTCGCCCATTTTTTCTTCAATATCAATAAATTCCTCACGGCTGATCACCAATTCTTCCGGATCGGTCACTTTCGAGCCAGATAATACATCCAACAGCGTGCGATCAGAATCTTCATCATAAATAGGTTTATTTAGCGAAACATAGGAGTTCAAGGGAATATGTTTCTGTCGGGTAGCCGTCTTAATTGCAGTAATAATCTGTCGTGTTACACACAATTCTGCAAATGCTCTAAAGGAAGAGAGCTTGTCATTGCGAAAGTCGCGAATGGCCTTATATAAGCCAATCATGCCTTCCTGAATGATATCTTCACGCTCAGCGCCAATTAAAAAATACGATCTGGCTTTAGCCCGCACGAAATTGCGATATTTGTTAATCAAATACTCCAGAGCGACCGTGTTGTCATTATCTTTGGCGTCAAATACTATTTCTTCATCAGTTAAGTTATCAAAACAACCGTAAAGATCGCGTTGAGTATTTACTCGCATCGCATCGCCCCCATAAGTTTTCTTTTACTGCCTATAAGTGAGCACTACCCCACTTTTTCTCTGCACAGCATTGCATCCCATAGAAAAATAAAAATGCACTAAAGATCTTAGTGCCGCAGCCTCGCCGCATGTCTGTCATATAGATTATACTTGTTAGAACAAAGTTAGTCAAGCCCATCACGACGCATAGCATCAAGGCGTTTCAAGATATCTGCTTCCAGGCGGCTGCCAACTTCATGACGGTCTCGCGCTACTATCTTTCGCGAAAGGCCAGCCGCGATTTCCTTTTTGACAGCAGCAATATCATTTTTTAGTTCCCTCGCCGATATCCGGTAAGCTCCTGCTCCTAAAATAAACATTTGCTCGGCCCAGTCGGAGGTAACAACATAGATTCTCTTATTGTGGCGTCCAAGGTCATATACCATTTTTTCAATATAGCTGTCAGCAGTTTCGCCTTCTTTCGTATAAACCACCGTAAACACGCCAGTTCTACTTTGGCTGACACTTTTTTCTGTTGTCAAATGAGCATCAAATACTATTGTTGTCCTAAATCCTTTATATGCGCCGTATTCACTGATTATATCCACAAGTTTGTCGCGAGCATATTCTAGATTATCTCTAACAGCAATGAGTTCAGGCCAAGCGTTAATCACATTATAGCCGTCAACAATTAACAATTCCATTGAGAAAAATTCTCCAATCTTATCTCCTGCAGATAGCGGCTACAGCTTTGATTGTACCGCTTTAGGCTCTGGCCCAAACCGTATTAACGTATTATCTGGAGCGTATTTGTCATGCGATACTACTTCACGTTGTAATTCTTTACCTGCGCTGTTACGTGTGATGCGTACAACAGTTACTTCATACCCAGGCTTCCCTTGCCTTTCTACTTTATTTTCACCAGGCAGGAGTGCTGGGTCAGATTCTTTTATAATAGCCGGCTGAATAACTTGCTGCTGGGTTGTGATAATATCAATACTTTTTTCAAGCAGCCGCTGACCAAATATACCTACATTGAGCTCATTACCTATAGTTTCAGCCATAATCATAACCGGAGCTGGACTGTCGTTAATAAATTTAAAATCAAGTATATTGTACACAACAGTGGCATCTCGTCCCAGGGGTACGTAAGAAAGCGGTTTAGAATGATTAGTACGTTCAACAATAGCAAGTCCTGACAATAGTACCGCATTATATAAGGTTGATGAAACCTGGCACACACCCCCGCCTACTCCTGGTACAAACTCGCCATTAATTATCTCCATCGCTTCTTTGAAGCCCTGCGATTTCTCCCGTGGTCCAACAGTATCATTATAAGAAAATATTTGGCCGGGATACAGTAGTTTACCGGCAATCTTCTGGGCTGACAATCTTACGTTGGCTGTCCGGTTAACATCCTCAGTATTAAATTGGGTAGTATACATGGCCACAAGTTCTTGGATACCATTTTTAGCAAGATCGCTGGCCGTAATTTCGGGATATACCGGAGTAACCGGCAAAATGGCGGTACTAGCATCGGTTCGATTAAGGGCAAGAAGTATTAGATTTTTTAGTTCAGTTACATTAAGTTCTCGTCCCTCTTTCTCTGGTACAACCCTTCCGGTCCACAGACTTAAGGTCGCGTTACAGGGCGGACGGTTAACTGTCTCTTGCAGTTGTTCTGCTATGCTATCTAATTTATTTTCATTATACTTGATTTTTAGGGGGATAGACCAGCCCTCAACCTCAGCATTACGAATTTTTTTCAACCTGGCCCATAGAGGGCCCTCGCGTCCAAACATCCATACTGCCTCGGCTGTTGCCTCTTCATCGATACTATAATCAAGATTTTCAGGTTCGATACGAAATGTTGTATCTTCATACGTGAATAGGATGGGCCTGGTTTTTTGATCCTTTTGCCAAGTGACGAGTAGTTGCGCTACTTCCTCCCGAGTTTTTCCGCCGACTTCAATATTGGCAATAGCTACCCCCGCATAAACGGTTTGCGAAAACAAAGGCCGGGCCAGCCAAAAAACGGCTATACCGGCGATACTTACCGTCACTGCCAGAATAATACCGGCCCAACGTTTCACCTTCCATTCAGCTCCCTTTGTCTTAGAACTTCATACAGCAGCAAAGAACAGGCAACAGAGGCATTTAATGACGCGATTTGTCCACGCATTGGAATCTTCACAATAAAGTCACAAGCCTCTTTAGTCAAACGCCCCATCCCCTCTCCTTCACTGCCGACAACAATTACTACCGGACCTGTAAGATCGGCCTCATAATAGTTTTTCGTACCATCCATATCGGCTCCCACTACCCAAAGCCCCTGCTTCTTTAAGGCTTTTAGGGTCTGTGATACATTACCAATCCTGGCAACAGGTACATGCTCTACCGCTCCCGCGGATGTTTTCGCCACAGTTTGGGTAAGTGGACAACTACGCCGTTTAGGTATAAGTACACCGTGAACGCCACTGGCATCTGCAGTCCGTAATATGGCTCCAACATTATGTGGATCAGCAAGTTCATCTAATAGAACCAAAAATGGTGGCTCATTTTTTCCATAGGCAATCGACAGAATATCATCAACCTCAACATAAGCTACTGGTGCCGCCATAGCGACTACTCCTTGGTGGCGCACTCCGGCTGAAAGTTGATCAAGTTTAGCAACATCCACTTCTTGTATAATAAGTCCCTGCTCGCGGGCTTGACTAATAATTTCACGAACTGATCCCTGACGTTCGCCTTTAGCAATAAGAATTTTATTCAGTGACCGCCCGGCTTTCAGCGCCTCAAGCACACTATTGCGTCCTACAATGATTTCTGCATCCTCAGACATGATGATTCGCTCCTTCGGCTTATGCCTCATTTTTTATAGTTATTATTATGAAAAAACGGCAGAATATAATCCTGCCGTTTTTAGGAGTCTTGCGGATGTATGCCGCGATTTTCAGGAAACATCAGCAATATAAATAGTTGGGTTAGCTTCCATATCAATCGTTAGTGTTTGATTGACACGCTCACCGGACTCATTTTTAGTTATCTTAAGAATGGGTTTGGTCCTTAACTCGTCAGCATAATCATTAACAATGCCTACTACGTGATTATTCAAGCGGACAATAGCCCCTAACGGATAAATAGCCACATTACTAACTAAAACCCGAATAAGTTTAGGGTTAAAGTACGCGACTCCGGCTTTCTCAATAATCGCCAAAGCATCATATACAGATAACGCTTTACGGTAGGGGGTATTCGCCGTCATGGAAGAATATACATCTGCCAGTGCTGCAATTTGCGCAAACTCATGGATATTGTCGTCTTTTGCACCCCGTGGATAACCACTGCCATCAAAGCGTTCATGATGCTGCAAAGCACAATTGGCTGAAGCTAAACTTATTTCAGAATTACGATGGAGTATTTCATGGCCTTTCTCTGTATGCTGCTTTACAATCGCCATCTCCTCCGGAGTTAAGGTACCAGGCTTATTAAGTATATCCCGGGAAATTGTAATCATCCCCACATCCCGCAGCAAAGCCCCCAATCCCAAATCTCGCAGCCGCATGCCTTCTATACCACAGCCAATCCCAATCATCATGGCAAAGAAGTACCCACAAACAGCATGTTTAAACATATAATCATTACAATTCTGCATTGCAGTAAATAAAGGCTGCAGCTCCTTATGCATGCAACACTCGTCCAAGAGTGTCATGACCCGGCCTTTTATGTGTTCGATTTGAACATATTTGCCTACTCGTATTTCATCAAGCGCCCAATGGGATGCTAACACAAATTCACTTTTGGCATTTTGAGCTACCGTATCATTCTCATCAATTAATTGTGCTTCTCCTTGCACATAAATATACTTAACATCCAACTGTGCAATTTTGGAAATATGGAATTCACTAAGTTCTACACCGCTATTTATTATTACCTGGCCATTAATTCCATATATCGGCTGAGCTAATATCATCCCAGCACTAATATTTTCCTGAAGTACACGCTGCACAGCAAATTCCCTCCACCACATTTAACTTATTGCTAAAACTAATTCGTTGTATATGTATGCACTTCTTTCTTTATGTTGTTCTTTCTATTTATTTGCGCTAATTCCTGCCAAACGGCCACAGGACATTTCACCCTCAGGACAATATCCAAGCGCCACGCATGCAGGCCCTGCTTTAGTAAATAAGCGCGGCGCCACAGCTTGCACCTCTCTGAGCATGGCATTAGCCAAATTGCGAATTTCCCACTGGGCTCGCTGGCAACAACGTTCTTCAAAAAAATGCAGGAGAGAACGTGCATTCATAGTTACAACAATTTTTGTCTCGGTTGCATTAGCTAGTACATAGCGGGCATCTTCCTGATGTACACCCAATCCCAGCAGTTCATCATAGATTTGTTGAACTTGGTTCATAAGTGTATCATATTTAACTTTGGCTTCAGGCTTAACAGCAATGCTTGGCGGAACAATATACTCAAACCCGTGTTCAGCAACATAGCGCTGGGACTGTTGGGAATAAGAGGCAATGCGGTGACGGACAAGTTGATGGGTCAACACCCGAGAAATTCCTTCGATCGCAAAGGTGAAACTAACATGTTCGAATGTCGATAAATGTCCCATATTACTAAGTTTTTTAATCAGCTTATCTATTTGCGCCTCAGACATACTCTGCTCTAATTCTTCCGCACCAGCAGCTGAATAACAAAGACGCGCTGACATAGCCACCGCCCGTTCCGGTTCCGGCGTATATTTAATTAATTTTATTTTCATGACGGCAACTCTCCCTTTTTGTTATTTTGGGGAAATGTTTGTCATTTCCCGGGAAATAACGTCAAACGCCTTGTCCACAATTTCCGACAATCTATCTTGCTTTTTTTGCAAGTATAGATAACCAATGAGCGCCTCAAAACCAGTAGCTGCACGGTATTCAGCAATAGTCGCGCTCTTGGGCACAGTTGATTTAGCATTGCGCCCCCTCCGCACAATATCTGTCTCTTCAGGCAAAAGCTCAGCTTCCAGAGTTTTTATTGCTTTGGACTGCATCACAGCAGAGACAATCTTAGCATCAAAATCGTGAAGCACTCTTACTTTGTTTTGTTCATAACCGAGCAAACGGGTACGCACATATAGGGTAAAATAAGCATCACCAATATAGGCCAACACCAAAGCCGGCAGTCGCTCAATTGGAATATCCTTGTATTTAGCCGGAGAAAGTTCGCCGGTTTCATCTACGGCAAAAAAATTTTCTACTAGCTTTTGATAGTGGTCAAAGTTCACTGTCTTTTCCACCTTACCCCTTGCGGTGAATCTTCAAGGACAATACCACTTGCCGCCAATTTATCCCGAATTTGGTCTGCTGTCGTCCAATCCTTTTTCTTGCGGGCTTCCTGTCTTATCTCAATAATGATATCCATTAACTCATTTACCAACTCGGCGTTGACATCCTGCGTAACAGCACCAGTGTCGTTTAATATACCCAGTACCTCCGCCATCTGCTTATAGGCCTTATCAGCCTGCTGCAGAACATCAGCGTCCACCCCTGCTTTGCCGCCAGTAACTTTGCTGTGGTAGATATTAATCTCTTTTGTCAGACCAAACATGGTGCCAATCGCTAGCGCTGTATTAAAATCATCATCCATAGCAGCCTTGAATTCAGCCGTAGCTTGAGCAGCCGCCTGCGAAAGCGCCTCTGCCTCCTCACCGCCATTTGCCGCCGGCAAGGTTTTTAGCTGCCGCAAGTTCGCCTCAGCAGTTTTTAGTCTTTCTAAACTGCGTGCGGCCTCCTGCAACCGTTCATCACTAAAATCCAAGGGACTCCGGTAATGGGTTGACAAAATAAAAAATCGCAAAATTTCCGGACGAAAATGCTCTAATATATCAATTACTAAGAAAAAGTTCCCTAGTGACTTGCTCATTTTTTCTTCATTAATAGTTATAAACCCATTGTGCAGCCAATATCGTACAAAAGGTTCTATACCCGTAAAGGCTTCTGATTGGGCAATTTCATTTTCATGATGTGGAAATACCAAATCACTACCGCCCCCGTGAAAGTCGAAGCTGGCCCCCAGATATTTATATGACATCACTGAGCATTCAATGTGCCACCCTGGTCTTCCCTGTCCCCAAGGGCTCTCCCACGACGGTTCACCCGGCTTAGCACTTTTCCATAAAGCAAAGTCCATGGGATGTTTTTTTCGTTCATCCACATCAACCCTTGCTCCGGCCTTCATATCTTCGAGGTTTCGTCCACTCAATTTGCCGTAGCCTTGAAAGGCTTCGACACTGTAATAGACATCACCGCCCGTCTCATAGGCAAAACCCTTGTCAATAAGGGTTTTAACCATAGTCACAATCTCGGGAATATGTTGAGAAACTTTAGGATATACATGGGCATGACGGATATTTAGCTTATCCATAACCTCAAAATAAGAGGCAATATACCTGTTGGCGATTACATCCCAGGTAACTTTTTCTCCATTAGCTGTATTAATGATTTTGTCATCAATATCGGTAAAGTTTTGAATATGGTAAACCTCATAGCCTGAGTACTCAAGATACCGGCGGATGACATCCCAGGTAATAAACGGTCGGGCGTTGCCAATGTGGGGGTGATTATAGGGAGTGACACCGCAAACATACATTTTAACTTTTCCCGGCGTTAATGGTACAAATTCTTCTTTTTGCTTTGTCAGGGTATTATACACTTTAAGACTCATGCTTTTTTAACTCCTTTTCCAAGTGTCCAATACGTGCTTCCATTCTCATTATATTGCGTTGCATACAGTTCATCATTTCTACAACCGGATCAGGCAAATCATCATGTTCCAGATCAATCCCGTCCAAATCGGGGCGACCCTTTATTTTTACGCCGTCATGCCAAACGACCCTACCAGGTATGCCAACAACAGTAGAATTAGGCGGAACCTCACGCAGTACAACCGAACCGGCCCCAATTTTCGAATTGTCACCAACACTGAATGAGCCTAACACCTTAGCGCCGCTGGCCACAACAACATTGTTACCAATAGTTGGATGACGTTTGCCTTTTTCCTTACCAGTACCACCTAATGTTACGCCTTGATACAAGGTAACATTATTGCCAATGATACAGGTCTCACCAATAACCACACCCGTCGCATGATCAATAAACAGCCCCTCGCCAATTGTGGCTCCTGGGTGCACATCCACACCAGTTAACAAGCGGTTAAAATAGCAAATCATTCGTGGCAATAATACCCAGCCGCGTCTAAACAAATAATTAGAAATGCGATACAGCCAGATGGCATGCAGCCCCGGGTAGCATAACAATACTTCAAGCACACTCTTTGCTGCCGGGTCGCGATCAAACACAACGCTAATGTCCTTTTTTATCCGGGTAAACATATTATTCCCTCCCTAGCTTAATTTAGAAGAACAAAATATAAAGCCACCGTCTCTATACAGAGACGGTGGCCCGTGGTTCCACTCTGCTTGGGCATGATACCCCTGCTTAATACTGATAACGGCAGTGACCGGGATGGCCTACTTATCTTTCAGCCTACCTGCTACCAGATGCATTTCAGCGAAACCCTTCCCAGCACCGCTTACAGCCGGTGACAGCGCCTCTCTAAGGGGGGTAACCGCTTACTTCTTCTGGTCCTCGCATTTTACGTATACAAATTAGTTTATAAATAAATTATACTAATGCCAGCTTGACCATGTCAAGCTAACATTCACTGCAATACAATAAATTAACCAGCCGCCCCATACTGACCTAATGCCAATACAAGCGCCTCCCCTTACCTAGATCTTAGCGATCAGGCAATCCATTCTCGCCAACGTACGCTCTTTACCAATCAGCGGAATAAGATTAATCAGCTCTAGTCCATGCATTTTACCGGTTATGGCAATCCGGACAGGCATATATACCTTTTTCCCACCCAGTTTTAACTCCTTGGTAATGCTTTTTAATAGGGCCTGAACAGCTGCCGGTTCTACTGGATCTAACGCAGTCAGCTTGGTTTTAAAAGCCTCCATAACTTTGGGAATATCAGCGTCTTTCATGATCTCATGCGCCTCTTCATTCTCAAAGTTGATATCATCATTAAAGAAAACACCAATATGTTCTGTAATTTGGGCCGCATAGCTGATATAGCCTTGCAGCTCAGCCACCACCCTTACCAACCACTCCCGTTGCTGAGTTGTCAACTCTTCCCCTATAAAACCGGCTGCCCTAAGATGCGGCAAAGCTAGCTCTGTAATAAGCTCGGGGCTGGCTTGCTTGATATAATGAGCGTTTATGTAGTTAAGTTTGTCTACATCAAACACAGCTGGATTCTTAGCTACCCGGTCCATGGAAAATGCCTGAATCAGTTCTTCCTGGTTGAATATTTCTTCTTCGCCAGCAGGTGCCCAGCCTAAAAGAGCTAAAAAATTGACAATTCCTTCAGGCAAATAACCCAAGTTTTTATATTGTTCGACTGAGGTCGCACCATGACGCTTACTCATCTTGGTACGATCTTTACCGAGAATAAGAGAAATGTGTCCAAACTGGGGCAGTGGCAGACCAAGCGCCTGATATAGCAATACCTGGCGGGGTGTATTAGATAAATGTTCTTCTGCCCGAATAACATGGGTTATCTTCATCAGTGCGTCATCAAGCACCACAGCATAGTTATATACAGGAATACCGTCTGACTTCACAATAACAAAGTCGCCCACACCATTTGATTCAAAACTTACCGTTTCCCGCACCATGTCTTTAAAAACAATTTGCTGATTTTCCGGTACGCGAAAACGAACCGTAGGTTTACGGCCCTCGGCGATAAATCGCTCACGGTCAGCCGGACTCAAGTCACGACAGCGTCCGGTATAGTGGGGGTTTTCACCATTATCCATTTGCCGCTGACGCTCAGCATCAAGCTCCTCTTCGCTGCAGTAGCAGTAATAGGCCTGTCCACTAGCCAGCAATTTTTGCGTATATTGGCGATAAATATCAAGACGCTCGGTCTGGCGGTAAGGACCATATTCGCCACCCATATCAATTCCCTCGTCCCATTCAATTCCCAGCCAGCGCAAAGAAGCCTTGATATTTTCTTCTGATTCCCTGGTCGAACGCTCTAAATCAGTATCTTCAATCCTCAGAATTAGCTTACCACCCTCTTTGCGGGCCAGCAGCCAATTAAACAGTGCAGACCGTGCTCCACCAATGTGAAACGGTCCGGTCGGGCTGGGAGCAAATCGTACTCTAAGTTCCTGTTCCATTTATATATACCCCTTCCATATACTTGAAGTAGCAATAGTAGTGTCAATCATTGTATATTTTAGCAGATTCTACGTCAGCTTGCAAAATAAAAAGCGTGCTACTAAATTTATTAGCAGCACGCCTAAGCTTGTCATTCAACTTTGACTACAAACATACCATTCACAATATCAGGAATAATTAACGTTGTATTGGCACCATTACCATTGTCTGATACTGGTTTTGCCCCATCTGACAAAAGCGCCAGCCGCCACACCAATGTATTGTTAAACCATAATTCCCCACAAGTGACTCCCTCCTGCCGGACAATAGCAATATTAAAACTAAAATCACTTGCCCGCACCGACGAGGGATACAGCATAATTAGTATTGACAGTAGTACTGAAACTACTAATCTTCGTATTACTTTCTGCATAATTCGCCCTCCAACTAGCGTCAGTATCAATTATTCATAATATGTCTCACTGACAGGCTTTTATGCAGGTTATTTCAAGCTATTAAACTTGTGCTGTTATGATGGTGGCCGTCGCATAAGCCGCCATACCTTCGCCTTGTCCGGCGAAACCTAACCCTTCAGTAGTAGTTGCCTTAACATTTATTTGGCTAATAGCAACGCCCAATGCTGCGGCAATATTGCTATTCATTTGGGGAATATACGTCGCCAGTTTTGGTTTCTGTGCTACAATAGTCGCATCAATATTATTGACACTATAGCCATTTTTACTCAATATTTGACGCACATCGACTAATAGCTCCAGACTGGAAATTCCTTTATACCGCCCATCAGTATCAGGAAAGTGGCGGCCAATATCACCTAATGCCGCTGCACCCAATAGCGCATCTTTAATAGCATGTAGCAGCACATCGGCGTCAGAATGGCCATCAAGACCTAGCGTATAGGGGATGTCTACCCCGCCGAGAATTAGTTTACGTTTAGGAACTAAACGATGTACATCATAACCAATACCAGCACGAATCATACCCCTTGCCTCCTGTCGCTCTCCAAGTACTGTTTCAGCAAACTGCAAATCTTCGGGAGTAGTAATTTTTATATTTTGGTAATTACCGGGAACAACTTTTACCTTGATTCCCAGTCGTTCCACCAAGGCTGCGTCGTCTGTCCCCAGATAGCCCTCCTGCATTGCTTGCTTGTAAGCCGTTAGCAGCAGTTCCCGCTCAAATGCTTGTGGTGTCTGTACTGACCACAAGGTATGACGATCTGGTGTGCCTGTTACCCAGCCAGAAGGATCGGCTATCTTAACTGTGTCTTTAACTGGTACGCCAGCAATAGCGGCACGCTCATCACGGGCAGCGGCAATAACCTGATTAAACAGACTCGGCTGCGCCAGCGGGCGAGCTCCGTCATGCACTACCACAATCTTAGCCGTAGGTGCAACCACCTTTAGCGCATTAGCAATCGAGTATTGTCGTTCACTGCCACCAGGAACAACTTGCCAAGAAACAGCTAGCTTAAGACTAGCAAGTAGCTCACTAGTCTTTTCCGTCTCTTCAACAGCTGTCGTTACGATAATACTTGTCACCGCCTCTGCCTGACAGACTGCTTGGACTGTATGTGCCAACACGGACTTGCCGGCAAGTGGCAATAACACTTTATTAATTGCACTCCCCATTCGCTTTCCCTGTCCGGCCGCGGCAATAATAACACATACCATATGCTTTCCTCCCATCAAAATATATAAGAAAAGACTTGGCTTGTGCCAAGTCCGTCAGGGCGCCGGCAGAAGCCTTAGTCGTTCAATCCAGGGAAAGTTAACCTTTCCATCTGGACCAAAAAGCCCCCAAACCCAAAGGGCTTGAAGGCCTGAAATCAAATCACAATTTTGGGTTTTGCAAAAATCATTCGACCGGCAGCTGTTTGCAGCACCGATGTAACCAAAACTCCAACTGTTTCGCCAATATGCCTTTTACCACCGTCAACCACGATCATAGTGCCATCATCAAGATATGCCACACCTTGACCGAATTCCTTGCCATCCTTTACAACATGCACTACCATTTCTTCCCCTGGTAGTACTACTGGTTTGACAGCATTAGACAATTCATTGATATTAAGAACTGACACGCCCTGAAGTTCGGCCACTTTATTAAGATTATAGTCATTTGTTATTACCTTGGCTTGTAAAAGCTGCCCCAGTTTAATAAGTTTAGAATCTACTTCAGCAATATCATCAAAATCCTGATTTTCAATCTGCACGTTCAATGCAAGTTCTTTTTGCATGCGGTTTAAAATATCTAAACCGCGCCGCCCCCGGTTGCGTTTCAAAAGATCAGAAGAGTCAGCAATATGCTGTAGTTCCTCAAGAACAAATGTCGGGATTATGAGCGCGCCTTCAATAAAACCACTTTTACAAATATCAGCAATACGTCCATCAATAATCACGCTGGTATCTAAAATTTTGGCCTGACATACGCTATCACCCTTAGTATCCTTTATGCGTTCTTTTCCATCACGATTAAGCCAGGGCAATGCCGGCAGATTAGAAAACATATTTAATATCTCTTCCCGTTTTCTAATGGCAACATTGACACCCAAATAACCAAGTATAACGCTCAATACTAACGGAATATACTTGCCAACAATTGGAATCGGCAAAAAAGCAGACCCTAGTAAATTAGAAATTATTAGTCCAGTGGCTAACCCCAATACACCGGCTAGTACATCATATCCAGGCATCTTGTTTAGTCGTAACTCTAGCCAATAAGTAAAGTTCCATAAGTGTTTCAGCAAGAATGGCGCTACTAAAAAACCAATAATTCCTCCAGCGAAACCGCCAAAAACAAAGGAAAGAATGGTGGTCATCGTAACACCAAACACGCCAATTCTTAAAAACTCTTCACTTATCACAGTGGCCAGGAGCGGCATAATCCTATCAGTTATCATAAGTCCACCAACTGCAGCTAATATAGTAATAATGATTCTAAGCGTCTTATCAATCATAGACTTAACCTCCTTTCTTTTAAATCAGTATTCATCCAAAAAGTGGAAATACAGTTCTATTATATCCTACTTTTAATAAAAAAATACGTCCCAGATGTTACTGCATCTTGACTGTATTCGGATTTAGTATATCATAGAGTTTAAGTCTTTGTCAAAATTTAGTATTCTATCATGTACAATTAAACATTGTTAAGAAATTACCTCATAAATATCCTGTCCCCATTATATGGATGTTATAAACAACCTAGTTTTTCTTCTAGCAACATTGACAACTACAGAGAGCGTTTATATAATTAAAAGCAAAGTGAGGTGAACCTATAGAGTGTATGATAATACATGCTGCTCAGACTTCCAGTCTGCTGTAGACGAATACTTAATCCGACACCGTAGCGTACTTGATATCCTGACAAAATATCAGGAAGCGTCTGCCCGGGTGAACCGAGCCATTGCGAAAGCAGTTACTGAGTGCGGCTGTATCCAGGTTGCCGCCGCCCGCCAATCTGTACCTGAAAATACTTCCTATAGTGAACTTAAGGATCATATGTCCTCCCATCTTGTTGGTGAACCTTGTCCACAATGCCAAGAAGTAATTGCCAAGGAACTAGGCCACAGCATGTTCTATCTTGCTGCACTATGTAATCTTACTGGACTTTCCTTACATAAAGTAATGCAACAAGAGCATAGCAATGTTAAAATGTTAGGCGTTTTCCATTTATCTTAGACAGTACCTGTATAGTAACACAGTCTTTTTTAAGACTGTGTTTTTTCATGTCTAAAACGAGAATTAAGAGCTGCTTGATCATCGGATAAACATTTTCCCAGTGGGAATGATATTGGTAAAGGGGGATAAATATGCGCTATCTTATGAAACTTTTGCTGATTATAGTCTTACTTAGCTTTACCGGGCTTCCCGTTATAGCGACTGGAGCCGAATCAATAACTGGCAATGAGCTGGTCTCCGGCTATGTAACCGTAATTGATGATCGAGGATTTATTGTGCTGCAGACAGGTCACGAAGTTCACCTAGGTGATGAATACATCAGTGAAGACAACATCCTCTATGAAGTTACTGCCGTTGAAGGTACATTGGCTCGGTGCCGCTCGATAGAGAAATTATCGAGTCAAGCCCCGGATAATGCCATTTTTGTCCAGGCCCCGGTTCCTGAAGCACCTAAGCCTATAATCGCCATATATCACAGCCATACCGATGAATCCTATATTCCTAACGAGGGAACACCGACTCAGCCAGGTAAAGGCTCTATCATGGTCGTTGGTGACGTTTTTGAGAAAAAGTTAACCGAGCTTGGCTATCAGGTCCAGCATTCAAAAACTTTGCACGATCCCCACGATGCCAATGCGTACCATCGTTCCCGCCGAACGGCTATGAAACTTTTGCAGCAACAACCTGTTGCTATTTTTGACGTGCATCGTGACAGTGCCCCACTTAGGGTATATAGTACTACTATTAATGGTGAAAATGTCAGCAAGTTGCTGCTTGTCGTCGGCCGTCAAAATCAAAATCGAAAAACCACTCTCGATTATGCTAGAAGTATTAAGGCCGCCACTGATGCCAAATATCACGGTCTTATCCGAGGAATCTTTATCGCTCATGGTAATTATAACCAGGACTTAAGCCCGAGGGCATTATTGATAGAAGTCGGCACCCAATACAATAGCCGCGAAGCTGCCGAACGCAGCCTCTCCCTATTTGCTGATGTTGTCCCCTCTTTTCTGGGGCCGGGTGACAATAGCGGCGGTGTAGCTGAGGCCAGCCAAGCTGGGACTTATACTGAGATAAACGGCACCAATCCTAGTGGTAATCCCGCAGCTGCCTCCTATGTACCAACTGACGCAGCCCCCGGTTATGATATCTTGGGAATGGCGTTGGTTGTTGGTGGCGGCATAGTCATCTTTTTGTTTCTTAGCACTGGCAGTTGGCAGGAAGCCAAGAAAAAACTTAAGAATTTTTTCAAATACGAGTTTGCCAATTTTTTAGGATCACGCAAAAAGCGCAAAGAGTAGGAGGTGCTGACTTGTGAGTAGAAGGAGTGTAACTAAACTGGCCAGCCTTCTCGTCTTAGTCGCCATTGTTATCATCGGAGTTTACTATGTCCCATTCACCATGTTCTCGGTTCAGCCAAAACCTGAACAAGCCCCGCAAAAAATATATGACTACTATATTATAATAGAGGAAGATACCAAAGAAGTTCTTATGTATGTCCCGATTACTGTCAACGTCGGCGATGAGCTTGTCAGCGACCAGAATAAGCGCTACAAAATTGTAAAGGTTGAAGAAAACCAAGCTTATGCCCGATTTGTTGAAAACTTGAATTTAGAATTGTATAAAGATAATAGCCGTCAGTAATTACGCAAAAGCTAAGGTTGATTTATAGTATCCAGATGCGAGGCGCGACGAGGACGTGACCGTAGTCGTACTGGGAGTACGTCGGAGGGAACGCCCGCAGAAGCAACAAAGCAGATGGGTGCTAGAAATCAGCCGCGTATCAAAAGTGGCGGTCTAAAAGGGCCTGCTCTCGCACCCGTTTTAGGCCGTCTTTTATTGTCCTAGCTCGTACCTCACCAATACCCTCGACTTCATCCAGCTCTTCTAGGCTGGCGCTATAGATATGGTGAAGTGTTTTAAAATGAGCCACTAGCTTTTCCCCTACTACCAACGGCAAGCGGGAAATCTGGCGAAGCACCCGGTAGCCGCGCGGAACAACAGGAATATCCATCGCAGTCGGACTAACTCCATAGCCCAAAAGCCTACATATGGTAAACGGCTCAAGGCTTTCCTCCGGCAAGGCAGCAATTTGCGCCCTGACAGTTTCATAGTCTTTAAGCTCATTCGTATTGCAATAATCTTTAATCAGTAGCGCAACATCATTCACACTCGAAATAAGTTCTTCCATCTGCATATTGACAAGACGGCCCTCTGTTCCTAGTTCAATGATATTCCGTTCAATCTCCTCGGCAATACGGTTAACTTGTTCAGCCCGAATCAGAATTATGGCCACATCATATAATGTGGCCAAATCTTCAAATTCAAGCGCACTTAAGTTGGTTAACCCTTTATCAAGTACTTTTTTATACTTTTCCAAAGTCTGCAGTGCCTGATTAGCCCGGTTTAATATTACGGATATATCCTTAAGTGTATAACGAAGATTACCAAGATACACCGAGATTATGTTACGCCGCTGCGAAATAGCTACAACCGGCGCTCCAGTTTGTTTAGCTACCCGTTCCGCGGTACGATGTCGCGTACCTGTTTCGGCAGTAGGTATCCCCGGATCAGGCACTAATTGAGCATTCGCAAACAGAATTCTTTTGCCATCATTGGAGAGCACAATAGCTCCATCCATTTTGGCTAGTTCATAGAAACCGGCTGGTGTAAATTCTGAGTTGATTTCAAACCCACCGTCGACGATCTCCAGCACGGTTGGGTTATCTCCTACTAGTACCAGTGCCCCCATCTTGGCTCTTAGCACATTCTCCAAACCATCCCGTATTGTTGTACCTGGCGCTAGTGTTTTTAATGTTTTGACAAAGCGAGCATCCCATAGCCGTTCTGAACGCTCTTCCCGATTTTTACTCATACGAATACCGCCTCCATAGCCTCGCTGACACTAGCAGCACCGATAAGTTTAAGCCCTGCTGGCCGTGCAAGCTTAAGACTGGACAAATTCCCCATAGGAATTACAAAACGCTTAAAACCCAGCGCCGCTGCCTCGGCAATTCGGGCTTCAACCCTGCTTATCATTCGCACCTCACCTGTCAGACCTACTTCGCCCATAACTACAGTACTCGGGTCAACCGCAGTACCTCTAAAGCTGGATGCAATAGCTAGTGCCACTGGCAAATCAGCTGCCGGCTCAACAATTTTAAAGCCGCCCACTGCATTAATATATGCATCTTGATTCGCAAGCATAATGCCTACCCTTTTTTCTAACACAGCCATTAACAATAGTAAACGATTGTAGTCAAAGCCAGCCGCCATTCGGCGCGGCATACCAAAACAAGTAGTACTAACTAAAGCCTGAATTTCAATTAAAAGCGGACGAACACCTTCCATGTATACCAGTACTACTGAACCAGGTGCTCCCTGGGGCCGCTCGGCCAGTAAAAGTCCAGAAGGATTGGTCACTTCCGTCAAACCGTGTTCTTCCATGGAAAAAATGCCGCTTTCATTTGTTGAACCAAACCGATTTTTAATTGCCCGCAGCACACGGAAAGCGTAGCTGCGTTCCCCTTCAAAATAAAGCACGACATCGACCATGTGCTCTAATAGCCGCGGACCTGCTATGTTGCCGTCTTTAGTAACATGCCCGATTATGGCTGTAGGGATGCCACTTTCTTTGGCAAACCGCATAAGCTTCCCCGTGCTTTCCCGCACTTGCCCCACACTGCCGGGAGCTGAAGGAATATCCGGGCAATACATAGTTTGAATAGAATCAATAATTACTAACGCCGGTTTATGCTGCAATGCCTCCAAAATAATTGTTTCTAGATTATTCTCTGTAAAAATTAACAAATTATTACTTATTTTCCCCAGTCGCTCAGCTCTTATCTTTATTTGCGCTGCCGATTCCTCACCAGATATATAGATAACTGAACCATATTTTTCGGCTATCCCTGTAGCCACTTGTAACAACAATGTCGACTTGCCAATTCCCGGATCACCACCGATTAAGAGGAGCGCACCCGGTACTATTCCCCCGCCAAGCACCCGGTCAAACTCACCCACGCCGGTTAATAAACGCGGCATAGCAGATGTATCCACCATACTAATCGGCTTTGGCTTTGACGCCGGCATACCAGTCAGTCTTATTTCCGCCTTTTTTACGGCTACCTCTTCCACCATTGTATTCCATTCACCGCAGCCGGGGCAACGTCCCAGCCATTTACTTGCTTCTGATCCACATTGCTGACAAACAAACTTGGTTTTAACTTTAGCCAAAATTATTCTCCTTTAATACAGTAACGAATATAGCGCCAGAAGGAACATTTTTTATTACATCCTACACAAATAGTGCAGTATAGGCTTATCCACCAGACTAACGCGAAAAAGCACTCATTTTGAGTGCTTTTTCGCGTTGATAGATCAAGATTCCTGCTAAATCATGCTTTCTTCGTAAAATTTAATTTACCACTGTCGTCAGTTTCAACGACTACCGTATCGCCGGCGGCGATGGATTGACGGATAATCAGCTCCGAAACCTCGTCCTCAATCAGTTTTTGAATAGCACGCCGTAGCGGTCGGGCACCAAAAGCATGGTCACGCCCCTCTTTTAATAGCTCGTTTTTGGCTGCCTCGGTTAACTCCAAGCTTAATTTAGCAACTGACAAGCGACTGGCTACCTCTTTAAGCATAATTTCCACAATCTGTTTCAAGTCTTCGTCTGTCAGACTACTGAAAACTATAATCTCATCAATTCGATTTAAAAATTCTGGTCTAAATATCCGCTTAACCTCGTCAAGTACCCGTGTTTTGGCTGCCTCACCTTCGTTAGCCTTAGCTCTTTCTTCAGAAAGGAAGCCCAAACCAGCGGCATCCTTCTTTAAATGCTGGGAACCAACATTTGATGTCATAATAATAACGGTATTTTTAAAATCAACTGTCCGTCCCTGGCTATCGGTCAAACGACCGTCTTCCAGTACTTGTAGTAGCATATTGAATACATCATAATGAGCCTTTTCAATCTCATCCAGAAGAATAACCGCATAGGGCTTGCGCCGAATAGCATCCGTTAACTGACCACCTTCTTCATAACCAACATAGCCGGGAGGTGCACCAACAAGGCGCGAAACCGTATGCTTTTCCATGTACTCAGACATATCCAGTCGAATCATAGCTGTTTCATCGCCAAATAGCGCTTCCGCTAAAGCGCGAGATAGTTCTGTTTTACCAACGCCTGTAGGCCCCAGGAATAGGAAAGAGCCAATAGGCCGTTTAGGATCTTTGAGCCCAGCCCGAGCGCGGCGTACTGCTTTGGCTACCGCCTGCACCGCCTGATGCTGGCCAATTACCCGATTATGCAGAATTTCTTCTAGCTTTAGTAATCGTTCTGATTCTTCTTCAGCTAATTTTTTAACCGGGATCCCAGTCCAGGTAGCAACTACATGGGCAATATCATCAGCCGCTACAACGATGCGCTCATTACCACGCTGTTTAGCCTCTTTTTGCTTGGTTTCCAGTTCTTCCCGAATCTGCTGTTCCATATCTCGCAGGTTTGCTGCCCGTTCAAATTCCTGCGATGCAATAGCTGCTTCCTTTTCTGTCCGCACCTGCTCAAACCTCTTTTCCACCTCCTTGATATCAGGAGGAATAGAAAATGCCTGCAGCCGTACGCGTGAAGCTGCTTCATCCATGAGATCAATGGCTTTATCTGGTAAAAAGCGATCTGAAATATAGCGATGCGACAGCATCACCGCTGCCTCAATAGCCTCATCGGTGATTTGCGCCCGATGAAAGGCCTCATATTTATCTCTTATGCCTTTTAAAATGTCAATGGCATCTTCAACACTAGGCTCGCCTACAGTGATCGGTTGGAAACGTCGTTCCAAGGCGGTATCTTTCTCAATATATTTTTTATACTCATTAAGTGTGGTTGCGCCAATGACTTGCAGTTCCCCCCTTGCCAACGCTGGTTTTAAAATATTAGCAGCATCAATGGCCCCTTCTGCCGCCCCAGCACCGATGAGGGTGTGCAATTCATCAATAAACAAGACTACATTACCGGCTTCCCGAATTTCATCGATTACTTTTTTCAAACGTTCTTCAAATTCACCGCGATATTTGGTGCCAGCAACCATAGATGCCATATTCAGCGAGACCACCCGTTTGTTACGCAAAATTTCCGGCATCTGCCCCTCAACAATGCGTTTAGCTAGACCTTCGGCAATGGCTGTTTTACCAACCCCAGGTTCGCCTATAAGCACCGGATTATTCTTAGTGCGCCGTAAAAGAATTTGAATTACCCTCTCAATCTCGGCGGCCCGGCCAATCACCGGGTCAATTTTCCCTGCCTGAGACATCTTATTGAGATCGCGGCCAAATTCATCTAAAAGCGGTGTTCCAGTAATACCTGATGACGATTGACCGCCATTGGCTGTGGATTTTGGCTGTGGTGCCTGGCCTGACATCGAATACCCGCCCAACATTTCTATGACCCGCTGCCGCATAAGGTTAATATCTACGCCCAGTCCTGTTAGCACTTGCGCCGCAATACCTTCGCCCTCGCGGATGAGTCCAAGAAGAATATGTTCTGTCCCCACATAATTATGCCCTAACCGCAACGCCTCTTCCATTGCTAATTCGATAACCTTTTTAGCTCGCGGCGTATAGCCAATATCACTGGTCTGTTGCTGACCTGTTCCAAGAATGTTTTCCACCTGCACTCGTACGGCAGCTATCTCCAAACCCAGGGTATTCAATGCCTTGGCGGCCACTCCTTCACCTTCCCGCAGCAACCCCAGCAATAAATGCTCTGTGCCGATGTAGCCATGACCATATTTGGCAGCCTCCTGCTGAGCCAATATTAATACTTTACGAGCTCTGTCTGTAAATCTATTAAACATAAGTACTTACCTCCCTTACTCCTTCAGCTTGTGTTTGTATTAGTTTCCATGTAAACTTAACCGAACTAATTTAGCCCGCAATTTGTTGCTCTCTGCTTGATTTAACGCTACCTCTCCAGACAGATTTTGCAGAAAATTAGGCCGCGTTGTTACCAGTAACTGATTAAATACCGCAGGAAGCGCTTCATCAATAACACCCAGATCAATCCCCAGTCGTACCTCGCTTAATAGCGCCAAGGCTTCTGATGCTGACAGACTTTGTGAGTAGCGTAGCACGCCATAGGCTCGCCACACCCTATCAGCAAGCACATCCGGTGTTTCATTAATTAGCAGGCTCCTCGCCATACGTTCCTTATCGACAATCTGCTTTACGACACTATTAAGATTATTGATAATATCCTGTTCACTACGGCCTAAAGTAACCTGATTCGATATCTGAAAAATGTTACCTGTTGCCTCTGTGCCTTCACCATATAAACCACGCACAGTCAGCCCTAACCGAGTGGCAATAGCCACCATTGTCCCCATTTGCTTGGTTAACGCCAACGCTGGCAAATGAGCCATAACAGATGCCCGTAACCCAGTACCAATATTGGTCGGACAGGCAGTCAAATAGCCAATATGTTCCATAAAGGCCAGACTATGTGTAGCCTCAATAATATCATCCACCGTAGTCGCTTTAGCAAAGGCTTCTGTCAGGTTAAGACCTGCCTCCAGACATTGCAGCCGTAGGTGATCTTCTTCATTAACCATAATACTAACACTGGTATCATCGCGGACAACAAGCGCCCGATTCTTAGGATCAACAACATGGTTAGGACTAACAATATGTTTTTCCACAAGCACATATCTAGCCAGCGGTGATAGTTTTTCAAGCTCAACAAAAGCATATTCGTGCCCGTCATCTGCCATAAGCTCGGCTGGAACAGCTTTGAGCTCAGCCATGATTTCACCAAGCTTATCGGCTGAGGCCCGCCCGGGAAAAGGCTGGTTTTTTAGGTTGCGAGCTAGACGAATCCGGCTGGAAAGCACAATCTCACCTTCAGGTCCTGAGCCACTGAGCCAGGGCGTAAGTGGCTCGCTTAACAGGTTTTCTAAGATATAATCCATCTGGCCATACCTCCCTTACTCTTGGCTGGCATCAGAACCAGCAACAAGCTGTCGCTCCATTACCTTTATTTCATCTCTAAGCTGAGCTGCCAGTTCATACTCTTCGCGCGTAACATGTTGCTCCAACTTATGACGTAGGCGTTTAATCTGCTGCTCCACACCTAAACGCCTGCCGCCTCGTTTAGGTACTTTGCCAGTATGCTCTGCCGTCCCATGTATACGCTTAATCAGCGGCTCCAATTGCCCCGCAAAAGCCTGGTAACAACCACTACAGCCAAATTTACCGCTTTGGCAAAACTCACTATAGCTAAGACCACAATCTGAGCAGACAGGTTCAAGTGTAGGGCAGGCATTCTCTGTCAACGTATAATCAAACATTTCTTTCAGGAAATCGTGGATAGAAAACTTACTGCCAAAAATTATTCCCTTGCTCATGATTTCACCTGCTTTTTGTGCACACTGCTCACACAAATGTTTTTCAATCTTGTGTTGGTTTATAACTTTAGTAATGTGCACACAGGCGGGCTCTTTTTGACATTCATCACATAGCATAATCTTCTTTGCCTCCGTACTCATCCTTCATTTTGGCTAGCTAAGGTCATCAATAATGATTTTAACAATGGTACCCGTTCCCTTGGGGGAATCTGGTCATACAGCATCGCAAAACACTTGCATACAAGTGCAGCCTCGCGACTAGTCATAAGATTATGGCCTCGCAAACGGGCGACGATGGCTCTTACTTCTTCTAAACTTATCGATTCATCAATTTGATTGGCGGCATCTTGATATACAATAGTTTGCACTGGGATGCGGGCAATCCTGACAAAACCACCGGAACCGCGTCGGGATTCAACAATAAAGCCACGCTCAATAGTAAAACGAGTACTGAGCACATATGTGATTTGCGAAGGAGCACAGGCAAGCTCTTCTGCCATCTCGTTACGCCGCAAGATAATGATTTCATCTTGCTCGCTTGCCATCTGATGTAAAATCCATTGTTCAATCACATCGGCCAAATTCTTCAAATTCCCACCTCCCTACTTCTATTTTGACTTTAATTGACTTTTTGACTTTATTTTATTTTATTTTATTTTTTTATGCAATACTACTATATTGGGAAATTCAATCCTATGAGTTACTACATAACGATTATTGACGAATATCTCCTGTTTTATAACTATTTCTCAGTCAGACATTATCTGGCTTTTAATTACCTGCAAAACCACGAGATTTTTGCTTTAATCTCTGTTAATGATCTCTATTTTTTCATTTGTTTTCGTCGTTTCCACCATTCCCAAAACATATAAACTGCTACGACAGCCATCAGACTGACATTCATAAGCCTATATTCTCGAAACCAGTGATTATGTTCCCAATAAGATACCGGACTTTCCACGGTATTCGCTCCTAAAGGAAAAAGATAAAAATTAGAGTACGCGCCATGCGTAAAAGCGTCTACAAGTAAATGTGTACCCCAGCCAATAATGAACGCCTGAATTTTTTTTATTCCAGATAAAAAACTTACGACTAATACCGTAAACCAAATTGGTACAGAATGGCCGATTAAATCAATTTTTATCACCCACGGAAAGAGGGGCCCAAGGCTCATCAGCACGTCTGGACCTAAACCCCCAAGCTCAGACCAAGTCACATAGCCTTTACGCAACAACAAGCCTAAAAGCACCACATAAATATAGTCTGGCAGCATAGCACCAAAGACAAACTGCCACACCTTAGGATGGTGTCTAGTAAAAAAATAAATCCAAAACCCATGATGGAGGGTATGCATTCTGCCTCCTAAATTTTAATCTCTTTAAGCTAGTGTGCTCCACAACAGGCACAGTATGTAGAAAGGCAGTGCTCAAGCAGCACTGCCTAATCATTTAGATCTTATTCAATAATTTATGTGCAAACTCATGGCCAAATTCAAAGCACTTATCCAATTCAGCCGCATCAGGTACCCATTTAAGTGACATGCCTGGCTGCTCCAAAGCAATCCCGCTGCTACTTAGCATCTCTTCGATCGCCTTTTGTGCGCCGCCACCCCAACCGTAGGCACCAAACGCAGCCCCGATTTTTTCTGCTGGCCGCAAGCCCTTGAGATATGTCATAAGGGCTCCCGTCGTAGGCATCATGCCATTATTTAACGTAGGTGAACCAATCAGCACGCCACCTGCTTCTAGCATATCCCGAACAACCTCACTCCGATCAACTACTGATAGCTTGTAAAGCTTACCAATAACACCAGTACTGGCGACACCATCCAGTATTTGGCGGGCCATGCGTTCCGTACTGCCCCACATACTATCATAAGCAATAACCACTTTACTCACCGTTTTACCATGACCCCAATCCTGATATTTAGCTACAATATCAGGAATATGTTTACGCCACACAACTCCATGGCTGGGAGCAATAATCTTAATTGGCAACTCGTTAAGCTTATTTACAGCCTTTACTACCATCTTGCCAAAGGGCTGAAGAATGTTCGCATAATATTTCTCTGCCTCATAAATCAATTCAGGCAGTTCATTCTCATCATCGAAACGTTTTGTTGTAGATATATGCTGTCCAAAGGCATCGTTAGAAAACAAAATTTGTTCACCTGTTAAATAACTAAGCATCGAATCAGGCCAATGCAACATGGGTACAGGAACAAACTGCAGCTTGTTACGGCCAAGGTCGAGCACATCGCCCTCTTTAACCGCCTGGAAATCATAATTTTGCTGGTAATGCTTAATAATACCAGTACGCCCCTGTTCAGTTAACAGTACCTTAGCCTGTGGCGCCCTAGTCATTACTGCCGGCAAACCACTGGAATGATCTGGTTCAATGTGATTGGTAATAACATAATCAATTTTACCAGGGTCAATAATTTGGCTGATACGCTCTAGTAGCTCCTGGGCAAAGGGGGCTTTAACTGTATCAATTAGACATACCTTTTCGTCGATTATAAGGTATGAATTATATGTTACCCCCCGTGGCGTTGTATAACCGTGGAAATCGCGAAGATTCCAATCGACTGCACCAACATAATACACGCTCTCAGATAGTTTAACGGTATTCATTTACTATCCACTCCTTGTACGAAAATGCTGCTCTTAGTTTCTTCGCATTTCATGCAAATAATTCCTACTAATAATTATCTAATAGCAATCAATATTATATCTGATAGATTATTATGTTTAATTACAAAATCATTAAATAACTATTTACATTCTTGCCAATTATAAATATAATGTATAATTGTATAAATCATAACTTATATTAGAAAACGTTTGCAAATATCTGTAAATCGCCGTTTATCTGATATAACGTGAAAATTTGCTCATTTACCGCTGTATATACTCACGATTTTTCATAAAGGGGCGAGCCATCATGACATCCATTGGAAGACATCTAACCATTGATATGTACGGCTGTAACTATGACCACCTTAATAACCTCGAATTTATTAAGACTGCTATGCTGGCGGCAATCAAAGAAACGAACCTGACATTACTAGATTTAGTTGGTCACCAAACTGAGCCTCAAGGTCTGACAGTCATTGCCTTGCTAGGGCAAAGCCATATAAGTATTCATACCTTTCCAGAGCAAAGCTATGCTGCTATTGACATTTTCTCCTATGGAGATTATACCTGTCCAGATAAAGCGCTTACTGCTTTTAAGAAAATTTTGCGACCTGAAAAAACTAGGATGACCAACATTATGCGTGGCTTACAAAAGGATATGAAGCCTCGCATACGAGTGAGCATTGCACCTCTACGCCGCATGCGCAATACAAGTGCCCGGGTTTGGCGCTTTCTTCGTAACAAATAAAACATGCAGCCAGTTCGCTGGCTGCATGTTTTTTTGTCCAGATGGAAAGTATTTAAACATACTAGTATTGACAAAACGAGGAAAAAAGATAATAATAATCCATAGATAATATGTTTTTTGAACTTTAAGGAGGCATTTCATAATGAGTACTACTGATAAGAATCTTGCTACCGCTTTTGCGGGTGAATCCCAAGCTAATCGCAAATATCTTGCTTTTGCCAAACAAGCTGACAGTGAAGGTCATGCCCAGGCAGCCAAACTATTCCGGGCTGCTGCAGAAGCAGAAACCATTCATGCTCATACTCACTTAAAAACTCTGGGCGCAATTAAATCGACTTCTGAAAACCTTCAATCCGCTGTTGAGGGTGAAACCTATGAGTTTGAATCAATGTACCCTGATTTCATTAAAGTAGCTAAAGAGGAAAATAATACGGCAGCTGTTCGAACCTTTACTCTTGCCAATGAAGCAGAAAAGGTTCATGCTGAGCTGTATAAAAAGGCTCTTGCCAATATTGCTAATACTGAAACCTATGACTATTATATTTGTGCAGTATGCGGTCATATTGCCGAAAAAGAAGCTCCAGAGAAATGTCCTATCTGTGGTGCTAAATCCCAAGCTTATAAAACTGTAGGTTAAGAAATACATATATCTATACCAAGTCCAACCTTACTAGGTTGGGCTTTTTATTTACAACAATAAAAAACACCTACAATATATAGTAGGTGTTTTAATCAACCAGCAACTTCCTAATCTCCCAGGCCGTTTCCAACCAAGTACCTTCGGCGTTTGTGGGCTTAACTACTGTGTTCGGTATGGGAACAGGTGGGGCCCCACAGCTATCGTCACTGGATTATTCGACATTCGATTGTCGATTTACGACTTTCGTTATGTCTTTTTATGAAGGTTTGTTCCTTCAAAACTTCACAGAAGAAAGACTGCGCACAATTAGATACTGTTAGTTCACTTTCTATCGACAGTCGAAAATCGAATGTCGATAGTCGATTAAGTCAAGTCCTCGGCCTATTAGTACCAGTCAGCTGCATGGATTACTCCACTTCCACATCTGGCCTATCTACCTTGTAATCTCCAAGGGGCCTTACTTCTTTCGAATGACAGACCTCATCTTAA
>Ga0316604_10000900_pt1 | contig 30598 bp, 16 predicted proteins | sample OWC_soil_day20_C_FD_207650 | JGI IMG/M metagenome (GOLD analysis project Ga0316604, IMG submission 207650) | Wetland soil microbial communities from Old Woman Creek delta, Ohio, United States - OWC_soil_day20_CT | ecosystem: Environmental > Terrestrial > Soil > Wetlands | place: USA: Ohio... | reverse complement strand
GGGCATACTGCTTATAGCAATGCTGCTGACCGGTACTATGACATTTGCACAGACCAACTCTCACCAGCTCGAAGGAAGAGTATCCACAGCTGGTAAAGATGAACCACTCACAGGCGCCAGTGTGCGCGTAAAAGGCACGAACAATGGTGCCATTTCTGATATCAACGGCCGCTTTCACCTGCAGACCAAAGATGGAGATACCCTGGAAATCACCCTCATGGGTTTCAACAAACAGGTGATCGCTGTAAAAGGACAAACAACCATCAACATCCAGTTAACCGAAGGCACAAAGACTATTGACGAAGTAGTAGTGATCGGTTATGGTACGGAGAAGAAAAAACTTGTAACAGGCGCCATCGACCATGTGAATACCAAACAACTGGAAGAAAACCACTCCCTGCGTGTAGACCAGGCCTTACAGGGTCAGACTGCCGGTGTGCAGATCGCTACCGTATCCGCACAACCCGGAGAATCCATGAAAGTACGCATACGCGGTACAGGTACTGTGGGTACTGCCGATCCTATTTACATTGTAGATGGTGTGCAGGTTACGGACCTTTCTTACCTGAACCCTTCTGACATTGCCAGTGTGGACGTTCTGAAAGATGCCGCTTCCTCTGCTATCTATGGTTCCCGTGGTGCGAACGGGGTGGTATTGATCACGACTGCAAAAGGTAAAAACACACCTACTAAATTGGCATACGATGCTTATTATGGTGTGCAGAACCCTTCTCACAAAATGGCGTTGCTGAATGCACACGACTATGGTGTGATCATGAATGAAACTGCGATCAACTCCGGCAACAATGCGTACTTCACCACCGAACAACTGAAAGCACTGGGCAAAGGTACCGACTGGCAGGAAGCGATGTACAACAAGAAGGCGCCGATGATGAACCATAGTATCTCCATGTCTGGAGGTAATGACCGCTCTGTATACTCTGCTTCCCTGTCTTATACCAAACAGGATGGTATCATTGGCTTCAAAGGACAATCCAAATATGAGCGTATCAACTTCCGCGTCAACTCTGAACATAAAGCCTACAAGGACCTGATCGTATTTGGTGAAAACCTCACTTACTCCCGCTCTGCAAAAAGTGGTGTAGGTGTGAGTGGTATTTATGACAATACGATGCACGGCGTACTGAATGTAAGTCCGCTCTTCGATGTGTATGACTCTACCGGGGCTTTCGGTAAGTCTACCTGGAACGTGGGCGAAGCCAACCCCGTAGCTGCCATGTACTATAAATACCAGAACAAGAATACCTACGACAACTTCATTGGCAATATTTACCTGCAGGCCACACCGATCAAGGGACTGAATATCCGTTCTGACTTCGGTATTAACCTGCAGTATGAAAATACCAATAGCTATAAACCCACTTACGACCTGTCTACCACTGAATATAATATTCACTCACAGGCCAACCAGGGTATGTCTCGTACTGCTATCTGGAACTGGGATAACACCATCAACTATGTGCGCCAGTTTGGCAAGCACAACATCAATGCACTGGTGGGTTTGAACTCCATGGAAAATACCACATTTTATATCAATGGCTACAAACAGGACCTGACTAAATCAGGTCTGGACAATGCCATCATCAACAATGGTACGACAGACAGTACACAAAAGGTATATGGTTCCAAAGGTTCTTCTGCACTGCTTTCCTACTTTGGCCGTTTTGGCTATAACTATGCGGAAAAGTATATGTTCACTGCCGTATTCCGTATAGATGGTTCTACTGCATTTGGTGCAAACAACCGGTACGGTCGCTTCCCTTCCTTCTCTGCGGGCTGGGTACCTACCAACGAACCATGGCTGAAAAAATACTGGCTGGACTTCCTGAAGATCCGTGCCGGCTGGGGCCAAAACGGCAACCTGCCATCTGCTCAATACCAATACCTGTCCACCCTATCTACCCAATACCTGGGTTACTACTTCGGTAGTGGTGATGTAGCTTATGTAGGTGCGGCACCGATTAAAACTGCCAATCCTGATCTGAAATGGGAAACTTCCGAACAGACCAACGTTGGTATCGATGCGGTGCTCTTCAATGATTTCACGCTGACCATCGACCTGTATAATAAACTGACAAAAGACTGGCTGGTAAGTGTGAACACGCCTGCTATATCCGGTGCCACCACTGCACTCGTAAATGGTGGTGACGTGCGCAACAGAGGTATTGAAGTAGCTCTGGGATGGGATCACAAATTCAATGAGTTTTCTATAGGACTGAATGGTAACCTGACCGTGAACCGTAATAAGGTGACAGACATTCCTAACAAGGAAAAGATCATCAATGGTTCTACTGCCGTCACCTATGCCAGTATGCCAGAGTTCTACCGTGCACAGAAAGGTTTCCCAATGGGTTACTTCTATGGTTACAAAACGGATGGTCTCTTCCAGAATACAAGCGAAGTCGCTGCTTACAAAGGTAAAGACGGTTCTCCTATCCAGCCGAATGCACAACCCGGCGATGTACGCTTCAAAGACCTGAATGGCGATGGCGTGATCGATGCGAACGATGAAACCATGATCGGCAATCCATTCCCTAAGTTTACTTATGGTTTCAATGTAAACCTGGGTTACAAGGGTTTTGATTTTACTGTTGCGATCTATGGCTCACAGGGCAGCAATATCTGGGATGGTACACACGACTTCTCCAGCCCGCTCAATAACTATTCTGCTGAGATCCTGGGTCGCTGGACAGGCGAAGGTACCTCTAACAAAATACCTCGTGTTACAGATGGTGCTGAGTTGAACCAGAACTGGATCCGCTCTTCTGACCTGTATATTAAAAACGGTTCCTTCCTGCGCATAAAGAGTGTGAACCTGGGTTATGACTTCAAAAAGTTATTCCCGCAAATGCCTATTCAACAATTAAGATTATACGTTTCCGGCACCAACCTGTTTACGTTCACAAAGTATAAAGGCATAGACCCTGAAATTGGTTATGGCTCTTCTTCCTGGGCTTCCGGTATTGACGTAGGTACCTATCCACAGCCTAAGACACTGTTACTGGGCCTGAACGTAAAATTCTAAAACATTCCACATGAAAAAAATATTCTTAGCAGCTATAGCAATCGCGTTCTTTGCCGCTTGTAGCAAGAGCTTCCTGGAACGCTCCCCTGTTGATGAACAGACGGAAGAATCTTTCTATAAAACGCCGGAACAGGCATTGCAGGCACTGGTATCCGTATACAATCAACTGGAAATCGGTGACTATGATAATATCCACCTCGTATCTGAAATAGCCAGCGACGACTGTTTTGGCGGCGGTGGTACCTCTGACCTGGTATGGAAACAATGGGACCGCTTCGAAGCGTCTTCCAATATGAACCTGAGCCTCTGGGAGAAATATTATACAGGTATTTACAGGGCCAATATCCTCCTGTCAAAAATAGATGGTGTAAGCTGGGGTAGCGATACCACACTGAAAGTACAGTATACTGCCGAAGCCCGTTTTCTGAGAGCGTACTTCTATTTTGACCTGGTAAGGTTGTTTGGAAACATCCCTATGACAACCACTCCGCTCACGCCCAGTGAACTGGGTCTGCCACAATCTGATCCTGCTGTAGTCTATGCGCAGATCGCAGAAGACCTGAAGTATGCAGCTGATCATCTGGCAGCTACCCCTTATGCCAGCATCTCTTCTTCCGATTATGGCAGGGTGACCAAATGGGCGGCTGAGTCCCTGATAGGCCGTGTATTTTTATACTACACCGGCTATTATAGTCAGACAGATCTGGCAGGTGTGATTACAAAAGCAGAAGCCATTACTTACCTTGACAACGTGATCAACACCGGCGGGTTCGGATTGGTAGATAACTTTGCGAACCTCTGGCAGTCAGCACTCACCAACTTTGTAGGAGAAGACAATAAAGAAACCGTATGGTCTATTAAATTCACATACAAAGGGCTGGGCAATTGGGATCAGCACAATGGTAACCGTATGCAGGTAGACATCGCTATTCGTAATCAGGTACTGGATCCTTATTACAAAGGATGGGGTGCTGGTACAGTGAGCACAAGTCTCTGGAATGCGTATGACAATAATGATACCCGCCGTGGTGGTTCTATCGTATCTATTGAAAATGAAAACCTCACGGCTTACTCAAAGGGCGATCAGGCACAATACACCGGTTACTTCTGGAAGAAATATACACCAATGAATGAAGGCAATGCCGTGGATATGGGTGGTGATTTCCAGATTGACAACTACTATGATGATGTAGTGATCCGCTATGCCGATGTATTGCTGATGGCAGCAGAGCTAAACCTCGAAAGCAACCTGTCTAAAGCACAGGATTACTATAACCAGGTACGCGACAGGGCCTTCTTAAGTACCAGCTATCGCAAAACGCTCACTGCCGATGCAACGGGCAAAGCCCTCATCATGAATGAGCGCAGACTGGAACTGGCACTGGAAGGACAACGCTACTGGGACTTACTGCGTCAGGGTATAGATGTAGCAAAGGCAGCGATTGACAATTCAGGTACTACATCTGATTTTACGGTGAGCTTCCCTTCTGCCACAAAAGGCCTGTTCAAAATTCCGGAGCAGGAGATCAGTTTGTCTAATGGCGTGTATCAGCAAAACGCTGGTTGGTGATTTTATAATTCCACAAAACTGTTAAAAATGAAAAACTATATTATACTGTCACTCCTGGTACTGGCTTGTGCTTTTACAGCCTGTACCAAAGAAGATGAGGAGAGCATGGGGTCTCCGACCATAGCACAGTCAGGCCTGAAATATTCTATTACGCAGAAAGACGGGCACGATAATATCATCTATCTGAGTAGTGAAACCAGTGGCGGGTATATTCCTTTCTGGCAATATACCGGTGGGTTCTCCAGGAAAATGCAGGATACCATCAATTTACCTTTTGCAGGTGATTATTGGATCAAGTATACTATCTATACCCATGGCGGCCCTGTAGGCGATTCTACAAAGATCACCGTATCAGAGAACGACCCGGAATATTTCAGTAGTGCATTGTGGAACCTGCTGGCGAATGGTGCAGAAGGTAAGACATGGGTATGGGCGGTAGATGTACCGACTTTGTATTGCTATGGGAATGGCCCGGGCGATGCGACTACACCAGCATGGTGGACGAATGGAGAGAGTTACCTCGTGTCACAGGGCGTAGCTGCTGATGAAATGACTTTTGACCTGGATGGTGCGAAGAACTTTACTTTTAATCATAATGGCACGAAAACCAAGGCCATCTTTGATCTGGATACCACGGCGCAAACAGTAAAGATAACGGGTAGTGATATTAGTTTGGGTGCGAAAACGACGTATACGATTGTGAAGCTGAATGAGAATGAACTGACGCTGGTGCAACAGGGAGATGGATGGAGAAATATCTGGTTATTCAAAAGAAAAGGATATAATTATTAAGGGTGATATACAGGGGCTGGTTATTTAACCAGCCCCTTATTTGTGTTTATTCATAACCGGGATTCTGGTAATACAGGCCCGGTTTTATTTGCATTTCAGATTGAGGAATTGGATATAATTCCTGTGTCACATCTATCGTTTTTGAATAGTTTGTTTGTAACCATGGATTCATTACTTCCAAACATCTTCCTGTTCGTACTAAGTCTCCCCAATACAACCCTTCCCACGCCAGTTCATGTCTTCTTTCAGTTTCTAATATTAGCCTGAATTCAGATTGAGATACACCGGAGATACCTGCAAGTCCCGCTCTTGTTCTGATCCTGTTCACCAGATTCAGTGCTTCTGCTGTAGGACCACTGGTTTCATTCACTGCCTCGGCATACATGAGCATTACATCTTCCGGTCTTAAGATGGGGAAGTTGATGCCCCAGTCAGCGCTACTGAGAATAGAAGCGGCGGCAGAGGAGTCGAGGTATTTTTTGAAATAGTTCCGCTTCGTCAGCACACCTGATTTGTTTCTGTATATCGTATCCAGGATCACAAATTCCCGCTTATCCCCTGCTTCAAAACTACTGATCAGATCATCGGAAGGGAAGCCCTGCATGTAGTAGCTGCCGTAAGGAGTGATCTTTGTATCCATGTCCAGCGGAATCACTTCGCCCGGTACAGGATTGCCTAAGCCTTTTCCTCCTGACAGGTATTGTACTTCGAAAAGATAGTATTTATTATCACTGGCTGTTTTGAAGATCTCTGCATACGTGGAGGCAAAGGTCCAGCCGCTATTCTCTGCATCCAGCACCTGTTTGAGCACATTGACCGCGTTGGTATAGTTTTCTGTTTTGTAAAACGGATACCCTGCCATGAACAGGTATGCCCTGCCTAATAAACCTAAAGCAGCCAGCTTTGTAGCACGGCCTTTATCTGTGCCACTATAGCTGATGGGTAATAAAGTAGCAGCTGTTGTGAGTTCGCTGACAATGAAGTTGTAGATCGTATCTGCACCTACACGGGGATAGTTGAGCGCTTCTGCTGAAGAAACCGTTGTTTCGATCAAAGGCACTGCACCAAAGGTTTTTACCAGTTCAAAATAAGCGAGCGCACGGAGAAATTTACATTCTCCTTTCATCCTGCTACGTTTGGTGGTATCTGCGAAGGAGATATTATCTATCTTGTCCAATACCAGGTTCGCTCTTTCTATCATTTCATAATCATTCGTCCAGGCAGTTTGCAAAGTACCTAAGGCAGATGTGATTTCAAATGCAGAAAGGCTGAAGTAATCCCTCGCAGCATCCTGTCTGGCTACATAGTAGTTGTTGGAACGTACCTCTGACAGGTATAAATTATTCACGTCAGGGAAAGCGAGCAGCTTGTTGTACACCCCGCTTACAGCCTGCACAATATCGTTTTCCGTTTTGTAAAAACTGCTTTCATTCTGATTGGAGATGGGCGCTGTATCCAGGAAATCTTTATTACAGGCCGCTAATATGGTGATGCAAATGATTGCGATAATATATTTCATGTAACTTATTTTTTATAATCCGATATTAATACCCATGCTGTATGTGCGTGCGGTCGGGTAGCTGGACCAGTCACTCAGATAATCGGACTGAAAGGCTTCAGGAGAATAACCACCGGAGTAGTTGTCATGCATCCAGAGGTTATCTGCGCTGAAATACAGCCGCGCATTACGGATACCTTTCACAAAACCCGGGCGGAAAGTATACCCGACGGTGAGGTTTTTGATCTTGTAAAAAGCACCTTTGTAGAGCCAGCGGGTATCGTACAAACTGGCGGTGGATGCATCGATGCGGGGTGTCTTTCCATCGCCGGGTTCACTCACGCTACGGAATCGGTTCACCCACACCTGCTTTGCATTGTAGTTACCCAGCCCGGTGGTCGGACGGTCGATATTACGGCCAAACATGCTGAAGATCTGGTTACCCCATTGTCCCTGTAATAAAAGAGACAGGTCAAAGCGTTTGTAACTGAAGCGGTTGGTCATGCCCCAGGTGTAGTTGGGATCAGGATGGCCCACTTCTGTCATATCATTGGCGTTGATCGTACCGTCTTTGTTTACGTCTCTGTACATAGGGTCCCCAATGATCGTACTGCTTCTTTTAGGCAGGTTTTTCAGCTGTTCTTCCGTTTGATATACACCTATAGCATCGTAGAGCACATAGGTGTATAATGGCCTTCCTACGGCTATTTTAACGGTATTCTCCCAACCGGTGTAGATGGGGGTGTTGTCGTTGTTCAGTTGTACCACCTTGTTTTTGTTCCAGGAAAAGTTGAGGGCCGTTTCCCAGCTGAAGTCTTTACCACGGAGGTTCCTTGAGTTCAGGTTGATCTCATACCCCCAGTTCCTTACAGAACCGATATTGGAGTTTTCTTTTGTAAAGCCGGTAGCACGGGCCACGGGTACGCTTAGTAACAGGTCTCTGGTGATCTTGTCATAATAGTCAAAAGAGAGGGTGAACCGGTCATTCAGGATAGTCGCATCGAAGCCGATATCGTTGGAGGTCGTCTTTTCCCAGCGAAGGTTAGGATTGGTGATACTGGTCACTGAGAAACCGGTGCTTTGTGCCTGTGTTTCTCCAAATACGTAGTTGGTGCTGGTCACCAGGCCGATGGAAGGATAATCCCCTCCTATCCTGTCATTACCGGCAATCCCCCAGGAGTAGCGGATTTTGAGGTCACTAAAGATGTGTCGCAGGCCACTCATAAAGTTTTCATCACTGATCCTCCAACCGATAGAAGCGGCAGGGAAGGCGCCCCAGCGGGAGTCTTCGCCAAAGCGGGAACTACCATCCTGCCGGAAGCTCACTGATAATAAATACCGGCTGTTGAAGTTGTAATTGACACGACCAAAGAAGGATGCGAGTGTGCGCTTTGATTCTGTCGTGCTGGATGTAGTCACCGTAGAGGAACCCTGGTCAAAGGTGTACAGGTTATCATTGGCAAATACCTTGTTGGTTTGCGCCGTATTCGCCGCGTTGTTGTTTTCTGTACTTGCACCGGCTATGAAGTTAAAGCCGTGTTTGCCCAGTTGCTTATCGTAGGTGAGCAATGCCTGGAAGAGGTAGTATTGTGTACGGGCAGTCTTGCGGGTGGCCGTACTCTGAGAACCTTCGGTAGCAGTTCTTCTGGCGGAAGTCACGGAGGTAGGCTGGTAATATTTGTAATCACTGCTACTACTGTTCCAGGCACCGGTCAGGTTCAGGCGAAGGCCTTTTGCTAATGCCGCATTGATATACATTTGTGAGAGCAACTTCGTCAGCTCTGTTTTGTTCATCGTCTTTTCCATCACTTCTACAGGGCTGATCTGGTCTGCTACCCAGCGATAAGCATCCGAGGTGATAGCACCGGAGTGTACCCCGACGCCCTTCTCCTGTATGGGAGCCGTACCAGCTACAGATGGACCAATACCACTACGGCCATCGATGCCTGCACCAGTTGTCCATGAAATGGAAGGTGATAATTGCAGTCCGACTTTCACGCGTTCGCTTACCTTAATTTCCATGTTGGAACGGAAGGTGTAGCGTTTGTAACCGGTGTTCACAGCCATCCCATCCTGATCCATGTATTCGCCTGATAAGAGGTACGTTACATTTTCATTACCTCCTGAGGCAGAGAGGTTGTACTTCTGCATCCAGGCCGGCCGGAAAAATTCATCCTGCCAGTTCACGTAATCGAGACTATCTGTACCGTACGCCCAGTAAGGATCATACATATAGGTGGTGCTGGCCAGATCATGGGTGTTCGCAACGGTGCCCCCTAATTCGGAGGCACGAAAATCCATGTTATCACTGGCCGTATAGCTCTTTCCTTTTGTTCTGCCAAGAGCTACCCAGGAAGAGTCGATAATGTCTTTTTTGAATTGGATCCATTCTGTGGGCGACATCATGGCGACTAACTTTTCAGGTTCCTGTCTGGCATAGGTGGCGGAGAAAGCGATGATGGGTTTACCAGTCTGACCTCTTTTGGTAGTGATGAGCACTACACCGTTAGAACCTCTGGCACCGTATATCGCAGCAGCCGATGCATCTTTGAGCACATCTACAGATTGTATGGTAGCAGGATCGATATCGCCTAAGTCATCAACGGGTACCCCATCTACAATGTACAACGGATCATTGCTGCCGGATACGGAGGCGGCGCCTCTTACCCTGATCTGTAGCGCAGCACCGGGTGTACCTGTGATGGATTGTACCTGTACGCCGGGCATCTGAGCGGCGAGTGCCTGATCGATGCGGGTGATAGGCCGGTCTTTGATCTGGGTTTCACCGATGGAAGCGACGGCGCCTACCAGGTTCTTTTTAGCCACGCTGCCGTAACCAATTACGACGACTTCATTCAATCCTTTGTTTGCTTTTGATAAACGAATGGTGAGGTGTGGACCACTCACAGTAACTTCTTTCGGTTCATAGCCGACGTAAGAGATGACGAGTACGATATTGTCTGGTACGTCGAGTGTGAATTGTCCCTGCGCATTGGTGGTAGTCCCTTTATTGGTGTTTTTCACCTTTACACTCACACCAATTAATGGTGTCTGATCGGCATCGTCCACGATTTGTCCTGTGACCGGGGCGAATGCCGCATGGAGGCATTGCCCGAGGAGGAGCAAAGCTGCCAATAATAAAATTTGTTTCATAACGCTTTCGTTGGTTGATACTAATTGAAAAAGAATAGCCATGCTACCAGTGCGGTAGCCGATATGATAAGAATGAGCAATAGTTTTTCTAAACGTTTAAGACGCGCGAGCCGTTGTTGTTGGTAATGCGATTCCATTGGGTAAAAATAGAGTTGCAAGGAAGGGAGAACAATGGAGGATTGTACTATTTGATGGAAAATCTGTTATCTGTTGGCAAAAAAATAGCTTCCGCCTTCGGCGGAAGCTATTTTTTTGCGGGCGGCGTGGCGGCGTTGGCATGCGGCCGGCTAAAAGGCCAGACGCTGTATTAATCTGTTTTGAATGGACTAGCTGGTAGGCCTGCCTTGTTATATAAATTTACTGACGGATTGCCGGCCCATCCATATCTTACTATAGTGGGTGTTGAAATCTCAGGTGCTGATACGATCACCGTATTCCCATCTATACGTGCATTTGCAAATACAAAATGCTGATCTGCACCTGCTATCGCAAACCCTTTCAATGTATCACCTTTTGCCATCAATCCTCCATCTGTATGTTCAAAATATAACCTGATCTGTTTGCCTTGCACTTCCATTTTTGAAAATACCGGACCACTATAGGCGACCTCTTTATGATACACATTTGCATCAGCAATTAACCCTAACCGCAACCCTATCTCCTGCTTATTCTTTGGATGTATATTCCCCGGATCTTCAGGATTCGCATTATCTATCGCCACTGCCATCCCACTATTTGGAATGCTTAAATTTTCCAGCTGTGCCTGTCTGATCAACACCGTTCCATTTTCTCTCACCGGCAATGAATCTGGTTTACCATAGTTAGCTAACTGCACATAATAGAAAGGAAAATCTCCCTGATGCCACTCAGCTCTCCAACTGGCTACCAATGTCTCCATCAAAGAGCGGTATATGTTTGGATTGTTGGCATTAGACTCTCCCTGATACCAGATAGCCCCTTTAATGGTAAAAGGGATCAACGGCGCGACCATCCCATTGTACAATACAGCAGGACTATGCTGATCGTGCTCAGGATTAGGATCTTTTGGATTCCGGGGAGGATCTTTATGCTCCGCCTTTGCGATAGCCGCATCTGCCACCCAGCGTTCCATCGCCGTTTTATATTTTGCACGCGCTGTAAAGCTGGTATCATACACAGCCTTTTTCTGCGCATACGCATCCAATAAAGACTGGAAGTTATGAGCGGCTAATTCTTTTCTACTTACCCATGCTTCCGCCGTACTGCCACCATAAGCAGTGGTGAGCAAACCTATTGGTACCTGCAACTGCTGTTGCAAATGCCTTGCAAAGAAATACGCGGCGGCAGAGAAGTGACCTACTGTAGCTGGTGAACAAATTTCCCACTTGCCTTTTACATCCGTTTGAATGGTATCAGTTGGTGTAAAGTCGGTATCAAAAACACGGATCAATGGGTAATTAGCTGACGCAACTTCCGCAGCTTCATTGTACACGCCACACCAGTAGCGATCTTCGCGTGCTACTGTCATATCCATATTTGATTGTCCGGAACACAACCACACTTCACCCAAATAAATATCAGATAAGCGGATATTATTTATCGCCAGTGTATACGGCCCACCTGCTTTGGCAGTAGGCAGCACCGCCTGCCAGCGGCCATCTTTACCCACTGTGGTCGCAATGGTTTTATTATCCCAGTTATTCCGGATCGTCACCTTCTCACCAGCTATACCCCATCCCCAGATGTTTATATCCGCATTTTGTTGTAATACCATATGATCGCCTACTACTGCAGGTAACCGTAAAGCAGTCGGCTTCAATTCATCCGGACTATCCTTCGTATACAGGTTTACTTTCTTTGATGCACCCGGTCTGAACAATTCCTGTATCACAGGCAGCTTCACATCTACAGCTGGTTTGAAGTTGGCAGACTGCATATACTTCAATAAACTATACTTCAGCTGGCGGGTGACTATTCCTTCTTTATTCAGATCAATACTACTGATGATCAATCTTCCCTTCCCTACTTTCGCTTCCACGATCATTCCTAATCGTCTGTTCAGGAACCAGGTATCTATATTTTGTACCAATGGTGTCAAAGTAGCAGGAAAGTTGGACAGCTCCATGACCTGTGTATTATTCACCAGCTCCCACCATTGATAGTTGCTATAATAGTCTGTAGGAAAATCTGCAAATACAGGATGTGTAGGATTACATAAGATGCCTAATGTATGTGGCGGACGCATCTTGAACCAGGAGGTATTCCAGAATACAGGAGTAAAACTCTGTACGACTTCTTTTCCTTGTTGTACCTTTCCTGCTGCCAGCAACAGTACCTTCCCACCATCCTGCAATACCTTTTGTGCAGCGGCATCCAATGTATCGCATACATAAATACCTTTTTCAGAAATATCCAAAGTTGGCGCATATACCCACAGCTGCCAGCTGTTGCTGATATCCGTACCATCGAGACTAATTTCCACACTGATATTACCTGTAAATTTTAAAGGCAGGTGTAAGTCACCTAAAGGGATATTATCACCCAATGGAATATCTGTGACAGGGAATGTACCTTGTTGCAATATCTTACCGGTTTTGTCTTTTACCTTCCAGAGAGGGTGCATCGCCGATAAAGATTTCTCTCCAAAGTTCGTCACAGATATAGCTGCATGCAAAGTATCGTTACTGGTGTATACAAATTTCTTTATCCTCGCCAGCAGTACTGTCGGACTACAAAAGTGCCGCCATTCTTTGTCACTGATATAAGGCTTATCATTCCAGAACGGATCCAATACACCTACCAATGCGGTACCCTGTCCCGGATAATCATTGATGGATAATAACTGAATACCCGCTAAACCCGGTGTACGTAGAGCTGCCTCTATTTCTGCTTTATAACATAATACCTGCAATTTTCCGGAAGCCATAAAGAAATCATGTGCCTGCGCACCCATATGATGCGCTGTGAGCTGATCACGGAATATCTCAAAGTTCTTTGCTTTGTATACACCTGTATATTTAGGTATTTCAGTAAAGTCGGGATATACACACCACTGACCCATTTCATGACTCACATAAGGCACATGAAAATCTTTGATGCGATCATAGTAATCAAAATCACTACCCGGCAACGTAGACCAACGTAGACCACGGGCGCCGGCTTTCACCATGTATTCATTATCCGGCACCAATGGCCAGCTATTGCCTACAGAAGCGCCTGTATATACCCGTCTGTTATCCTTCTCTTTCCAATAAGCAATAAACTGTGTGAGGTAATCTACCTGATGACCACCTTTGGGTTCATTGCCATATGCCAGCATACAAAAAGAGGCGTAGTTACCATATGCTTTTGCAATGCGGTTCGTCTCATCATAAATATATTGATCTACAGGTAAGCCATCTCCTAAAGATGTACCATGGTTCGCCCAGCTGGGGCCTTCCGGCTGCAGGTAAAAACCAACTTTGTCTGCTGCACTGAAAGCGGCTTCCGGTGGGCACCAGGAATGGAAGCGCATGTGATTGAGGCCGTATGATTTTGCTTTCTGAAAGATGCGTATCCAACTTGCTTCATCCATAGGTGGATAGCCTGTTAAAGGGAAGACGGCATTGTCTACTGTGCCACGCAGAAATACAGGTTTACCGTTTATAAAAAACCGGGTATCAGCAATTTTGAATTCCCGCATACCAAAGGTGATATTTTTAGTACTGGCCTCCCCTTCAGCAGGTTTCATCTGAATCTTTAGCTCATACAAATCAGGATGGAACTCATCCCACAACAATACATCATTGCCCATTGGGTAATCAATCTCAATAGCAGTTGTATCTTTATTTAATTGAAAAGGAACTTCCTTTAAAGGGGCTTTAATATTTTCACAATTTGCCGTAATTAAAAACTTACCTGATACAGATCTGATTCCTCTTCGCCCTACTAATAATTTAATCTTTGCAATTCGCCTCTTCACATCCGGATACACCTGCACATCCTCCATCCACACCATTCCCCCCGCATTCAACTCCAACTTCCCGATCGTACCATTCCAATTCCCCTGCGTATGATCCGTCAGACTATGTGAATCCGGCCCTACATTAATCTCCTTAATCCTATTATCAATCCGCACTAATATCGTATGCCTCCCCGGACTTAATAACCCGGACAGATCATACACATGCGGTGCACTCATACTATTCTGCATCCCGGCCCGCTGTCCATCTACATACACCACTGTTTCCCAGTGTGGCCTTTCCATCGTAAATGTAATTCTGCGATCCGCGTAGTCTGCCGGAATATCCACCACCTTCTTATACCATACCGGCCCTACATACGTCTTTGCCGGTGTGAGCCAGAATGGAAACTTAATATTCCCCGGCACCCGGTATTTCGCCATTTCAGGATTGAAGTACCAGGAGCTATCATAGATACTCCCCGTCCACCTTGTATTCACCGACACCTCCTCTCCTTTATTATTTTCCAGCATAGAACCCGGCAATTTCACGGTGCTCCATTGTCCGGCAGAGTCGGTGGTGAACTGCCATTCTCCCTTCAGGGAGATCGTTTGTGCTTTTACAGACAGCATACAGCCAAGCAGCAGTGCTATCAATCCTGTTTGTTTCATATCAGTTGATGAGTATCGTATTTTCTTTGGTAGCATCGATGCCTTCAATCGTATATACCTGATTAGTAGCATCGTATTGCCCCTTGCCATTGGCAGGAGCTTTCTCTACATGTACCCTGAGGGTAAAGGTTTTGGTGGGAGCGTGGTATTTTCCTTCAGGTGCACTGATGTGTATGCGGCAACCGCCATTCTCTGTCCGCTGATCTATGTGGGTAATGGAATAAATACCCTGCTGGTATTGCAGGCTTTTACCATCATCGGTATATAGGTCAGTACTACCTATGCCCGGGTATATTTCCAGTATTACATTGTCTATCACACGCTGGCCTACGTACTGAACAACCTGTTGTTTCGGGATAATACTGCCTGCTTTGATGAAGATAGGTACTTTGTCAAGCGGACATATGGCATTCAGGTAACTTTTACCATCGTAATGTTTGCCTGTCCAGTAGTCGATCCATTCGCCTTTGGGCAGGTAAACAACACGGGTCGCAGCGCCTTTTTCCGTCACCGGACATACCATGATATTTTCTCCTAAGAGATACTGATCTGTGATGTTGTACACATTCACATCATCCTGGTATGCCAGTACAAGGGCCTGCATAATGGGCGTACCTGTTTTATACTGATGATAGCTGGCGCTATAAAGGTAAGGCAGCAAACTATATCTCAGTTCATCATATTGCTTAAAAATATCCGTCGCCTCCTTACCATAACGCCAGGGTTCTTTATAACCAGGATGATCCATGCCGAACAATAAGGCTACAGGACTCAGCATACCAAACTGCACCCAGCGAACATACAACTCAGGATCTGCAGGTTGCTCAAAACCACCCATACAATGCGCCCAGTAACCTACACCAGATACACCTATATTCAAACCTGCTTTGATCACAGGACCAAAGTACTGCCATTGACTGGGCCAGTCACCCGCAAAGATGAAAGGGAATCGCTGAATACCTGCATACCCTTCGCGGGTCTGGTTCAAACCACGCAGCTGGTTGTAAGCCCCAAACTGTTCGTACGCCGCCTTCGCATATGCTATCGGAAATACATTGTGTAATCGCTGTGCCTCAGGGCCAACGGGTCCTGTCTTCGCACTTTCATTGGCCAGCGCACCAAAGGCACTACCTTCATCTGTCTTGAAGAACCGTGCTCCTACAGCCGCCACTTTCATCGCTGCATGGTTCCACCACCAGCTCACAGCAGCAGTATCAAAGTAGTTGATAAACTCCCCGGGGTTATTGGCCTCCGGATAGGTATAATGCAGATCTCTGGCCGTGTCTAACAACTTAAACCGGGTGCCATTGTCTATTCTTGGACGAATGTGCAGCCCCACCATGTTATAATGCAAACTATACAGGGTGTCGAACATTGCCTTCGGGTTATGGAAGGTTTCCCGCCATTCAAAAGAAGTGGCCCCTTTGCCCCCGTTCTTGCCAAACTGTCTCCATGTAGAATCCAGGAAGAGAATATCTACAGGAATACCCATTTTCCTAAACCGGCGGGCCAGTTCAATCACATACGCTGCAGAAGTCAGTTCCTCATGCCCCCATGTACCTCCACTATAAGTGCCCACATGCAAACCGAGGGCAAATTGTGGCAGTAAGGGTGACTTGCCGGTCAACTGGGTATACAGATCCAGTATTCCCGTAAACTGAGGTCCATATATAAAATAATATTCCAGCGGCCCCTGAGCTGCTGAAAAACTATATGCATCTGATTCCGTATTCCCCATATCCCAGGTGGAATTATAGGTGGTATGGAGGAAAATGCCGTATCCTTTCGTACTCATGAAGAAAGGTACCGGGCTATAATTCGCCTGCAGTACATTGTAAGCCCCCACGATATGTGGCTTCTCTTTTCCCCTGCCTACCTCCATTTGCACTTTCTTTCCGCGCTGATCCAGGAAGTCCATTCGCTCTCCAAAGCCAAAGAAGTGCTCATCGGATTGAAGCACCTTTTTCACCCCAAGGGAATCGGCGCTTTTTTCGGAAGAAAGGAGCTGACCATTGGAGGAATAGACTTCCAGGTGGCCGGCAGCATTGATGATGAGCCGAAGACTGGCAGTGCTGAGTTCCAACCTGGCCCCCTCGCTTTTGACCCGTACATCCACACTATCCCAATCGTACCTGTTCACCATCAACGGCTCTTTGAAGGGCGCCCCATAGCTGACCCTGAACATGGAAGATGTACAAAATTCCAGCTGAAAGGATTGCGTAGCGGTGTGGATTTGAAATGCATTCTGTTGCCGGGTAAATTGCTGTGCCCGGGCCGGCATTATCACATACAAACAAATAATCGTAACTATAGACCTGATCATATCCTCAAATCTATCTCCTATATCAATATTGTGCAATGGATAATTGTAGTAAACCCTGTAAATATGTGGTCAGTGGCATGGATAAATTGACAAAAGGATGGAAAAATGTGCGAAAAAGTGTTGCTAAGACACTATAGGATAATGAGTAGGGGTTATTTTTTTATATTGCTCATACGAACTGATTTCACGCTTTATAAATTCCATCCGGCGATTTCCACCAAGGCCGGCAAAGAAAAACGTTATGCGACTGCAACAATACTTCCTCATTTTATGCGGCTTTCTATGGCCGTCGTTAACCGGGCTATCCTTTTCGTCGGCCGGCCCGACACATCCCTATACAGATCCGTCCGGCAATATCAGGCTGGAACAATTAACCACTCATGACGGGTTGTCCCAGAATACCGTGCGATGCCTGCTCCAGGACAAAAAAGGGTTTATCTGGGTAGGGACACTGAATGGGTTGAACCGGTATGATGGCAGGAAATTTACCGTGTACCGCACGAACCAGGGTGTACCCCTGCCTATTAGTGACAATCGGATCCGGTCATTGTATGAAGATCAATCAGGGATTATCTGGGTCAAGACAACCGAGGGACATTATCATTGTTTTGACCCCAAAAAGGAGAGTTTTGTCAATGTAATACCTGGCAGCGCAGACCTGACCTATGATCATCTGTACGAAGCCTCACAGGGAGTATGGCTATATAGTAAAAATAACGGGTGCCTGCACAATGGCAAAAGATACGCACTGGGAGCTGTACACTTTGTATTTGAAGACCCGCAACATGAACAATGGATAGGTACGGATAAGAATTTATACAAACTGGATGCCCGGGGCAATGCTATAAAGATCTGTGAAGGGAACTTTATTAAAGCAATAGCGAAGGATCAACAGTTGTATTTTATTAAAAAACAGGGGATAATAATATATAACCTGTCTACAAAACAATCCCTGAAAAATGATTTAGCTTTCCTCCCTGCCGGCGTGACATTGACAGATGCTGCTATTTTAGCCAATAACAGGATCTTATTAGGTACCCAGCAGCATGGCCTGCAAATAGTAGATTTAAAATCAAACCAACTGAGTTCTATCAAAAAACTCTTTGGTGAAGAAATACCCGGTCATATCGATATAGAAACTGACCAGGACCATGGCATCTGGGTCAATAACCATTCCGGCAATGTCTGGTACTTCGATCCGGAACAGGAATTCAGCCAGCGCATTTCCCTCATTCCTGCCAATGTCATGAAGGTCATAGACGATTGCAGGTTTGTCTTCGCAGCAGATCACAAAGGCAAGGTATGGATCACCACCTATGGAGGCGGTCTGTATTGCTTTGATAAACTCAACAGGCAGGTACAGCGGTTTGTATACGACCCTGACAATCCCAATGGATTAAGTACAAATTACCTGCTCAGCGTAATCGCTGATCGTTCCGGTTTGATATGGGTAGGCGCGGAACATACCGGTCTGCAAAAACTAACCCCGCAATCCCTGCATGTCACCCATATTTTCCCGGAGACACAGACACCTGAAAGGTATACTGCCAATGGGGTAAAGACCATCTTCGAAGACAGCTATCACCGCATATGGGTAAGTACCCGCAATGGTGCGTTGTATCTGTATAATGATCACCTCGAAAAGACACGTTCTTTAGAACACCTGCTACCCGGACAATGCGCCAATATCTATTGTATCACAGAAGACGCCCGGGGATACCTCTGGATAGGTACCAAAGGCGATGGCGTGTACATTGTACATCGTGATTCACTACAACATAAGGCAAGACATTTTCTGTTGCCCACAGGTGACAACCGGCTCGTGTACACCATCATGCAGGACCGCCAGCAGCGAATGTGGGTAGGTACCTTTGGGAGTGGTTTATACCTCGCTACTTACAATGGTGGCAATTCACTGGATTGGAAGAGTTTCTTTCATGATGGGGTAAACCCCGTTTACGTTCGTTGCTTAATGCAGGATCAACAAAACCAGATATGGGCAGGTACAAACAATGGTATACTCGTATTTAATCCTGACAATTTACTGTCGGGTCAAAATAAAGTGACCACCTACCAGGCAGGACTAGGGAGTAATGAAATCAAAAGCCTTTGCGAAGATCATACCGGAAGGATCTGGATAGGTACTACCGGCGGTGGTTTCAGCCAGTTTGTACGCAAGAAAAGGAAGTTTATTAACTATACCACCGAACAGGGACTTTCTCATGATGTTGTAAATAGTATGCTCGAAGATGCACAGGGAAATCTATGGGTGAGTACCGAAAACGGCCTGACCCGGTTCAATCCTGAGAAGAGCACCTTCGAAGTATTTTATTTTGCCAATAATGCACTGGGCAATTTATTTTCTGAAGGTGCCTGTTTTAAAAGAGGAAACGGGCAGTTGCTATGGGGTAGCATGAATGGCTTTTACAGCTTCTTTCCTGAGCAATTGAAAAACGGCAATAGCGATGCCCCTGTATTCCTGACAGGACTCAGTGTGGCAGGCAATCCTGTGCCTTTAGAAGAATCTATCAGTACCGCCAAAGCGATCACTTTAGAACCCGGACAGAAAGTATTCAGCATTTCATTTGCCTCTCTGGCATTCAGAAATCCGCAGCAGAATAAGTACACCTATATCTTAGAGAATTATGAAGATGAATGGAATGCACCTTCCAGTTATAATGTGGCTACTTATCGTAATCTTCCTCCAGGAAAATATACTTTCAAAGTAAGGGGTACGAATGATGATGGTACATGGAGTAAGCAGGTAGCACGTATACAACTCATCGTACTGCCCCCTTTCTGGCGTTCGAATATTGCCATCATCGGGTACCTTGGATTCATCATTTGTCTCATCATGGGGGTGCGTACTGTGAACAAACGTATCCACCGCTTACAACATGCGGTGACATTAGAAAAGGAGCTGACTGAATACAAACTCAATTTCTTTACAGATATCTCACATGAGTTCAGAACACCGTTATCACTCATCGTGAGTGCGATGGAACAATTGCTTCCGGGCAAGCCATCAGGCAAGCACCTGCATATCATGCAGAGACAGGTAGCACACCTCATGCGCCTTGCAGATCAGTTACTGGATTTCAGGAAAATACAGCATAATAAATTACAGTTGCAGGTACAGGAAACAGAAGTGATCCGGTTTATACAGGACATCTGTAATGGATTTACGGACCTCGCTGCGCAAAAGCAAATTACCTTAAACTTTCAGGCCAATGTAGATGCCTGTATGGCCTGGGTGGACCAGGGTAAGCTGGATAAAATGCTGTATAACTTACTCTCCAATGCACATAAATTCACACCTACAGGCGGGAGGATCAATCTGGACGTAACGGTCAGCAATGACCTATCCATCAAAGTGATCGACAACGGCATTGCTATTTCCGAAGAGAAACAACATCTCGTATTCCAGCGGTTCACACAATTGACCTTCTCTCCCACTGGCACCGGCTTAGGTTTGTCACTGACCAAAGAACTGGTCACCCTGCACAAAGGAGAGATAAGTTTTGAGAATAATGCAGATGCGGGTGTGACATTCAAAATAAACCTTCCCATTCACAAACAGGCGTACCAGGCAGATGAAATCGCCCTACAGGTAGTATCTAAAGAACCTGTGATTCCTTTTATGGATGATACAGACACCTCAGCAATACCACAACCCAGTTCCAGGTACAATGTATTGATCATTGAAGACAATGCCGATATTGCTGCGTACCTGGCAACGACATTAGGTCGTTATTTCCATATTGATACAGCGGCAAATGGCAGGGAAGGATTAGAACAAGCCATTGCACAATCTCCGGACCTCATTGTTTGCGATGTAATGCTCCCTGAGATGAGTGGATTAGATATCACACATAAGATAAGAAGTGAATTCCAGACCTGTCATATACCAGTAGTATTACTCACAGCATTGTCCAGTGGGGAGCACCAGTTACAGGGTATTAATGCAGGTGCGGATGCTTATATCACCAAGCCTTTCAGCACACGGTTCTTACTGACCACTATTATCAGGATTATAGAACAACGGGAAAAGATCAGGAAGCGCTTTGCGAATGATCCGGGTTTCTTTGCCGTACATATTTCAGAAAATGAAGCAGATCAGCAATTCTTAGATAAGATCAATGTGATCATTGAAAAGAACCTGGATAATGCGCAGTTCTCTGTAGATGATTTTGCACTCTCCATGAAAATGGGCAGGACCTTATTTTACAAAAAAGTAAAAGGACTGACAGGGTATTCGCCAAATGAATACATCAGGTTAGTGAGGGTAAAAAAGGCGGCAGAATTGTTGAATACAGGAGAATATACGGTGGCGGAGGTGGCCTATAAAGTGGGGATGAATGATCCGTTTTATTTCAGTAAGTGTTTTAAGACCCAGTTTGGGGTGCCGCCAAGCGTACATTTAAAAAAAGTGAAAGCAGCGGGATAAGATGAAAGAGGCTGGTTTATGCAACCAGCCTCTTTTTATTTTACATCGATAGTTTCCGTAATATCATCACCGTTTACTCCTCTGAATGTCAGGAAGGAGGTGCCGGATTTGGTAGGTTTGAATTTGTAGCTGGCAGAACGCTCCGGAATATCCATGGTACAGAAGCAGCCTTTGTAGACAGCCTGTACGGTTACGATATGGGCACCGGCAGAGTCCTTTTCTATAAATTTGTTAAACTGCCCACAGCCGTTATTGACATTGAAATATACTTTGATGCTGTCGTTGACGTGTTCGATACGAGATATGGATACGATGGCATATTTGGTACATTCTCCTTCTTTTTCAGGAGTGATTTTCTTGCTACAGCTACTGAGCAGCGCTACGGTCAGAAGTAAGTAAATGGTTCGCATTTTATTTAAACGCATAAAGAGGCCATTTAGTTACGCAAGCGTATGAAATTTGCTTCGCAAATTTCATACGCTTGCGACGTAGGCTGCTGACACGGGGCCTTCAATTGATCTTTTGGATGAGCGGTTCAAGACTAATTACCGGATCCTGATTATTTTTGCACTGCCAATTAAGCCAGCTTTTCCATTCACTTTCAGGACCCATATACCCGCAGACACGGTACTGATATCCAGCTGTACCGTACCACTTGTAATCAATTTCTGCAATACAGGATTACCTGATTGTACATCTAATAAGGATACTTCCAACTGCTCATTAGTAGCATTATTAATATTCAATGTTAAAGTATTACCACTAACAGGATTTGGATAAACCGTCAATGCCGTTGTAGTTACAAGTGTGTTACCGGAAGCTGCTACAGCAGGTTTATCAGTTGCTGAAGCAACGCCTGCCTTTGCAGACCCAGATGCAGACCCAGACCCTGACACTGACACCGCTGAAGCACTACACACTCCCACATACGTCCATGGCAAACCATCTCCTACATTCAAATCAGGCTGATTACCCTGTGTCCACCACTTCGCCTGGTATATCTTTCCTCCATACGCCACCTGATTACCGGCTACATATATACCTCCCTGTGTCCAACCCGGAATACTACCACAACTTTGTCCATTTCCACCACCATTCCCGCCATTACCAGAACATGTTCCTACCACTGCCCACGTATCATTACCACCCGGAACGTCTGCACTACCTGCCCACCACTGATTTCTATACACGATAGAATTATACAGCACGATATTTCCAGCTGTCGTATAATTCTTCGTCGCATCCCAGGCCGGCAAATATGCACAACCTGCAAATGTCTGGCTATTCCATACCGCAAATGTCGTAGTCGTCACCACAGAATCCTTGCCATTCCGCAACGCCACCGCTGTAGCGGTATAAGACTTATATGCAGAGGGTGTCCAGGATACACTCGTTCCACTCAACCGCTGACCATCTATCTTAATATATACTGCCGTCACCTCATTATTAGGATCATTCTTAGCCACTGATAATGTAACCGGAGAAAGACTGGTCACATCCAGTATACCATTTGCAGGAGCAGTAAATGTAAGCGATACGATCTGGCTGCACTCCATATTATCAATCACAAACTGGCTCATATTCGCACAACCACAATTACTGGCATTATTGCCACCATCCAGCTCCAGGCTCACGCCTTTCAAACCGGTATAGCGGGTATAATGACCAATGCGGCCTACTACCTGCGCTTTCTCCGTACCACCGCCACATTCTACACCGCCATTAATAATATTCACCGTCGCGCCAAAACCTGCCTTGATCCCTGCAGCAGTCTGCGTAGCTGTCGGTACCCACTTGCCGGGAATCATCACATCATGACAACAAGGCTTTGGATATTGTTCCGCCATCCAGAACCAGATCGCGGTTTCAAATGCAATCGCCCCATCTTCAATCACCTTCTCCGGATTGGCCAGCAATACATTCTTATCACCGAAGATAAACTCACTCGCCTGACCATAGTTATAATTATAACTCAGCTGGATCGGGCCACGACCATGATAAGACTTGCCTGCAGCAGGCGGATATTCTGTATTGGTTTCATCTCTGTAACCAATATTCGTGGTACCCTCATACCCTACTTCCTCCCTGAAATACAATCCCCAGGCATATTGACCACCCGGTGCTGTCGCCCAGCCACCAGTGGTTTCCTGCGAAATGTTCGCCAGGAACGCCATCAGCTCCCGCCTCCGCACCGTCAGGTCACCTTCATTCGCAAAGGTGCCATAATCCACTGTGGTGGTAATGATATTGTTAGTAGAGCTATTAAACCCATCTACCGTACGGATCACAATAGAAGATCCGGTAGTTTTGTCCACGCGGGTCAGGCGATACAGATTAGTAGCACAACGCCGCTCTACAATAATCTTTATATTGCTCATCCATGTCACAGCTTTGGCAAAATTAGCGTAGGAATAAAAATCCTTAGCAGCAGTCGTGGGCAATGTACCAGCGCCGGTGCGATCGTCAGGATTGAAGCGGTGAGGGAAAAACGTGTTCCACTCTGTGCTGTCAATAACGGATGATAAGGATTGAGAATGAATGGGTAGCAAATAGCAGGTGAATAGGATCACCCCTACCATGCGGGACAACAATGTTTTCATAGATACAGTATTTTGGTTATTTTGAGTCTGACGAAGATAAGTTTTTTATTATTTTGAAATCCGGTACAAGATCAAAGTATGACCTAAAACATTTTTTTTCTATCTCAGAATACTTACTTTTATTCCATACTTTTCCACTTATGAAAACTATCAGACTACTCGTCATAGTATTAGCTATTAGTATGCATGCAATTGCCCAGGATAAAGACATTATTCATATATGGCCAGGCGATGTTCCCGGAGAAACTGCTCCGAAACACCCCGCTAAAGCCACTCCCGACACATCCAACAATGTAGTCCGTCTCACCGACGTGACCGACCCTACCCTCCAGGTATTCCGCCCTGCCAAACCCAATGGTGCAGCAGTTATCGTGTGTCCCGGTGGTGGTTATAAAATACTCGCTATCAACCACGAGGGTTATGAAATCGCCAAATGGCTCAATACCCTTGGTTTCACTGCCTTCGTACTCCAATACCGTGTACCTGACAAAGAACAAGGCGCCTTACAGGATGCACAACGTGCCATCCGCCTCGTAAAAAGCAGGGCAGCGGAATATAAGATCAACGCTGACAAAGTAGGTATACTGGGCTTCTCCGCCGGCGGTAGCCTAAGTGCCCGTATCAGTACCCTTTATGATGCAGACAGTTACAAAAAAGCAGATGCGGCAGACAATCAATCTGCCAAACCGGCCTTCAGTGTCCTGATCTACCCTGCTTACCTTGACAAGGGAGAAAACCGTTCCCTTACCCCTGAGCTGAAAGTAAACGCCAACACCCCTCCTATGTTCCTCTTCGCCACTGCAGATGATCCTTATGGCAACAGTGCCCTGGTCATGGCAGGCGCTCTCCGGGATGCAAAAGTGCCGGTAGAACTGCACTTTCTCGCAAAAGGCGGTCATGGATACGGCCTTCGCAAAGGCAACGTGGCAGGCGAAACCTGGCCATCGCTGGCGGCCAAATGGCTTGCCCCCTATGGCCGATGATGATAATCACCGGAACTACTGACACTGATCATATGCATTCACCCCACCGTAGCGGAATTTTACAGCTGTTAGGCTGATCTTGTAACTATGCTCTACGGTAACAACCTGTATAAAAAGGAATACGATAAAGAACTACAGCGCTTTGAAGCCCTGTTCAATTTTGCCAGCATTGGCATACTGGTCACCAACCGGAAGGGCGAGATCGTGCTAATAAACGACTTCGCACTGGAACAATTTGGTTATCAAAGAGAAGAGCTCATTGGCGAGACCATCGAGCGCCTACTGCCTATGCGCTTCCGGTCCAAACACGAAGAATTTCGCGACGGTTTCAGTAGCCAGCCCCAAAGCCGCCCTATGGGTATCGGCATGGATCTTTTTGCACTCAAAAAAGATGGCTCTGAATTCTCCGTTGAGGTCAGCCTCAGTCAATACCAACATGCAGAAGGCTCTTTCGTCATCTCCTATATCAATAATATCACTGAAAGGAAAAAGGCGGAAGAAAAGCTTGAAAAAATGCATAACGAGCTGGAACAGAAGATCGCTGAGCGTACCCAGCAACTCACACAGGCCCTGGAACAACTGGAACTTTCCAAACAGGAAGTGATGATAGCGCTGAACAAGGAAAAAGAACTGAGTGAACTGAAAAGCCGCTTCGTTTCCATGGCCTCCCATGAGTTCAGGACGCCGCTGAGCACCATTCTTTCCTCTGCTTTCCTCGTAAACCAATATATAAATACAGAAGACCAACCTAAAAGAAGTAAACATATACAACGAATCATCTCTTCCGTGACCCTGCTCACCGAAGTATTGAATGATTTCCTGTCTGTCGGAAAAATTGAAGAAGGAGGTGTAACAGTCAGAAGCAACACCTTCGATATGCAGCTACACACCACTGCCATTATCCAGGAAATGCAGGATCTTGTGCAGGAAGGCCAGAAAATCGAATATGAACACAAAGGCCCTTCCAAAGTAAAACTGGATCCTTCGCTGATTAAACATATCCTGCTCAATTTACTGGGCAACGCGATCAAATTCTCCGGAAAATATGGGGTGATCCGCGTCAGCACACTTCAGAAAGGACATATTATCAAACTCGAAGTAAGCGATTCCGGTATAGGTATCTCCGAAGAGGACCAACAGCATTTGTTTGAGCGGTTTTTCAGGGGCACCAATGTCAGCAATATACAGGGGACGGGATTAGGGCTGCACATTGTAAGTAAATACGCAGAATTGATGAACGGAAAGATCACATGTAAGAGTGAGTTAAATAAAGGTACTACCTTTACAGTGACCTTTCTGCAATCTTAACTAAAACGCTCAAATGATGAAAACTATCTTACTCATAGAAGACAACGACGATATTCGCGAGAACACCGCCGAGATCCTTGAGCTTGCCAACTACAAAGTAATTACCGCCGAAAACGGCAAAACCGGCGTAGAACTGGCTCTGGAACACCAACCGGACCTGGTGGTATGTGATATCATGATGCCCGTATTAGACGGATATGGGGTACTGCACCTGCTGCAAAAGAACCCCGACGTACAGGATACCCCCTTTATTTTTCTTACCGCCAAAAGTGAACGTGGAGATTTCCGTAAAGGCATGGAAATGGGTGCGGACGATTATATCACAAAGCCATTCAGTGGCACCGACCTGCTGAATGCCGTGGAGAGAAGGCTCAAAAAAGCCGCTGTTAAGAAACTGGAACTTACGTCAGATATGGAAGGATTACAACAACTATTGACGAGTGCAACCGGTACGAACACACTGCAGACCCTCATGGAAGAAGGTAACACCGACCGGTTCAAAAAGAAACAACTCATTTACCAGGAAGGCAACCGCCCTACCAGCCTGTATTACATACAGAAAGGAAGAGTAAAAACCTACAAGGTGAATAATGACGGTAAAGAACTGGCAGCTAACCTTTATAGCGCTGGCGACTTCCTGGGCTATGTAGCCCTCCTGGAAGGCAGTAACTATCACGAAAATGCAGAAGCACTGGACGATTGTGAACTGACCGCCATCCCCAGAGAAGACTTTGAGACACTCATTAACAATAACAGGGAAGTAGCCCAGCAATTTATACGCCTGCTGGCCAAAAACATCACAGAAAAGGAACAACAACTGCTCCACATCGCTTACAGCTCCCTGCGTAAGAAAGTGGCCGAAGCTCTCCTTTTCCTGAAAAAGAAATACCATGTAACCAAGGATCAGCCATTCTCGATAGACATCTCCAGAGAAAATCTGGCGACTATCGCAGGTACAGCTACCGAATCCATGATCAGGACACTGGGTGACTTCAGAGATGAAAAGTTACTGGAGATTAAACAAGGGGTTATCACGATCCTGAATGAACAAAAGCTGGCGAACCTCGTAAACTAAGCATGATAAAAATCAGTTTTCCTACTGACCCGTATCCTGTTTGGCCAAACAGACGCTAAGTATCTTTGAACTGATAAGATTTTTAGCGATGGAAGACTTGCGCAATGCCCTTGACAGGTGCAAAAAACAACTGGCCGTACTGGAAAACCGGAATATCAACCTTAAAACCCAGTTAGCCAATATTTTACAGTATCACTTTGATCGTTCCCTCTTGGAAAAGCTGGAATATTTTCATACTGCTTTTCTTCAGATGGACACACGATTCGAAGCCCTGCGCAACGAGGTGGCCTTACAGCAAGCCTGGTTAACCCCACACGGAAGCGATTTTTCTAATGAGGAACATATCAGGCGTCACCAGCAGCACATGCTGGAAAAACTGGAAAATATGGAAAGAGACGCGAGAAGATTGGGAATAGGATTTGATGAATATGTGATAGAACATTTTCCGGTGAATCTGGTCACGCAGGCGCAGGAAGTGAGGAAACGAGATATAAGGTGAAGATTTTAATAAGGACCGTAGTAACGGTCCTTATTTTTTTACAAACAAATTAAAAATAAGCCCTATATTAGTCCCCATCTCTAGCCCTATGCCTAAAAAAAGATGGATTGAACTAATATCAGCATTGCTGGTCTTCCTGTTTGTATATACCAGTATCAGCAAATTGCTGGATTATTCCGTATTCAGCAGACAACTCAGCCAATCTCCCTTCATTACCCAATATTCGAATATGATCGCATGGGCACTGCCCCTGGGAGAACTCGTCATTGCCGGTCTGCTATTGGTCAATAAAACCCGTTTACAGGGCCTATATTGCTCCTTTTTTCTACTCTGCCTGTTCACTATTTACCTGGTCGCTATGCTCAGGTACAGCCCTTATATACCCTGTTCCTGCGGAGGCGTGCTCCAACACCTCTCCTGGCAGGCTCATATCATATTTAATTCAGCGTTCATAATCATAACTACCATCGGCATCCTATTGCATGTAAAGAAGCATCTATGAAGAACATTGTCAGGAACCGCCGAAAACCTGTAGAAAAGAGTAGGCATTTATCAACTACATTAATCTTTAAGACCATGAAAAAGACCCTTAGTATCACCCTGCTCGCCGCTGTTCTGGCGGCCGGTTCCGCGTTTGCCAACCAAAAACGTGTAATCACCTGGATACTGTGGGAGGGTACCTTAGTAACGGGCCTCGCCAGCGATATTAAAATCCAGTATTGCCTTGGCGGGAACAGGATCGTATGTGCCATGGATATCGACAATGGCTACAATGTGATCTATCGCCCATAAGCCAACATTCCTAAAATTTTCAGGGGCTGATCCTATCAGCATCAGCCCCCATTTCATATAACAAATAACCATGCGCAAAGCTATTTTAACTCTCTCCTTCCTCCTCCTCAGCGCCATCGCTATCGTCACTTTTCTGGTAATGTCTGCGCCACTGCCCAATAAAGTAAGCAATGGATTTGACAGATCCATCCAGCCAGCTCACTTCCTCACCCCACTGGGCAATATGCCTACCGGCGACAGCATCCAGCTCGTAAGCGGCGCTACCGCCACCCAACTCTTCTTCACCACCACAGACCCTACCGTCATTCTCTGTACGGACTACCATTTTCAACACCCCAAGCGGATCAGGATCACCCTCTCGCAGGGACTCCTCGATTCCCTGCAAACGTATTTCTACACTACCATCGATTCTCCCTTCGTACACATCTATGGCTATAACATGCCGGCTATCATTACCCTACCCCTCTCCGGTGGCAACGCACAGATCTTCCGACTTCCTCCCGGCGGCTTTTCAAAGGCCATTGCCATCGCTCCCGATCAGTTCATTCTCCGCAAACTGGACAGGAAAATATCCGATCAGCAATTCCTGAAAATCAATACCTCCACCAATACTATTACTACCGAAAAGAACCTCTCTATCCTGCACCAGGACGGAGGCGTGAGTACTGACGGCAGCCTTATTTACGACACCGCTACCAAACAACTCATCTATACCTATTATTACGTCAATCAGTTCTTCAGCTTCGATACCTCCCTGCAAAAATTACAGGCAGGCCATACCATCGATACCTCCAGCCACTTCCGCTACCAGCTGGCCGAAGCCACTGCCCGCAAGGAACATGTGTTCACCAGCCAGGGACCTGACCCGATGATCAACAATGCCAGTTTTGTATATAAAGGAAAGTTGTTCGTACACTCCCTCCTGAAAGGAGACCACGAAGCAGAAGGGAAATTCAGCAATAATACTGCGATTGACAAATATGACATTCATACAAATCAATACCTGGGTAGTTTCTACCTGCCACTGAAACCGGAAAAAGTACTCCGCATCAATATCTTCCATGATAAACTGGTGGTACAATGCAGAGACTACATCTATAGCTTTGCTATTGATACCCTGGATTCTGTGTTAAATTAGGATCCTTGTCCCGCTCCTGCTGCGGAATGGGGTAATATGCCGCCCAGTCTTTCCAGAAACCGGGTTTCAAAGCACCCAGCACCTGACTCATAGTACCCATGCGTTGCAAGGTGAACCAGCGGTCTCCCCATTCACAAAATAATTCTGCCCGTCGCTCCTGCGCTAAGGCTGCCATACAATGTGCACGGTCATTGACAATATCCAGCGCAGTTAATCCTGCCCCTGCCCTGATCACATCCAGGTCGGCAATCGCACCCGTGTAATTATCCTGTTGTGCCCTCGCCTCTGCCCGTATCAGGTATTGCTCTGCAAACCGCAGCACCATCAGGTATTCTTTGTCTTCTCCGGTTGTAGCCCCGCGCTTTTTATATTTATAAGGATAATAGTAAGTACCGCCGCCATATACAAAAGACCGTGTCCACGATGCCCTGCGCTGATCTCCATTTTCAAACGCCGCTACCATATCCGCTGATAATGGATAGTAAGATGCATCATCATCCAGCGGGATAAACATTTGCCCGGGTAAGGTATAACCTTCACTGGTCCAGATCTGTAAAATTGCCTGTGGACTATTGTATAGAAATGCACTATCAGGTATACATAACCGATACATGCCGGCATCAATCACCTGCGATGCATAGTATTCAGCTTTGCCAGCATCTCCACCCTGCAATGCCACCCTCGCCAGCAATGCCATGGCCGCCCATTTATTGGCTCTTACATGCTCCGCTCCCGGATATTTTTCAGATAATAAGTTGATCGCACTGAGTAGATCCTGTTGCA
>Ga0316604_10000899_pt1 | contig 30618 bp, 32 predicted proteins | sample OWC_soil_day20_C_FD_207650 | JGI IMG/M metagenome (GOLD analysis project Ga0316604, IMG submission 207650) | Wetland soil microbial communities from Old Woman Creek delta, Ohio, United States - OWC_soil_day20_CT | ecosystem: Environmental > Terrestrial > Soil > Wetlands | place: USA: Ohio... | reverse complement strand
CTCGTCGCAGTACCCCGATGCGCCGGAGTTCGAGATCTGGCAATTACTCACGTACGGCTTCCTGCACGGCAGCCTGACGCACCTGCTCTTCAACATGTTCGCGCTTTACATGTTCGGCGGGGAGATCGAGCGCCTGCTCGGCTCGCGTCGCTATCTCACCTATTACCTCGTCTGCGTCGCGGGCGCCGCCATCGCACAGGTCCTGGTGCTGGCCGGGTCGAGTCGCCCCCCGGTGCCGACGGTCGGCGCCTCGGGCGGCGTGTTCGGCCTGCTGCTCGCGTTCGGCATGGCGTTTCCGCGCCGCCAGATCATGCTGCTGTTTCCGCCGATCCCGATGCAGGCCTGGCTGTTCGTCACTCTCTACGGGCTGCTCGAGCTCTACCTCGGGGTCACGGGTTCCGGGCAGGGTGTCGCGCACTTCGCGCACCTCGGCGGCATGGCCGCCGGTTACGTGATGCTGACCTACTGGGCACGCGGGCGCCGGGCGTGACCGCCACGGCGAGTTGAACCCGAATACCGACAGCCTGCGAAGGGGAGTTGCACATGGCACGCAAGGGCACGAAAGTGAGCAAGGCGGCGGCCGAGGAGGCCGTTCGGACGCTGCTGCGCTGGGCGGGCGAGGATCCGGAGCGCGAGGGTCTCCTCGAGACGCCGAAGCGCGTCGTCGAAGCGTACAGCGACTGGTACTCGGGTTATGCGATCGACCCGAAGGAATACCTGCGCCGGACGTTCGAGGAAATGGCGGGCTACGACGAGATGGTGGTGCTGCGCGACATCGAGTTCGAGTCGCATTGCGAGCATCACATGGCGCCCATCATCGGGCGCGCCCACGTGGGCTACCTGCCGACCGACAAGGTGGTCGGGATCAGCAAGCTCGCACGCGTCGTGGACGTGTTCGCGCGCCGCTTCCAGGTGCAGGAGAAGATGACGGCCGAGATCGCCCGCTGCATCAACGACGTCCTGCAGCCCCGCGGCGTCGGTGTCGTGATCGAGGCGGCGCACGAGTGCATGACGACCCGTGGCGTGCACAAGCGCGGCGTGTCCATGATCACGAGCAAGATGCTGGGCACGTTCCGCAGCGACGCACGGACCCGCAGCGAGTTCCTCACGTTCATCGACATCCGGGATCGCAAGTAATCCCGTCAGGGCACGATCAGCGCTTTCCGATCGCCGCGCAGCTGCGCGAGCAGGTTCGCGAGCGCCACGTCCCACTTCGCTGGCGACCCCGGCAGATCGTCGCGGCGCTCCGTCGTGAGCACCTTCTCGAGCGTGCGGTCGTCGATCGCCTTCCCGACCTCGAGGACCTGCGCCGCGAATGGCGTGTCGCGGGCCAGGATTCCCTCCGCGCCCGCGCGCAGCACCCGCCCCTGCGCGTCCACCAGCGCGCCGGTCAACTGCAACACCTCGAGCAGCTTGTCCTCCGCGGTGAGGAACTTGATCGGCTCCTCGTGCCCGGTGCCGAGCACGACCTTCTTGCCGAACACCCCCTCGCGGCCTTTCGGATACTGGCTGACACCCAGCGTCACGACGATGGCGTGATGCGCACCCCGCGCCGCCAGCAAGGAGGCCACCGACTGCTGCCAGGCTGCACCGGGTCTCGCGATGTGCATCACGATCGGCGCGAATCGATCGTGCGGCAATGCCTGCTGCTCGGCCTCCGGTGGCGCGAGCTCACCGTCCGCGCTGCCGACGTAGACGTGTGGCGCGCCGGCCGGCAGCGCCGCGTCACGGGTCAGCGTACAGCGGGATTGCCGGCCCAGTGCGCCGTCGATCGCGGCGAGGATGGGCGCGAACTCGGCGGTCCGTCGCCCGTAGGAAAGCGAGGTGGCCAGTTCGGGATCGAGCCGCGCCGGCAGGATCACGGCCGACGACACCAGGGGCAGTGCCGAGCCACCCGGCGCCACGTAGAACTCACCCTCATCCAGTCGATGCGTCTCGGCAACGGCGGCGGCGTCCAGGGCCCCGCATCCAGTCGACATCAGGGCCGCGAGCGCCAGCGCCGCCGCTTCGAGTCGCCCCTGTCCAGGTCCCATCATTACAATCTCCCCTCCCGACCTCATCATCCGCCCAGTTGACCGGCGGTTCCCAGCGCGCAAAGGTAGCGCAAACCCGTCCGCAAGGAGACTCCCCGCATGGCCCGCAAGCGCACACAACGGGACGCCGGCACGGTCGTCGTGCTCGAGCATCGATCGAGCATCCTGGCCGACAACGCGTTGGGGGACCCGAACGTCCGCAAGCTCGCCATCTGGTTGCCGCGCGAATATGACCGAGGCAACGGCGGCCCGGGACGACGCTTCCCGGTGCTGTACGACCTGGTGGGCTTCACGGGCTCGGGCCTCGCGCACCTCAACTGGAAGCCCTTCAGCGAGAACCTGGGCGAACGAGCGGCGCGCCTCATTCGCGACGGCAGGATGGGCCCGGTGATCCTGGTACTGCCGGACTGCTTCACCTCGCTCGGCGGCAACCAGTACGTGAACTCCTCCGCGCTCGGCAATTATGCGGACTATCTCCTGCAGGAGATCGTCCCGTTCGTCGATCGCGAGTTTCGCACGCTCGCATCACGCGAGCATCGTGGGTGCTTCGGCAAGTCCTCCGGCGGGTACGGCTCGATCATCCACGGCATGAAGTACGCAAGCCACTGGGGCGCCATCGCCAACCACTCCGGCGACGCATGCTTCGACTTCGTCTACCGGGCCGACTGGCCGAACACGCTGAACGAACTCGCTAAGTACCGCAGGTCACGGCACAGGGCCGGGCCGGTGACACCGCCGCAGGACACGGTTGCGGAGCGCGGTTTGCGCGACGGGATCGATGACGGCCGCGTGCGCCGATTCCTCGCTGCCCTCTGGAAGAAACCGAAACTCTCCGGTGCCGAAGTCCACGCGATCATGAACGTGTGCATGGCGGCGACCTATGACCCCGACCCGAAGGCACCTCTCGGCTTCCGCCTGCCGTTCCACCTCGACACCGGCGAGCTGATCGAGAAGCGCTGGGAACGATGGCTCGAGAACGATCCGGTGCGGCTGGTGCGACGTTACGCCCGCAACCTGAAACGGCTGAAGGGGATCTACATCGACTGCGGCTGGCGCGACCAGTACCACATCCACTACGGCACGCGGCAGCTTTCGCGACAGCTCGCGGCGGCCGGCGTCGCGCACCGCTATGAGGAATTCGACGACGATCATTCGGACGTCGACTACCGCATGGACCTGAGCCTGCCGTTCCTCTACCGCGCGCTCAGCCCATGAGCGCACCGCGTCTCGGTCTCGCCCTCGGCAGCGGCTCCGCCCGGGGTTGGTCGCACATCGGCGTCATCCACGCGCTCGTCGAGCGCGGATTGAAGCCGGACGTCGTGACCGGCGCCTCGATCGGCGCGCTGGTTGGCGCGGCCTATGCCGGCGGCACGCTCGAGGCGCTGGAGGACTGGGCGTGCACGCTCACGCCGCGCGACGTCTGGCGCCTGGTGGATACGACGTTCCGAGGCGGCGGCGTGATGACCGGCAACCGGCTGATGGAAACCATTGCCACGTACGTGGGCGATCCCCCGATCGAGAATCTGCCGATTGCGTTCGGTGCCGTGGCCACCGACCTCTACACGGGCGAGGAGATCTGGATACGCGAAGGCCCAGTGATGAGCGCGGTGCGTGCGTCCAGCGGGCTGCCGGGGCTGTTTACGCCGACGTGGTACCAGGACCGGTGGCTGGTCGACGGCGGGGTCGTGAACCCGCTGCCGGTGTCGATGTGCCGGGCGCTCGGGGCCGACGTGGTCATCGCCGTGGACCTGAGCCGTGCGGTCACGCGCATCGCGATGCGTGCGCAGCAGGCCGCGAAGCCGGAATCGGCGCCGGGGCCGGAGGCAAGCGACGAAGTCACTGCGATACTCAGGAAATGGGCGGGCCTCGTGGACGGTCTCGTCGAGTCGTTCCGCAGCAAGCGCAGCGAGCCCGGGTTGTTCGAGGCAATGACCGGCGCCGTCAACATCATGCAGGACCGCATCACGCGCAGCCGGCTGGCCATCGACCCGGCCGACCTCGTGCTCCGACCCGATCTCGCGGACTTCCAGCTCATGGACTTCCACCGCGCTCGTGAAGCGATCGCGGTCGGACGCGCCTGCGTCGAGCACATCGCGCCGGAACTCGCGCTGGTCAACGCGAAGCTGCAGTCGCCCGCGTAGTCCATGCGCAAGCCGTTCTCGAAGCTGCTCGGCCTGGCGACCGGAGCCTACGCAACGCGCCGCTCCCTGCGTGGCGGCCCGGGTCATCGCGGGGCGCCGTCCGACCACTTTGACGGAGCGCTGTTTTTCAACCCGGATGCTTCGGCCGGAAAGAGCTTCGGCGACTTCCTGCGCTGGCAGCGCACCAGCCAGCCGAAGCCGTGGCCCGAATGGGTCCCGAACAAGGCCACGCCGAGATTACCTGCGAAGGTCCATCACGGCGAACTCGCGCTCACCTTCGTCAATCACATCACTTACCTGCTGCAGTTCGCGGACCTCAACGTGCTCACCGACCCGGTCTATTCGGGGCGCGTGAGCCCGGTCCAGTGGTCCGGGCCGAAGCGCGTGCGAGCGCCGGGGCTGGCGTTCGAGGCCCTGCCACGGATCGACGTCGTGCTGGTGAGCCACAACCACTACGACCACCTGGACCTCGACACGCTGCAACGTCTCGAGGAACAGCATCGACCGTTGTTCCTGACCGGGCTCGGCAATCGCGCGTTCCTGGAGGAACACGGCCTCGGGCGAGTCCGCGAGCTGGACTGGTGGCAGCAGACGAACCACGACTCGGCACGCATCACCTGCACGCCGGCGCAGCACTGGTCGGGTCGCGGGATATCCGGTCGCAACAAGTCACTGTGGGGCGGCTTCCTCGTGGAGCACGGCGGACTCAAGGCCTACTTCGCCGGCGACACCGGCTACTGGCGGCATTTCAGGGAGCTGCGCCAGCGCCACGGCGTCATGGACCTCGCACTGCTCCCGATCGGCGCCTACGAACCGCGCTGGTTCATGCGCGACCAGCACATGGATCCAGAGGAGGCCGTGCGCGCGCATCTCGATCTCGAGGCGCGCCTGAGCGTCGGTACCCACTATGGCTGTTTCCAGCTGACCGACGAGGGCATCGACGACCCGGTCCGGGATCTCGAGGCGGCGCGCGCCCGCCTGGGCGTGCCGGCCGAGCGGTTCCGGTGCCTCGAGACCGGCGAGACCTTTTTGCTTCGGCGCTGAACGGCCCTGCCCTCTAAACCATGGACTTTGTTGAAATCCACCGTTCGCATTCGCGCCCGTCCTGCGAGGAGCGGGCCTTTGTGTTGCACGCCGTCGGCATCGCATCGGAGATCGCGTGGAACGGCAGAGAGTGGGCCCTGCTGGTGCAGGCGGACGACCACGCAACGGCGCTGGCGCATCTGCAACGCTACGAGCGCGAGAATCCGCCTCGCCGCCGGCCGGCGCCGCCCGAGCCATTGCATCGTGGCGCATGGCTTGGTTCGGCTGCCTATGCGGCGGTCGTGTTGCTGGTTGGCTACCTCGCGGGCAGCAATGCGTTCGGCTTCGACTGGTTTGCTGCAGGCGCCCAGCGCACCGGGCTGGTCCGGAGCGGCGAGATCTGGCGGACGATCACGGCCCTGACGCTGCACGTCGACGTCGGTCACCTGCTCGCGAATCTCGGGTTCGGCACCGTGTTCGGGTTGCTTGCGGGGCAATTGCTCGGCCCCGGCGTTGCCTGGGCCACGGTGCTGATTGCCGCGGCCAGCGCGAACCTGCTGAATTCGTTCATCCAGCCGGCCATGCACTCGTCGATCGGCGCATCGACCGCCGTGTTCGCAACCCTTGGTTTACTTGCCGCCTACGCATGGCGCAGGCGCGTGGCCGATGGCGGACGCTGGGCCTACCGGTGGGCACCGCTCGTTGCCGGAGTCATCCTGCTCGGGTTCACGGGCGCCGGCGGCGAACGCACCGACGTGCTCGCGCACCTGACGGGCTTCGTGATGGGCGCGGTCGCCGGTGCCGGTCACGCAGCGTGGCGTTGTCCGCGCGGGTCGGTTGCCCAGGTCGTCGCCGGCATCAGCTCGCTCGCCGCGGTCTGCACCGCCTGGGCGTTCGCTGTGGCCTGAGTCGTTACCCGATCAGATCTTCACACGGACATCGCCGTCCTTGACGTTCACCTTGTAGGTCTTGAGCGCCTTTTCGCCGCGCACGAAATTGAGCACCTGGATGCCCGGCGGGAAGTTTGCCCAGTCGATCACCTCGCCCGTGCGGATGTCGAACCGTGCGTGATGGAACGGACACTGTACCTTGCAGCCGTCCAGGATCTTGCCGCGCGCGAGCGGCGCGAAGACGTGCGTACAGTTCGCCTGGGTCGCAAAAAAGCCGTCCTCGAGGTGGTAGACCACGATCTTCTCGCCCTGGACGGTGAAGCCCTTCATCTGTCCTCGCTTGATCTCGTCGGTGCGGCAAACGGTGTGGATGGTCATGCGTGGCGAACTCCCGGATGAGGGCTGTGTGGTGCGTTTCGAGGGCTGCAGGCTGTAGGCTGTGCGGCCACCTGTGACGCACAGCCTAACGCCTGCAACCACCGATGCCTATCCTGCACCTGACCGAAGAGCAGATCCGCACCTGGACCCGCGAGCAGAAGGACCGCTGGTGGTTCGAGAACGTGTTCCGGGGCGACATGCCGCAGCTCACGCTGCGCTCGGCGATCACCGGCTTCCTGCTGGGCGGGCTCCTGAGCGTGACCAACCTGTACGTCGCCGCCAAGACGGGCTGGACGCTGGGTGTAGGCCTCACCTCGGTGATCCTCGCGTTCGCGCTCTACCGGGCGTTCTCGCGCCTCGGCGCCCGGGACATGACCATCCTCGAGAACAACTGCGTGCAGTCCATTGCGACCGCCGCCGGCTACATGACGATGCCGCTTACCTCGGGCCTCGCCGCCTACATGTGGGCCACGAACAGCGTACTGCCCTGGTGGCAGATCCTGTGCTTCACCATCGTGCTGTCCATCCTCGGCGTGCTGGTGGCGTTCCCGATGAAACGCCGCTTCATCAATGACGAGCAGCATCCATTTCCGGAGGGCCGTGCCTGCGGCGTCGTGCTCGACGCACTGTACGAGTCCACGGCCGCAAAGGCCGGCATGCTCAAGGCCCGGGCGCTCGTCGTGGCGGCCACCATCGCGGGCGGCGTGAGCTTCATCTCCGGCGAGAGTTACATGAAGCTCATCCAGGAGAAGTGGTTGGGCTTGCAGTCCTCCTGGCACCTGCCGCACAGCCTCGACGCCTGGTACTACTCGCTCGTCGACAAAGGCCTCGCGCCGCTGCCGAAGCTCGTCGGCGTGGACATCCGCCAGCTCGCGCTGTCGCCGACACTCGATTTCGCGATGATCGGCGCGGGCGGGCTCATGGGAATCCGCACCGGAGCGAGTCTGCTGCTCGGCGCCGGCCTGAATTTCCTGATCGTGGTGCCGGTCATGATCTCGCTCGGCGAAATCCAGCCGCGCGCCGGCTCCATTGCGGAGGGGACCGCGCTGTTCGGACGCGCCCACATCCTGAACAGCTGGTCGCTCTGGTGGGGCATCGTGATGATGGTGGTGGCGGCGATGGTCGCGCTCTTCGCCCGGCCGGAGGTGTTCGTCGAGGCGTATCGCAGCCTCACGGGCCGCCGCCCCCCGCCGTCCGGCGAGGACGTGCTGAAGCACATCGAGCTGCCCCTGCCGGTCTCCTGGGTCGGCGTTCCGATCGTGGGCGCCGCCGGCATCTGGATGTCCCATGCGTGGTTCGGCGTGGACTGGGTGCTGGGCGCACTCGCGATTCCGCTCATCCTGCTGCTCGCGCTGATTGCCGCAAGCAGCACTGCGCTCACGGGCATCACGCCGTCGAGTTCGCTCTCCAAGATTCCGCAGTTCACGTTCGGCGCGCTCGACCCGAGGACGCCGGCACCCAACCTGATGACGGCGGTGATGTCCGCGGAGGTGGCGAGCAATGCGTCCAACCTCCTCATGGACATCAAGCCGGGTTACATGCTGGGGGCAAAGCCGCGCCAGCAGGCCATCGGGCACGTGATCGGCATCGTCGCCGGCGCGCTGACCGCCACGCCACTCTTCTACCTGTTGTTCGGACTCGTGGACTTCGATGCGGATGCCGGAAGAACCGTGGCGGACACGATGGTCACGGAAAAGTTCGCGTTCCCGGGAGCCCTGCAGTGGAAGGGCGTGTCGGACCTGGTGACCGCGATCTTCGGCGATGACACGGGTCGCAAACTGCTCACGACCTCGATCGTCTGGTCCATGATCATCGCCGGCTTCGCGGCGCTGGTGATGGAGGTGCTGCGCATCCGCACGCGCAACCGCTTCCCGCTCTCGCCGCTGGCGATCGGCCTTGGCGTGGTAGTGCCGCCGGACTCGACGCTGATGATGTTCTTCGGCGCGGCCATCTTCTGGCTCGCGAGCCGCCGCTACGGCGACCAGCCACAGTCGAAGGCCTATCTCCTGTGGGTCGACTCGCAGGAACCCATCTGCGCCGGCCTGATCGCAGGCGCCGCGCTGATCGGCATCGGCGACATCCTGGTGAAGGTATTCGTCTTCAACTGACCCGGGTATGGCTGGGGCGACGGCATCTGGTGCGGCCGCGACGATCGGCGTAGCGTATTCGGCGACTCGGGGAGGCTCGTTGTATGGCCAGTGGAAATCCCAGGCTCCGGTATCACTGCGTCGAGGTCATTGCAGGGCCGCACGCCTGCGCCGCAGCGCAGGCGCTCGGAGGCCAGAGGTTGTTGTCGGCGGATGCGCCGCGGTTGCCACTCGCGACCTGCGACAGGTCCCCGGACTGTGGGTGCATTTACCGCCATTTCGATGACCGGCGCCGCGGCCCGCGGCGGTCGAGCGAGCGCGGGAGGCCGACCGAGCGTTGGGAAAATGCCGAGAGGCGGAAAAGACCCGCGGACCAGCGCGAGGTCGACCTGGACTAATCCAGTCCGGCTCGAAAACGCAGGTACTCGTCCACGACGCGGTCGTGCGCCTCGAGTTGCGGGTAATGACCTACGCCCTCGAGGACGACGACGTCCGGGCTCGGCACGAGTTCCCGATAACGCTGCGCGAGGTGCGCGCCCGAGATGGGATCCGCCGCCCCGCAGATGAGCCTGCGTGGCACCGTCGATTCCACCAACGCGCCCACCCAGCGCGGACGATTGCGCCGCCGCTGCTCCATGTAGTTGATGAGGCGGGCCAGCGCACGGCGTCCATCCTCGCGCTCGATCAGCGACCAGAGATCCGCCAGCTCTTCCCGTGTCGGAGGCTGGCGACCGGAGATCGAAAGCATCGTCGCCTCGAACTTCGGATAGCTCATGGCGCGCGCCAGCAGTGGTCCCAGCAAGGGTTTCGCGAGCAGGGTCTGGATCGGGCGTGGGCGGTGGGTCTCCGGAAACAGGCCGCCATTCAAGAACACCATGCTCGCCAGTCGGATCCGCCCCTCGCGCTCACGCGCCAGGAGTTCCTGCGCGACGGTGTCGCCGTAGTCGTGTGCCAGGACGTGTGCCTGCGCAACCCCGGCGTCGTCCAGCAGCGCCTGGCAGATGTCGGCCTGGAGTGCGATTGGATACGAAGCATTGCGCGGCTTTTCGGACAGGCCGAAACCCAGCATGTCGAGCGTGTACAGCGAGTAACGTTCGGCCAGGCGGCCCCAGACGCGACTCCAGTCGTAGCTGGCCGTGGGATAGCCGTGGATGAGCAGCAGCGGCGGCCTGTCCGGTGCGGCTGATGCACGCACGAAGATGCGGTGCCCCGCGAGGCGGCGCATCTCGCCGCCATTGATCCAGTCCGCGAGTCGCGGCGAATGAGTCATGTGGGTATGTTCAGTTCATTACCGCCCGACGGCAACCTCCCCGCCCTGCCTGAGCGGCTGCCGGTCCTGTACAGGGACGACACTCTCGTGGTCGTGCACAAGCCGTCGGGGCTTCTCGTCCACCGCTCACTGGTCGATCGCCATGAGCGCCGGTTCGCGGTGCAGATCCTGCGCAACCAGCTGGGACAGCGTGTCTATCCCGTGCACCGTCTCGACAAGGGAACGTCCGGCGCACTGGTCTTCGCACTGGACCGCGACACGGCGCGCACGCTTGCGAACGACTTCTCGCAGCGGCGGGTCGCAAAGACCTATCTCGCGGTCGTGCGCGGGTGGCCGGCAGAGTCCGGCGAGATCGACCATCCGCTCGATGCGGTCGAGGACGCGCTCATCGCGCAGGCCTCTGTCGACCCCAAGCCATCGCTCACGCGTTTTCGAACGGTGGCCAGGGTCGAACTGCCGCACCGCGTGGATCGTTACCCCACGACGCGCTACGCGCTGGTCGAACTACATCCGCAGTCCGGCCGGCGCCACCAGCTGCGGCGCCACCTGGCGCACGCGTCGCACCCGATCGTCGGGGACTCCACGTACGGCAAGGGGCGGCACAACCGCCTGTTCGCCGACCTCTTCGGCGCGCAGCGCCTGCTACTCGCCTGTGTGCGGCTCGAATTCGCTCACCCGGTGACGCGGCAGCTCGTGACCATCGATGCGCCGCTGGCCGCGGACTTCGCGTCGGTGCTGCGACGACTCGGCTGGAACTGGCAGCCGCCACCGGCCGTCGTCAGCTCATCTTCGACTTCACCTTCGCCGCGAGCGTAGCGATCTCCGCACGACGCCCCTGGTCGGCGCGCTCGCGGCCGGGCCGGGCGGGCGCCTTCGAAGCCTTGTCGAGATACTGCAAAGCCTCCGGGTACTTGCCTTCCTCGTAAAGGAATTCGCCGTAGAAGTAGTTCGGGTCGATGCCGTTCGGGTTCAGCTCGAGCGCCCGGCGCAGCATCTTGCCAGCCTTGTCGTGGTCGCCGAAGCCGAGCGGGAAGCCCGGGACCTTGTAGTACAGCGTGCCGAGGCTCGTGTAGGCGGAGCCGTCGAGCGCACCCGGGTCGATCTTGAGCGCCGCCTCGAGGTTGCCGCGTGCTTCCTTCGCGAGGCTGAGGGCACCGAGACCGCCCTTCGCGCCGGCGTAGCTGCTCTCGATGATGCCTTCCCAGATGAGCGCCTCGGCGCGCCCGGGATGCTCCTTCGTAAAGGTCTCCGCACGTCTCTCGAGTGCGTCGAACGCCTCGGCGCGCGGGTCGCCGGCCGGCGTGTCGTAGTTGACCTTGGCCCATGCCTGCTGGATGGAGAGAAGCTGGGCGTCGAACGCGGGATCGCTCGCCATAGCGGCGTGGCTGGCGCCAACGACGAGCAGGCTCGTTGCAGCAAGAAGGATGCGCTGGATCTTCATCATGGATGTCCTCTCAGGGTTTGGTCGCCGCGGCCACGGGCTCGCCGGCGTAGCGCCGGATCACGGGCAACTGCTTGCGCAGCGCGCCGTCGACCAGGCGCGGCAGGATGCCGTTCACGCGCGCGAAGAATTTCTCGGGCCAGCCGATCACCGCCTCGACACGGCCTCCGGCCAGCATGTCGCACACGGCCTTCGCCACCACTTCCGGCGGGTCCATGGCGACGCCCAGTTCGTCGTTCATGCGCTCGACGGCGGACGTGTTGATGCTGGTGCGGGTCGCACGCGGCGCGACGTAGCGGACGCTGACGTTCGTGTCGGCCAGCTCGCGGCGCAGTGCCTCGGTAAAGCCGCGAACGGCGAACTTGCTGGCCGAATACACGGCGTAACCCGGATAACCGATGGCGCCGAACACCGACCCGGTATTGAGGATGCAGGCCTCGGACTGGCGCTGCAGGTGCGGGAGCAGGTCCTGGCACAGGTGCATGGGCGCCAGCAGGTTGATCGCAATTGCGAGGTCGAGCTGTTCTGGCGGCTGATCGGCGAACATCCGGAAGTGATTGACGCCGGCGTTGTTGATGAGCACGTTGATGCCGCCGCGCCAGGCCGCGGCCGCGGCGCAAAGCCCGTGGCGATCGTCGTCTCGCGTGAGATCGGCCGTCAGCGTGCCCACGCGCTCGCCGTAGCGTGACAGACGCTCCACCGCTCGCCGCAGCGCGGCTCCGTCGCGGTCGACGAGCAGCACCGCGGCACCGCGCGCCAGCAATTCGTCTGCGATCGCGCCGCCGATCCCGCCGCCGCCGCCCGTCACCAGGGCGCGAATGGTCGTGGGATTCATGCGGTTCTCCTCTGCGGGGCGGCCACGGCAACGCCGGCCGCCGGCTGGTCGATGCCGCGGAACACCTGGCCGTACAGCCAGTAGATGCCACGCGCGCAGCGGACCACGGCGTCGCGGTCCTCGGGATCGGTGAAGCGCTCGAGGATGCCCGCAAGGTGGTTGACGTGCTCCTTGTCGAGTTCGCCGTGACTGCGCAGGTAGGTGAACGCGCGGGCCGGCAGGCCGAGCGCCTTCTGGATCTGGTCGGCAGCCTGCAGCGCGAGCGCGACGCTGGTGCCCTCGAGCACGTGCACCATGCCGAAGAAGCCGACCGGGTTGCGGCGCATGACCGTGTCGTACGCGTAGGCGACCATCGCCTCGGTTGCGACGGCCGGCTGTGACGCGGCGGCTGCCGCGCGGTCGCCACCGGCGTGTGCGATGTCGTTCAGGATCCACTCGTCGTGCCCGGCCTCCTCGTCGAGGTAATGGAGCACGGCCTCCTGCAGCCAGAAGTGCCGCTCGGGCAGCCGCGCGCCCACTGCCATCATCAGCGGCACCGTGTGCCGAACGTGATGGTAGGCCTGCGTCAGGAACGCGATGTACTGGTCGCGCGTGACGTCACCCGCCAGGCAGCGCCGGATAACCGGTGCGCCCAGGAGGAACTCGCGGTCGGCAGCAGTCACTCGAGCAAGCTGCTCGTGGAAAGTCATCGTTCACCTCGGTCAGGATTCGGTCGCGTTGCGATAGAGCGCATCGAGCAGGGCGCCATGGCGCTCGACGATGTCGCGCCGGCGCAGCCGGCCATTGGACGTCAGCAGGCCATTCTCGAAGGAGAATGGCTCCGGGGCGCGCACCCAGCGGCGCACCTGCGCGTAGTCGGGCAGCCGGGCGTTCGCGGCGGCGATGCCGCGGTCGATGCCCTCGTCGTCGATGGTCTCGTGCGCGGCACTGACGATGGCGACGGCATAGGGCCGCGCCTCGCCGTGGACCATCACGTGCCGGACCCCGGGTTGCTGCGCGATCTCGCGCTCGACCCATTCCGGTGCGACGTTGCGGCCGAGACTCGTGATGAAGACGTTGCGGGTGCGGCCGCGCACGTACACGTAGCCGTCGGCGTCGATCTCGCCGAGGTCGCCGGTGGCCCACTCCTCTCCGGGGAGGCGCGGTGCATCCCCGAGATAGCCGCGCATGGTCACGCCCGACACCACGAGTTGCCCATCGTCGGCAAGACGAACGCGCGCGTGCGGCAGCGGCCGCCCGACGCTGCCACGGCGCCGGGCCTCGGGCGTATTGAGGCACACGACCGACGCACATTCGCTCAGCCCGTAGCCCTCGAACACGGGCAGGCCAACCGCCTCTGCCCGCGCAAGGAGGTCGACCGACACTGCGGCGCCGCCCACCGCGACGAACTTCAGCGACCCAGGAACGGGCCAGCCTCGCTCGGCGGCCGTGACCAGCAGGCGGAGCAGTTCCGGCACCAGGACGATGCTCTGGGGTTGGAAAGCGGTGATACAGCCGAGCAGGCCTGGCACGTCCGGTCCTGCGTAGCTCATGCCGGTGACGCTCGCCGGCGGCACCAGGCAGGTCGCGCCTGCCAGCAGCGGCGCATGGATACCGGCGATGTTCTCGAGCAGCGTCGCGAGGGGCAGCAGGCAGAGGTGCCGCTCGATTCCGAGCGGCGCCGTGGCATCCGCGAGCGAGCGGGCCACTGCCTCGATCTGCGCCGTTCCGAGGCAGACGCCTTTCGGGGAGCCCGTGCTGCCCGACGTGTACGTGACCTTCACGGTGCCGGGCGGCAGCGGCACGCGCGCGGCTGCATCGAGCTGGCGGCGGAACATCGCGAGCCCCGTCCGCCCCGAGACGCCGGCCGTGCGCCAGCCCGCAAGAAGCTCGCGCAGACGCTGCGGCTCGTCGGTGACCACGCAGTCGATGCCGGCATCGTCCAGCGCGTGCTGGATCTGGCCATGCGTGAAGTAGCCGGGCAGTGGCACGCACGGCAGCCGGCGAGCGTGCAACGCGAGGTCGGCGATGGCCCAGCCGAGACCGTTGTCCGCGTGCAGTGCGATGCGCTCACCGTTCGCGGCCAGCCAGTCGCCTTCCTCGTCGATCAGTTCGACGAGATCGTCGAAGCCGACCGTCTGCCTGCCGTCGTCGAGCGCGACGCCGCCGCGTGTCGCGGGACGGGCCGATGCGAGCGAGCTAGCGGTCATACGCCGACAGGTTGAAGCCGGGGATCCTCCGGCTCAGGGGCAGATAGCCCGCAAACACGCGTGGGTCCGTGTCGTAGTAACTGCCCCACCGGTCCGGGCCGCTGGCAACTCGTGTGGCGTCCGCGCGGGCAAGCTCCACCAGCGGGGCGCCGAATCCCTGCAGGATGCTGCGCATCGGCCCGGTGGCCGTGAAGACGATCCACCGGTAGTCGAGGGAGAGCAGGTAACCGGGCAGCAGCGCCACCATGCGCACGGCCGCGCGACAGTTCGCGCCGGCGAGGTTGCCCACCTCGACGACCTGCTCCCTGCGGATGGTGCGGCCAGTCGCGGCAGCAATCGCCGACTCGACCGGGTGTTCCAGGTACTGCTCCAGGTAGAGGGGCCGTGGCAACGCACCGCGCAATCCGACCACGCCTCGCAACTGTCCGGCGCCATCGCGGAACGACAGCAGGGTCGGCATGAAGGTCGCCACCGTCGCGTCGTGACGACGCTTGAACGCATCCCCGACGAATGCCTCCAGCTCGGCGCGGTCCGGCGCGTCGTCCCGGGCAACGGCAAGGCGCAGCGTCCGGCCCAGGGGTCGACGGCCAGCGGCGCGCCAAGCGGAAACTTCACTCAAGACAGGACTCCTTGGTCGAGGCTGGCCCCCGGGGGCCACGACCCCGTGTTCGCTGGTTAGACGGCGCCCGGCGACGAAATCAATCGCCGCCCCGTCGGCCCCCGACAAACATTTATTAATCAATGCCTTACGAGCACTCGCGGGGGTCCCTGGCCCGGACCGATTGATTTGCGGGCTGTACCGCGTCTAACTGGGCAACGCACAAAGAGCGAAAACGTGAACGACGACCGGGAACTGGTGCAGAAGATGCTGGCGGGCGAGGAACGCGCCTTCGTTACGTTCTTCGAGACGTACTTCCCGCGCGTCTATCGCTTCGCCCTGCCGCGCCTCAATCGGAACGAGGACACGGCCAAGGACGTCGTGCAGGCCTCGCTGATCAAGGCGATGCGCAAGCTCGGTGACTATCGCGGCGAGGCGGCACTCTTCACGTGGCTCTGCCAGATCTGTCGCCGCGAGATCGCCGACCACGTACGCTCGCAGCGGCGCCACTCGGAGAAGGTGGTGCTCATCGAGGACAGCGCCGAAGTGCGCGCGGCCCTCGAGTCGATTGAGGCGCCGGCGGGCGACGATCCACTGCGTCGCGCCGACAGCGCCGAATTGAAGCGACTCGTGCACGCGGTGCTGGACCGCCTGCCGAGCCGCTATGGCGAAGCGCTGGAATGGAAATATGTCGAGGGCCGCTCGGTCGAGGAGATCGGCGACCTGCTGGGGATCGGGCACACCGCGGCTCAGTCGCTCCTGGCGAGGGCGCGAGTGGCTTTTCGGGACGGGCTCGAGGCCGTGTTCGGGGCATCCGCGGCCGACGTGATCGCGAGCCTCGAGGCCTGAGGGGAAAGACGTGAACGACGAATCGCGCTGGGTCGAAACGGACGACGCAGACATTGCTGCGCTGCTTGCGGCCGCCGGGCCACGCGCGCGGCCTTCGCCCGAGGCCATGGCCGAGGTCCGGGCCAGCGTCGAGGCGGAATGGCGCGCGACACTGGCCTCTCGCCAGCGCAGGCGACACGTCACCGCCTGGGCGGCCGCAGCGGGCGTTGCGGTTGCGGCGATTGCGGTCTGGGTCGTGCGACCGCTGGTTCAGCCGGGACACGAGACCGTGGCTGCACTCGCTCGCGTCGTCGGCGACGTGCAGCAGAACCGCGGCAACGGGCGCTGGACACCGCTGGCGGCGGCCGACTCGCTCGAATCCGGCGTGCAATTGCGCACGGGAACGGGTGGACGCGCGGCGATCCGGCTGCGCGACGGCCTGGAACTGCGCATCGACTCGCGGACGCTCATCGCCCTGGACGACGCGCAGCACGCGACCTTGTCCATGGGCGCCGTGTACGTCGACTCCGGCGCGATGCCGGGAGCGCCGGCGCCGGACTTTGCCCTCGAGACGGCCGCGGGCACCGTACGGCACCTGGGCACGCAATACGAAGCCCGCCTCGCGGGCGGCAGCCTTCACGTCGGGGTGCGCGAGGGACGCGTCCAGATCGGAACCCCGGGCGGTGACGTGATGGCCGATGCCGGAGAACAGTTGACCCTGGGCAACGGTCAGGTCGTCCGTTCGCGCCTTGCGCCGACGGCCACGGCCTGGGACTGGGTGGCGACGGTCACGCCGCCATTCAGCATCGAGGGCCGCAGCGTGGACGCCTTCCTCGCGTGGGCAGGACGGGAAACCGGGAGGACCGTCGTGTACGCAACTCCCGAGGCTGCACGACTGGCCCGCGGTGTCCTCCTGAGCGGCACCGTGGAAGGCCTCACGCCGGACGATGCCGTCGTGGCGGTGCTTTCGACGACCTCACTGCGGCCGATCGTCGAGGCCGAGCACATCAGGATCGACACGACCGCACGGTGAGCAGCGGGCAGCCACGGTAGGCTGCGGGGAAATGCTCGGCTACTATGCGGCGGCACGTGCCGCCCGATCGCAATACTCCCGCTCCGCCCCGTTCGACGACCTCGCGCGCCGCGCTTTTCGCCGTCACCGCACTCTGGTGCGCGCTCGGTTTCGCCACAGGCCCGCACTACGCCGGACGCAGCGTCGACGAGGTGCTGCATGAGCTCGGTGCGCAAGGACTGCGACTGATCTACAGCAGCGAGACCGTGCCCGCGTCACTTCGCGTCGCGCAGGAGCCGAAGGGCACCACCGCAGTCGAGATCCTCGGCGAAGTGCTGGTCGAGCACGGCCTGCGCGCGAACCACGTCGGCGAGAACACCTACGCGATCGTCCGGCACGACGCGACCCCCGCCGCATCTGCGCCGGCAGCGCATGCTCCGAGTCTTGCACTGGAGGAAATCGTGATCGCCGCCAGCCGCTATTCGCTGTCGGCCAGCGTGCCCGATCCCCACACCTTCCTGACCCAGGACGAGATCGAGGGGTTGCCCCGCCTGGCGGACGATTCGCTCAAGGCCGTGCATCGCCTGCCCGGCGCCGCGAGCAACGGCCTCTCGGGGCTCGCCAACATCCGCGGCGGCGAGGACAACGAGACGCTCGTGGTGTTCGACGGCTTGCCACTGTACGAGCCGTTCCACCTGCGGCTGCTCCTGAGCCCGGCCAGCGTCCTCGACCCGCGAATCCTGAGCGGCCTCGACGTGCACGCCGGTGGCTACACCGCAGAGTACGGCGACCGCATGAGCGCAGTCATCGACGCGACATCGCTCAGGCCCGAGCAGGACGCCTATTACGAACTGGGCCTCAGCCTCTTCCACGCCAATGCGCTCGCGTCGCAGCGCTTTGCCGCCGGCCAGGGACAATGGCTCGCGGCCATCCGTCGCAGCAACCTGGACGAGGTGGCCGACCTCGTCGACTCGGACCTGGGCGAACCGAGCTACATGGACGGCTTTGCCCGCGTCGACTACGAATTCTCGGCCACGACGCGGGGCAGGCTGCACGCGCTGCTCGCGAGCGATCGTGCGGAGGTACGCAACTCCGACGAGACCGAGTTCGCGGACGCGGAGTACCGAAACTCCTACGTCTGGGCAACACTCGAGCACGATTTCTCGCCGGCGTTGAGCGGGCGGGCGATCGTGTCGTACACGGACGTCGCCTCCGACCGCACCGGCGAGGTGAACGACCTGGCACGCGTCGGAACGGTGCGGGACGAGCGCGATTACGACGTGCTTGGCATCAAGGTCGACGGCAGCTACACGGCCCAACGCTGGCTGCATCGGTTCGGCCTCGAGTTCCGGAGCCTCTCCGCGGATTACGATTACGCCAGTACGGTCCGACTGGATCCCGGTTATCCCCTCCCCGGGAATCCGGGCCGCACGGTCGAGAGAGCGCTGGCTCCGCAACCGTCGGGCGAACACGTCGCGGCCTACGCGACGAGCCGTGTGCTGGTCACCGACCGTCTTGCGGCAGAAGTCGGCCTGCGCTGGGACGAGCAGAGTTACGGTGCCGATGCCGACGACCAACTGGGCCCGCGCATCAACCTCGCCTACCGGCTCGGCGCCGCGACTCGCGTCCGGGCGAGCTGGGGCCGTTTCCAGCAATTCCAGGGGATCAACGAACTGCAGGTGGAAGACGGCATCGACGAATTCTTCCCGGCTCAGCACGCGGACCATGCGATCGTGGGTCTCGAGCAGGACCTGCCCGCCGGCTTCTCCATGCGCCTCGAGGGCTACCGCAAGGACTACCGGGACCTGAAGCCGCGCTACGAAAGCCTGTTCGATCCGCTGTCGCTCGTGCCCGAGTTGCGCTGGGACCGCGTGCGGATTGCGCCACAGTCGGCGCGTGCGGAAGGCGTCGAGTGGCTCCTGACACGCAAGAGCGCAGATCCCTGGAATGGCTGGCTGAGCTATGCATGGTCCCGGGTGCAGGACCGGGTCGACGGCACGGACGTGCGGCGCAGCTGGGACCAGACACACGCCGTCGGCGGCGGCATCACCTGGTCAGACCACCCTTGGCAGGCAACAATTGCCGGCTCCTACCACACCGGCTGGCCCACGACGCCGGTGACCGTCGACGGGATCGGCGCGCGCAACTCGGCACGATTCAAGGACTATTCGTCGGTGGACGTGCGCGTGAGCCGCGACTTCGAGTTGCCGCGCGGCGATCTCACCGTCTTCGCCGAAGTGACCAATCTGCTCGACCAGCGCAATCCGTGCTGCGTGGACTACTCGTTCCAGTACGGCGCCGACGGCAGCCCGGAACTCGAGCACGAGTACCGTCACTGGCTGCCGCTCGTGCCCTCCGTCGGGGTGCTCTGGAAGTTTTAGGCCACCCCGTGCTCGCGGAACCACGCGAGGCATTCGCGCCAGCCGTCCTTTGCGTCCTGCTCGCGGTAACTCGGCCGGTAATCCGCGTGGAAGCCGTGCCCCGCCTCGGGAAACACGACGATTTTCGACGTTCCCTGCGCAGCCTTGATCGCGGCGCTCATCTTCTCGACGTCGGCAAGCGGGATGCCCTGGTCCTGACCGCCGTAGAGCCCGAGCACCGGGGCCTTCAACTGTGCAACGAGATCGAGCGGGTGCTTCGGCTGCAGTTCCGAGACCTCGCCGGCGAGTCGCCCGTACCAGGCCACGCCGGCCTTGAGGTTCGGATTGTGTGCGGCATAGAGCCACGTGATGCGTCCACCCCAGCAGAACCCGGTGACGCCCACGCGCTTCACGTCGCCCGAGCCCGACTTGCCAGCCCACGCGACGGCCGCATCGAGGTCGGACATCACCTGCGCATCAGGCACTTTCGAGACGACCTGCGCGAAGATCTCCTTGTAGTCCGTCATCTTCGAGACGTCGCCCTGGCGCGCATAGAGCTCCGGGGCGATGGCGAGGTAGCCCGCCTTGGCGAAGCGCCGGCAGACGTCCTTGATGTGCTCGTGCACGCCGAAGATCTCCTGCACCACGAGCACGACCGCAAACGGGCCGCCGCTGGCCGGCATCGCGCGGTACGCCGGGATCTCGCCGCCGGTCACGGGGATCTTGACCTCGCCCGCGGTGAGGCCGTCGGTGTCCGTCGTGATGACCGTGTCCGCGCGCACCGGCAAGGTCGCCGCCGCGAACCCCACGGCCAGCGAGGTGACCAGCATCTCGCGTCGTGTGAGGCCCGGCTTGCCGAGCAGCGAATCGAGTTCTGGGCCTGTCCACTTGTCGTGCATGGGGTCCTCCTGTGTCCGGTCGGTTGCGATCAGCGCGGCTCGACGCCGGGCTGGTAGGGCTCTGTCTCGAGCGCCAGGGCCGCAGCAACCTCGGGCGCCACGGTGTACTTCGTAAACTCGGCCGGCATCCGTTTCGCCTTGCCCGTCTGCAGGTCGATGCAGACGTAGTGGATCAGCGCCCGCACCAGCGTCTGGCCGTCCGACTTGCGCCGGATCTGGAAACGCCGGTCGATGCGCAGGCGCTCGTCGTTCAGCACCGGCCAGGTCGCGACCTGGATGACGTCGCCCTCGTAGGCCGAGCCCAGGTAATTCACCTGTGTGCGCCAGACCGCCATGCCACGATTCAGGCGGCGGCAGAGTTCCGGCGGGATGCCGCGCTCGGTCGAGTGTGCCCAGGCGCAGTCGTCCATCCACGCGATGTACACGACGTTGTTCACGTGGCCATAGCCGTCGATCTCGGTGTGCACAGCCACGCGCTCGTGGATGAAGGGTGACGGCAGGTCCCAGGACATCGGCGAGGCCTCCTCAGGACACCAGTTGGTCGAGCAGTGCGTCTTTCTCGGTCCAGAGGCCGCCCAGCCAGTGCTGGAAACGCTCGCGGAAGGCGGGGTCGCTCGCATAGTCGCCCGCCGCCATCCATGCGTCGATCGGCCGGCGCCGCACGTCCACGATCACCCGCCCGACGCGTCCGCAACACAGGTCCCACAGGCTCGGCGTCCCGGTCGTGTAAGCGATGGTGACGTCGAGCATCGAGTGCAGCGTGCCCCCCATCGACGAGAGCACGAAGGAGGTCCCGCCTGCGCGTGGCGGCAACAGGTTGCGGTACGGCGACTTGAACGCCGTGTGCTTCTGCGGCGTGTAACGCGTGCCCTCGACGAAATTCATCACGGACGTGGGTATCAGCCTGAACTTCTCGCAGGCGCGGCGGGTCACCTCCAGGTCCTTGCCGCGATGCTCGGGGTGTTTCGCGAGGTACGCGGAGGTATGGCGACGCATGAACGGGAAGTCGAGCGCCCACCACGCGATGCCGAGGAACGGCACCCAGATCAGCTGCGTCTTGAGGAAGAACTTGAGGAACGGGATGCGCCGGTTAAAGACCGCCTGCAGGACCAGGATGTCCACCCACGAGCGGTGGTTCGAGACGACGAGGTACCAGTCGCGCGTTGACAATCCCTCGAGGCCGCGTGTGTCGAGCGGCATCGCGTGCATCAGCCGGAACAGTGCGTTGTTGGTGCCGATCCAACCCTCCGCGAGCGCCGTCATCCCGCGGCTGGCCCACCTGCGCCAAGCGGGGATCGGCACCAGCAGCTTGAGCAATGCCAGCGTGAAGAGCAGCGTGCACCAGGCGATGACGTTCAACGTCATCAGTGAAATCGTGACCACGCCCTTGAGCGTCGAGCCGCTTCGATCCTGCACCGGGTAATATCCGCTGGCCGGGGAGCGGATTATGCCCCGCGGATGCGATCGAAACCCAGCCCACGGAGCACGCGATGACCATCGAACTGACTGCCCATGAAGCACGGGTCATCGGCTGCCTGATCGAAAAACAGATCGCGACGCCGGACCAGTACCCGCTCTCGCTGAATGCACTCACCAACGCGTGCAACCAGAAGAGCAATCGCCACCCGGTGCTGGCGCTGGAAGAGCGCGACGTGCAGGCGGTGGTGGACGGCCTCATCCGTCGGCAACTGGTCATGGAGAAGTCCGGGTTCGGCAGTCGCGTGCCGAAGTTCCAGCACCTCTTCTGCAACACCAATTTCGGCTCGCTCAAGTTTTCGCCGCAGGGCACGGCGATCATCTGCGAGCTGCTGCTGCGCGGACCGCAGACGCCGGGGGAGCTCCGTACACACGCGGCACGCCTCGCGCCCCTGCACGACGTGAGCGAGGTCGAAACCGAGTTGGAGGATCTCGCGACGCGTCCCGACGGGCCGTTCGTCGCCCGCCTGACGCGCGAACCGGGACGGCGCGAGTCGCGCTACATGCATCTCTTCAGCGGCGAGGCGCCACCGTTCGTCGAGGATGAACCTCGCGCAACGCGCGCCGTCGGCTCGGCGGCAGGCGGCTCGTCAGTTGACGAAGCACGCATCGCTGCGATCGAGGCCGCAGTGGCGGACCTGCGCCGTGAACTCGACCTGCTCAAGTCACGCTTCGATTCAGGAGTTACCTCCTGAGCCGGGAGCGAGTGCGGCCCGGGTGAGCGGCTGCCGACGTTCCTAGTACCCCTTCGCGACATCCACCACCGACAGCATCTTCTCCCCCGCCACGTAGCGCCGCAGGTTCTCCCGCGCGATGACGAACCGCGCCTCGTTGCCGTGGTCGGATTCGGCCGACACGTGCGGCGTGAGGATCACGTTCTGCATCTGCCACAGCGGGCTGTCCGCCGGCAGCGGCTCCGGATCGGTGACGTCGAGGCCCGCGCCACCGAGCCGCCCGCTGCGCAGCGCCGCGACCAGGTCTGCCTGCACCACGCTCTTGCCACGTCCCACGTTGACGAAGAAAGCCCCGGGTTTCATCGCCGCGAAGAATCCTGCGTCGAACAGGCCGGTCGTCGCAGGCGTGAGCGGCACGGTGTTGACGACGAAGTCCGCGTCCGTCGCGAGCTTGCGCAACTCGTCCGGCAGCCCGACGTAACTCACGAACGCAGGGCCCTCGCGCCCGCTGGCCCGGATGGCGGTGACGCGCATCCCGAGGGCATGCGCGCGCTTTGCGACCTCTACGCCGATGCCGCCGAGCCCGACGACGAGGACGGTCTTGCCCTCGATCGTGAGCAGCTGCGTGGGCGGTGGGGGCTCCGGCGTCCAGCGGGCCGCCGTGCGCTCCGGGATGTAGAAATGCAGGCCGCGCGCAAAGGCCATCATCATCGCGATGACGTGCTCCGCCATCACGGGCCCCGCCACGCGCTGCATGTTGGTGAGCAGGATGCCCCGTTCGCGCAGCGCGGGAATGGCAACGCAGCGTTCGACACCGGCCCAGTACGCCTGGATCCAGCGGATGTTGGGCCCGGCCGCGAGCAGCTCCGGGGAACAGAAGCCCAGGACGGCGTCGGCGTCCTTTGCGAGCGCGACGGCCTCGGCGATGTCCCTCGCGGGGAGAAACTCGACACCTGGCGCAGTCGCCTGCAACATCGGCAGCAGGTCCGGTTGCATCTCCCAGAACAGGATCTTCTTCGGTCGCTGCCAGTCCGCACGCTCGCGCACCGGCGCGGCGGACTCCACCAGCCCCAGCTTCTCGATCAGGGCCTGCGTCGCGTCTGGCGATGGCACCGGGCCGTCGGCGACCGCCAGTCCGCAGGCCGCCAGCCCGGCAATGAGCAGGCCGCAGCGAGCGGACCCGAGTACCCGTGACACAATCGACATAATCCTGCACTCCTGCCGGGGCTGGGATCGGGCGACCGTAACCGAAACAGGCCCCACGTACCACTCGGCCGCAGTGCCGCTATCATGCGCGCCATGGCGGGACCATCCAGCAAAGGGCTGCGGCTCGACGAGAGCCACGCGGCGTTCATCCAGGGCGGCGTAAGCGTCGTGGTCTGCTCGCGCAACGCCGACCTCGTCCCCGACGTCGTGCGCGGTTGCGGCTGCCACGTCTCCCGTGACCGGCGCCGTGTCACCGTGCTGGTCGAACCCGAACGGGCCGGAACCGTGCTCGACGACATCGCCGCGACCGGCGTGATCGCAGTCGTCTTCAGCCAGCCGAGCACGCACCGCACCATCCAGCTCAAGGGCACCGACGCGAAGCTGGTCCGCCTGACCCGCGCCGACCGCGCCGTGGCCGACCGGCACTTGCAGGCCTGGGTGGACGACCTGTGCCAGGTCGGCTACACACCCGAATTCGCAAGCGCAGTGCGCGGACGCGCGGAGCAGGGCCTCGCGGCGATCGCGTTCACGCCGACGGCTGCATTCCAGCAAACACCCGGCCCGGGCGCCGGCCAGCCGCTCACCGCCTGACCGTGCCGCTCTCGTTGCATTCCATCCGACCGAGCCTCGAAGGCGCCGTGCCTGCGGTGATCGCGACTTGTGCGCGGGACGGCACGCCGAACGTCTCGTACATCTCGGAAGTGCATTACATCGACCGCGAGCACGTCGCGCTCTCGTACCAGTTCTTCAGCAAGACCCGGCAGAACGTGCTCGAGAATCCGCGCGCGACCGTGATCGTGATCCACCCCGAGACTGCGGCGCAGTACAAGCTTGCCGTGCGTTACCTGCGCACCGAGGACTCGGGGCCGCTCTTCGAATGCATGAGGGCGAAGCTCGCGGGCATCGCCTCGCACGCGGGCATGACCGGTGTGTTCAAGCTGCGCGGCGCTGACGTGTACCACGTGGAATCGGTGACCGAGATCTACCGCACGTCGCTGATTCCTGCGACGACCGGGGTGAACTCCCTGGCCCAGCTGCGCTCGAGCATCGCCCGCCTCGCCTCGGCCCCCGACCTTGCCAGCCTGCTCGATGGACTGCTCGACTGCGTGCGCGGGCAATTCGGGACCGAGCACGCCATGGTGCTGATGCGCGACACGGCCGGCGAGAAGCTCTACACGGTGGCGAGCCAGGGGTATCCGGAATCCGGCGTCGGCGCGGAAGTCCGCCCCGGCGAGGGAGTGATCGGCATGGCCGCTCTCGCAAGAACCCCGATTCGCATCTCGCATGCGACGTCGGAGTTCGGCTACGGGCGCGCCATGCGCGCGGATGCGACCAGTCACGGCCTGACGGCCGGCATCGAGGACGAGATCCCCTTCCCGGGCTTGCCCGAGTCGCAGAGCCAGATCGCAGTGCCGATCCTGGCCGGCGAACGGCTGCTCGGGGTGCTGTTTGCGGAAAGCGCAGAAACCGGTCGTTTCGGCTATGACGACGAGGATGCATTCGTCGTCCTGGCGAACCACGTCGGCGCCGTGGCCGCATTGCTCGAAGACCGCGAGGAAGGCGCGGAGGTGGCGCAGGCGCCCGCACGCAAGGCGGCGTCGCCGCAGGGCGCACCGCTCAAGATCCGCCGGTATGCCGAGAACGACAGCATATTCGTGGGCGAGGACTACCTGATCAAGGGCGTGGCCGGCGCGATCCTCTGGAAGCTGCTGCGGAACTACGTCGACGAGCGGCGCACGGACCACAGCAACCGGGAGCTGCGGCTCGACCCCGCCATCCGCCTCCCCGACCTGAGCGAGAACCTCGAGGCACGGCTGATCCTGCTGCAGAGGCGGCTCGAGGAGCGCTGCCCGAGCCTGCGCATCGAGAAGACGGGCCGCGGACGGTTTCGACTGAACGTGACGCGTCCGGTCGCGCTGTCGGAAGTTCAACCAGGCGCGCAGACGCTGCGATCGTCGCCTTCGATCAACTGACCGCGCCCGTGGCCCGGCCGGGCCGCAGCACGGACACGGACTTGACCAGCGCGAACACGTTCCGCCCCGGAGCGAGCTGCAGGCGAGAGACGGCATCGTGGGTGACCTGCGCCAGCAGCACGGTCGGTCCGAGCTGGAGCGTAACGAGCACGAGCGCGGGGTCCGACGCAGCCGCGATTCCAGCCACCTGCGCCGGCAACGCGTTGTGCAGGCTGATCTGCTCGGGCACGGCAAGTGCGATCGACACCTCGCGGGCCGGGATTCTTATTCGTACGACCGTACCGCTTCGTGCGGCCATCGTGGGCGACCACAGCGCGCCGCCCGGGAATGACAGCCGCGTCAACTGACGGCCGGGCTCGTGCGCCTCGACCCGTACGTCGAGGACGCTGCCCGGCTCGTAATACGTGGCGAGCTGCGGGATGTCGACGCGACTCGTGAGCTCCGTGACTCGTCCCTGGGCGGTCATCGCCCCGCGCTCCAGGATGCACAGCCGGTCGGCGAGCCGCGCCACCTCGTCGAAATCGTGGGTCACGAGGATGATCGGGACGCGCAACGACACACGGACGGATTCCAGCTCGCGGTAGAGCGCGACACGCACTTCCCGATCGACCGCGGCAAAGGGCTCGTCGAGAAGCAGGACCGCCGGGTCGCGTGCCAGGGCCCGGGCGAGTGCAACACGCTGACGTTGGCCACCCGAGAGTTCTGCCGGGCGGCGTGTGGCATAGGGCGCAAGGTGCACGAGGTCGAGGAGCTCGCGGGCTCGGGACTCACGCTCGCTGCGCGCGCGATGGCCCGTGGCTGCAACGACGTTCCCCAGCACCGTCAGGTGTGGGAACAGCGCGTACTCCTGGAACACGAGACCCACCGCGCGGCGATGCGGCGGCAAGGCCTCGTCACGCGCGGTGTCGAGCCAGACGGACTCACCGCAGGTCACGCGACCGGTCGCCGGCCGGTACAGCCCGGCGATCGCACGCAATATCGTCGTCTTGCCGCTGCCCGAGGGACCGAACAGCGCGACGACTTCCCCGGCGGGGCAGGAGAACGACACGTCGAGCGGAATTGGCTGCGCCTGGCGCAGCGTGACCGAGAGACCGTTCACGGGCGGTTCACTCGCCATGGCGACGGCCGATGCGCCGGGCGAGCGTGTTCGTCACGCCGAGTGCCAGCAGGGAGAAAGCGAGGAGGGTCGCGGCCATGACTCCGGCCGCACGATCGTCGAACGCCTGCACGCGGTCATAGATCGCGATCGCCAGCGTCCGGGTCTCGTCGGGGATCGAACCGCCGACCATCAGCACCACGCCGAATTCGCCCAGCGTGTGTGCGAACGTGAGCGCGAGTGCCGTCGCGACGCCCGGCCAGGCGAGCGGCAACTCCACGCGGAGGAATGCGCCCCAGGGACTCATGCCGCAGAGGGCCGCCGCCTCGCGGACTTCCCGCGGTATGGCCTCGCAGGCCCGCTGTATCGGCTGCACCGCGAACGGCAGGTTGATCAGCACGGACGCGAGCACCAGCCCTTCGAATGAGAACACGAGCAGGTGCCCGGTCATCGCCTCGAATGCGCGGCCGAGAGCGCTGTGTCGTCCGAATGCCTGCAGCAGATAGAAACCGACCACCGTTGGCGGCAACAGAAGCGGCAGCGCGACCAGCGCCTCGACGAAACCCTTGCCGCGAAACGTTCGCACGGCAAGCTCGCGCCCGACGACCATCGCAATCGGCAGCAGGATCAGCAGTGTCACCGCGGCCAATTCGATCGACAGCTTGAAGGCAGTCCAGTCCATGGTGCGCTGCGCGAGGCTGCTATTGCCCGGGAAGCATGAACCCGTGGCGCTCCATGATCGCGCGCGCCACCGGGCCCTGCAGGTACGTGTAGAAGCTCGCCCCGTCGGCCGTCGCGCCCTTCATGAGCACCATGCGCTGGCGCAGTGGTGCATGCCAGGTCTCCGGCAGCAGCGCGAACCGGCCGCGGCTCGCCATCGTCGGCGCAAGCGCGAGCGAGTAGGCAATGATCCCTCCCTCGGTATCCCCGCCCACTGCAAACTGGGCTGCCTGGCTGACGTTCTCGCCGAGCACGAGGCGTCCCTGCAACCGCGGCCACAGTCCGGCGCGTCGCAACGCCTGTTCCGCGGCTCGTCCATACGGAGCGTGTTCCGGATTGGCGATCGCGAAATGATTCACCTGCCCGGCCACGAGCGCGCGGCGCAGCCCTTCGAGGTCGGGATCCGGCGCGATGGACGATCCAGCCGGAACGAACAGCACGATGCGTCCGATGGCGTACAGGGCGCCACGGTCGCGGGTCAGCCCCTTGTCGGCGAGTCCGAATACGAGATCTTCATCGGCCGACAGGAACAGCTCGAACGGCGCGCCCTGCTCGATCTGGCGCGCCAGGTTACCGGATGAACCGAACGTGAGGCGTACGTCGCGCCCGGAGTCGGTCCTGAAATGGCCGGCGATCTCTTCCAGGGCGAACTTGAGGTCCGACGCCGCGGCAACCGCCGGTGCCGATTCTGCGGCAGGCACGAAGGCGCTCCCGACGACTGTCAGCAACGCGGCGGCATACCGGGCCAATCGACGAGTGGTCCACACCGGTCACGGCTCTCCGAGCGAAGGCGGCTCATTGGCGTCGGGGTTCAACACACCGAAGCGCGCCGGGATGAGCGCGTAGAAAGCCCTGACCTTCTCCCGGCGCAGCAGCTCGAGGAGTTGCCGGGCTTCGTCCTCGCTGACGATGAACTCGACCTCGACGGTCAGCGTGCCTGCGAGTTCGAAGAAGTGATTCTCGTGCACCACGTGATGGCGACCGAAACCCGCCATTGCCTTGAAAGCTGAACCGCCGCGGATACCGAGGTGATTGGCCTGCTCGAGAAGCCACTCCCACAACAGGCGGCCGTGGTGACGGTCATTCTCATGGACGTAGAAACGGCAGAATGAGCCTTGCATGGTGCGTGTCTCCGGACTGCATCAGCCCCTGATCCAGTGGACGGTCGCGATTCCGGCCAGCGTCATCAGCACGGAGCCGAACAAGTGCGCCGCGGCAGCCCCAAGCGCCCAGACGGCACGTCCCTGCTGCATGAGCGTCACGATTTCTGCCGAAAACGTGGAGAACGTCGTGAGCCCGCCGCAGAAGCCGGTGATGACGAGGAGGCGCCACTCGGGCGCGATCGCCGAGTAAGTCGCAAAAAACGCGATCGCAGCGCCGATGATGTACCCGCCAACGAGATTGGCGGTCAGGGTTCCTGGTGGGATCGTCGGGAAGAGGCTGTTGAGCTGGGCGCCGAGCCACCAGCGCAGCAGCGCGCCGACGCTCGCCCCCACGCAGATCGCAACCACCGACTTCCACATGTTCCTGTCCTCGATGACATTCGGGACAGGCGCTCAGTCACGGCTACGCCTCCCGATCGGGCTTGCGCAGGCATCATCAGCCGATGACCGGCGGTTCTAAATCGGGAGGAATGCCATCTCCCGCCGGGACGGACTCTAAACCAGTACGCGGCCGGCCCGCTACCTGGCGTCACCGCCATGGACTGCGTGGCCGGCCGCTCGCGGCGCCGCCTTATCGGCCAGGCGCAGCTGAAGCAGCCCTCTGGTCCGTCTGGGGCACGAACACGATGTAGGGCGTCGAGACCTTGCCACCCGGCGCGACGTAGGCCGGCGCCGCGACTCCGGGGGAGCCGAGGCTGCGGATGTAGGCATAGACCGCCGTCAGGTCCTCGTCGGTCATCTTGCGCAGGTTGAACCACGGCATCGGCGGCAGGCGCTCCTTCCGCGCATGCTCGATCCACTGCGACGCGCTCATCGACTTGACGACCAGGCGCAGGTTGGAGGGATAAGTCGTACCCCAGGGCCCCTGGAAACCGACCGGCGCGCCGGTCAGCCACTCCTTCTCGGGGACCGCCCCACCTTTCTCCCCGTAACCCGGGGTGTGGCAATCGTTACAGCCGCCGACGACCACGAGATACCGGCCGCGGGCCACGCGGGAATCCGGTCCGGTGTCGGCCGCGGACGATGCCGCCGAATATCCCAATGCCAGTACGAGGCCCGCCAGGGCTCCGAGTGCAGATCGCTTCGTCATGATGAATCCCCCTGCAGGTTTACGTTGAGGGGAATTCTGCGCCACGCGGCGGCGGCCGATTGCTAAATGCTCGCTAGCGGAACCTTAAAGAGTTGCTAAGCCATCAGCCGAGGCCGATGCGCGCCATCTTGCGACGCAAGAACGCGATCTGGGTCTGGAGCGGCAGGCTCTTCGGGCAGACGTCGTGGCAACCGAGCAGGGTCATGCAGCCGAAGACGCCGTCGTCATTGCCGATGAGTTCATAGAAATCTTCGTCGGTGCGCGAATCGCGCGGATCGAGCGCGAAGCGCGCGATCTTGTTCAGCCCCACGGCGCCGATGAAGTCCTCGCGCATGCGCGCCGTGCCGCACGCAGCGACGCAGCAGCCGCACTCGATGCAGCGGTCGAGTTCGTAGATCCGGTCCGCGAGGTCCGGGGCCATCTTCGCCTCGATGCGACGCAGGTCCAGGTCCTTCTCGAGCGAGTGCACCCACGTCTCGATCCGCTCGCTCATGCCCCGCATCCACTTCCCGGTGTTCACGGAGAGGTCGGCGATGAGCTCGAACACAGGCAGCGGCGCGAGCGTGATGTCGGCCGGGAGGTCCTGGGTGAGCGTGCGGCAAGCGAGCCCGGGCCGCCCGTTGATGACCATGCCGCAACTGCCGCAGATGCCCGCGCGGCAGACGAAATCGAAGGCCAGCGACGGGTCGAGCTTCTCGCGGATCTCGTTCAGGGCGATGAACAACGTCATGCCCGCGGCTTCCTCGAGTTCGAAGACCTCGAAGTTCGGGACGCTGGCCGGGTCCTGCGGATCGTGCCGCATGACGTGGAAGCGGAGCTTGCGCGGCGCGGCGGTGGTCTGGACCGGATCCGTCATGGCAACTTCTCGTCGATGCGCTCGTTGCGGCCGCGGAAGCGCTCAGGCAGCAGGTGATCGTAGGGCATGAGCGCCGTCTGCACTTCGTGCCGGTCCCGGTCCTTCATCCGCTCGCGCAGGCTCGCCACCTCTTCGGCACGCCCCGGCGTGTCCGGGTGATCCACGTAGTTCTTCGCGCCGTAGCCACGCCAGCCCGGGGGCAGTTCCATGGACCGGACGTCGAGTGGCTCGTAGGCGAGGCCAGGCAGCGTGCCGGCCGGGTCTTTCCAGCTCGCGAGCGTGCGCCGCAGCCACGCCGCGTCGTCCCGCGCCGGATAGTCCTCGCGGAAATGCGCGCCGCGGCTCTCCGTGCGCGTGAGCGCACCGAGGGCCACGCAGAG
>Ga0316604_10000897_pt1 | contig 30643 bp, 23 predicted proteins | sample OWC_soil_day20_C_FD_207650 | JGI IMG/M metagenome (GOLD analysis project Ga0316604, IMG submission 207650) | Wetland soil microbial communities from Old Woman Creek delta, Ohio, United States - OWC_soil_day20_CT | ecosystem: Environmental > Terrestrial > Soil > Wetlands | place: USA: Ohio... | reverse complement strand
GGCGCTGAACGTCGAGGCTGGGCTCAATGACGGACTGTCCGTCCCGTTCCTGATGCTGTTCATCGCGCTGGCTGCGACCGCCGACCAGAGCGCGCCCGCCGTTCTAGGTCGCTTCCTGCTCGAGCAGCTGGGCTACGGGGCGGCGATCGGCGTCGGAGCCGGCCTTGCAGGCGGCTGGCTGCTTGGCCTGGCCGAGCGAAGAAACTGGATGTCGCCCGCACTTGCACAGCTCGGCGTGGTAGCGCTGCCACTGATCTGCATGATCCTCTCGGAGGAGTCCGGTGCCAGCATGTTCATCGCTGCTTTCGTGGCCGGTCTGGCCGTGCAAATAGGATTCCCACAGGTTGCGCGCCACAGTGTGGAGTTCACCGAAGAATGGGGCCAGCTGTTCAACTACTTTGTCTTCTTCCTGTTCGGGCTGTTCGTCGCCCGCACCTGGTCAGACTTCACTATGGCGACCTGGGTGTACGCCGGGCTGACCCTGACCGTCTTGCGCATGCTGCCCGTGGCGATCGCGCTGGCCGGCACCGGTCTTACCCGCAGCACGGTGCTCTTCATGGGGTGGTTCGGTCCGCGCGGCCTGGCGTCAATTGTGCTGGGACTGGTCTACCTGGAGCAGCAGGCGCAGCTGCCGGGCGAGGCAACGATCCGCCTGGCCGTCATGGCGACCGTCCTGCTCAGCATCGTGGCGCATGGAGTCAGCGCGATGCCTGGCATCCGTCGTTACGCACGAGGTGTCGCTCGGCTGCCTCCTGGCGCGCCGGAGTTGGCAACGGCCGAAGCGCCCCCGCAAAGCGCGCCGTAGCGCAACCGCAATCACGCCAGGTCACGCCGCGGCCTTTCAGCTTACCCGGCGCTGCCCGCTGATTCCGGACGATCACCGACGGAAGCCACCGCCACCGTGGAAACCACCGCCACCAAAACGGTCGCCAAAACTTCCGCCGCTGAAGCGGTCACCCCAGCTCCCGCTGCCTCCGCCCCATCCGCCCGCGCCACCGCCCGAGCGACTGCCCCAGTCGCCCGACCCGCTCCCGGAACGGTCCCAGCCGCCACTGCCCCAACTGCCGGTGCGGTCCGCGCCAGCGCTGCGCGACTGCTGCTCCCGGGCGGCCCAATCGGAACTCGAAACGTTGTTCCAGCCACTGCTCGAATGCTGCTGCCATCCGCCGCTGCCATCGTTGCGGTAGACGTTGCCGTCGGAGCCTGCGTAGTGACTGTTCTGCGGCACGCCGTTGTTCCAGGTCTTGGTCTGGCCGGTCTGCGCGTTGTAGGTCGTCGTTGACGCATCGCGGCTGTACCCCTGCGGTCCGGCGCTTGCAGAGACATTGCGATCGATCGAGCTGCCGCCCGCGCTGGTGGCCTGGGCGTTTGAACCATAGGTGCGCTCACCCGTCTGGGCATTGACCGTCTCGTCGCGGTTCACCGAGCCAGTGGTTCCGGTGGCGGTGCTGAACGTGCGGTTATATCCCTGTGAACCCTGGCCGGTGTATGGATTCCAGCTGCGTTGCGCGTTGTAGGTGCCGCTGGTACCGCGGTAGGTCGAGTAATTGCCGGCGGCGGTCGTGCCGAAAGCACCGCCGTTGTCGGCCCAATAGGTGCGCGTGCCTGACGACACGCCGCCCGGCCAGTTGCGATAAACGTTCGCGCTGGCGGAGCCGCAGCACGGGTAACCGTAGTAACCGGCGTGGTAGTACGCACCGCCCCAGTAAGGCTCAGCCCAGTAGGCGGCGGTCATGCCCATCGCAAAGCCGAATGTGAAGCCGACGTATGGGTTGTAGACCGGCATGGCCGCCACTCCATAGGTCACGGGCGCGCCATACCAGGTGGCCCCGATCCACGGCGAGTAGGCATAACCAGTGCCATAGACAACCGTGCCGCCAACATCGACGACCGTGCCCAGGTAGCCCGGCGTGTAGCCCGTGTAGACGGCGGTATCGGTGAAACCGTACACGTGCACGTAGGTCACGTAGTGCAGGGGCGAGGACACCGGAATCGAATAGATGATGCTCGGCACCGCCGTGGCCAGGACCCACGGCCCCGTCAGGGTGCCCGCAGTGAACCAGACGCCACCGGTGACCGCGTAATAGGCACCCGGATTCACTTCGATGACCGGCACCTTCGAGTTGACGACATACCGCAACGGCGTGCCGACAACTGGCTGCCACTGCGGCGCACCGTCAAAGACCGGCGTGAACGTCGGGCCACCGTTGCGCGCAATCGCCGCCGTCTGCGGGATCGAGTTTGCGATCACCGCCTCCTTGGCCTGCGCTGTGCCCGCCACTGAAGCGAGCACGATCGACGCGGGCGTACCCTTGGCGGGAATTTGCCGGAACGATGGTGGCAGAGCATTGCTCGCGACGAAGGTCCACGGACCGCCGAGCCCCGTCGCGCGGAACCAGCGACCGGCCATTAGCACGTAGTAAGCGTTGTTGGTGGTGTCGACGATGACGTCGGTCGCGCTATTGGTGGCCCAGAGCAGAGGCGTGCCGGTGATGGGCACCAGATTCGGCTGACCCTTGAAGACGACAAGTTCAGTCGGAGTCTCGGTAACGTGGATCGCCGGTAAACCGTTGGTCAGTGACGGCTTCGGCGTCGCGCCTTCATCACCGTCCAGCAGATCGACGGTGCGCGATTGCGCAAGCTGTTTCGCGGCATCGTCCAGGCCCAGCGGTGCGATGCTCGCCCGAGTCCACGGTCCGTTGAGAGACGTCGACGAGACCCAGCCGTCGAAGACGTGCAGGTACCACGTGCTCTCGAGCCGTGTCCGAGCCAACATCGCCTGCGTGTTGATGACACGCTCGAAGCGCGTGTCGGCGATCGGCTTGACGACCGGCGTGCCCTCGATCGGCACCAACAGTGCTGGTCCGTAGGCAACGATCACGCGCGGGGGGTCGTTGCGGACCGCGTGTGTGGTGGGCTGTACCGTCTGAGAGGCCGCCAGCGACGCTTCCAGGCTGTCAAGCGCCATCGTCTGCAGTGCGCCGGCCATCGCGGTGCGCAGCGCCGGCAAGTACTGCGCGCCCCTGTCGGGCAGCGTCGGAAAGCCGCTCTTCGTAATGACCAGGTCATTGAGCTCCACGGTTCGGGTCAGGCGGTCGACGTCGGTGCGCGCCGTGCCCCACACAACGCCGAAGGTCTCGTCCCTCTGGCCGGCTGGCCGCAGCGCCACGGCAACGCGCCATGCCAGCGCGTTGCCTTTCCAGGACTCGACCTGCGGCTGGTAGACGAGCGCGTCGGCACCTGTGAGCGTGACATCGCGCGGCCACGGATCAGCGAGAGCGACGCGAGCCGGACCCGACGCAGTCGCAGCACCACCGCTCGCGCCACTCACGTTCATCGCCGGGCTCCATGACGAGTCGGGCGGCGGAGGCGGCGTGTCGCCGGAGCGGCTTGCACAACCGGCGACCAGTGCGCCACTCAGTAGGGCAAGGACGAGGATTCGCACATACATGACACTGCACTCCCAGGCAAAAGGCCGACAGCTTACTTCCGGAACATGAACTGCACCTGCAAACGCAACTGCCGGTTGGAGACGTTGTCCGGGCGCACGACGTTGTAGCAGCCCGCGATCCGCATTTTCTCCGACGGTCGCGTGCTCTTGCATTTGCAACGTATCGTCGCCTTGCGGCCGATTACGTCAGCAGGATTCACAGGAAACCGTTCAGACTTCTGCCTGAAGTTTCTCAATCAGATCCAACGCTATCGGGGAGGGTTCAAGTCATGTCCAAAGTTCGCTCCGTTGCAGCCTCGCTGCTCATCAGCCTCGGTCTCGCCGGATGCGCTACCCCGGGCCCACAGCCGGGAGAGGTCGAAATCCGTCGCGGCACGATCGAGCAGATCACCGCGGTCCAGCTGGCCAGCAACCATCATCAGGGTGTCGGAGCTGTCGTCGGCGGACTGGCCGGGCTTGGAATCGGCAGCCTGATCGGAGGCGGAACCGGCCGCGATGTCGCGATGGTGCTGGGCGCGGTCGGGGGCGCAGTCGCCGGTAACGAGATCCAGAAGAAACACGACAAACCGCTGCCGGGACAGCAGATCATCGTTCGCACGGGCAATGGTGTGCTGGTGGCCGTGACGCAACCGGTGAACCCCGGGCTGCGGGTCGGACAGGGTGTCTATATCGAGGGCAACGGCGACGGCGCACGCGTCGTGCCGCGCTGACGCATCGCAGTTCTTCAGACTGGAACGCCCCGCGTACGGGGCGTTCCAGCTGATCAGTCGCGTTTCGCCTTGTCCAACATTGCCGCTTCGAGCTTCTTGGCATCTGCCGGCGAGAGCTCGGGCCGATCGACCTTGATCGTCAGCTTGTGGAGCTTGGCGGTCAGCGGGAACGGCGGTTTGTAATCGCCATCGTTCACCCCGGTCAGCGTGTCGGAGCCGATATCGAAGGATTCGTCCCACTGCAGGATCATGGGCAGCGTCTTTTCCATCTTCTTCGTGGCGACTGGCTTGCCATCCACCTTCAGCGTGCCGGTGCCGGGCCGGCCTACACCACTGAAGTTGTTGAACGCGAGTGTGCCGGCACCGAGGCCTTCGTATTTGAAGTCGAACTCGATCGTGTGGCGTCCCGGCGCGAGCGCGTCCGGACCTTCCCACTTGAGCCGCTCGAGATCGACCATGTTCCACAGCCACACCGGCTTACCCTTCAGCAGGTAGAAGCCGTAGCCGGCGAAACGCCCGCCCGAGGTCAGGATCATGCCCTCGGCACCGCCTTGCGGTACCTCGATGTCGGCGGTGACGGTGTAAGAGGTGTTGAGCAGCAAGGGCGAGTCACCCTGGGGCAGGCCGACCATTGGCCGGGTGTAGACGAACTCGCTGCGCCCAGCGGTGATGTTCGGCCTAGGCGCCACGATGCGTGCCGCCACCGACGCGTCCATCGGGAAGACCTGATGCTTCCTCGCCTCGGCGATGAACATCTGCTTCAGCTCCTTGACCTTCTGCGGGTTCTTCGCCGCTAGGTCGGTGGTCTGGTTGAAGTCGGTCTTGAGGTTGAAGAGTTCGAGCACCTGGTTGTCCAGCGGGTTCGGGTTAGCGGGGCCGAAGGCCTCCCACGGCGCGCGATTGACCTGGGTGCTGAGGAACCAGCCCTCGTGGTAGAGCGCCCACTGCCCCATCATCTCGAAGTACTGCGTCTTGTGCTGCGACGGCGCCTTCGAGTTCTTCGCATCGAACGTGTAGGCGAAGCTGGTGCCCTCGATCGGCTTCTGCTTGATGCCGTCGACCATCTCGGGCGCGCGCAGGCCGGCGGCCTCGAGGATCGTCGGCACGACGTCGATCACGTGCACGAACTGCTCGCGCAGCGCGCCCTTGTCCTTGATGCGGGCCGGCCACGACACCACCATGTTCTGGTTCACGCCGCCGAGCTGCGAGGCGTTCTGCTTGAACCAGGAAAACGGCGTGTCGAACGCCCACGACCACCCGGCCGACATATGGTTATAGGTCTGCTCGGTGCCCCAGACGTCGTAGAACTTCATCTGCACGTCGATCGGCAACTGGTTCAGGCCATTGAAGAACGCGACCTCGTTGGGCGTGCCCTGCGGTCCGCCCTCGGCGCTGGTGCCGTTGTCGCCGTTGATGTAGATGATCAGCGTGTTGTCGAGCTTGCCCAGGTCCTCGAAGGCCTGGATCACACGACCGATCTCGTGGTCACTGTAGGCAGCGTACGCGGCAAAGACCTCGACCTGCCGGATGAAGAGCTTCTTCTCGTCAGCCGAGAGCGTGTCCCACTCCTTCAGCACTTCCTTCGGCCACGGCGGCAGCCGGGCGTCCTGCGGAATCACGCCGAGCTTCTTCTGATTCTCGAAGATGCGCTCGCGCACCTTGTTCCAGCCTTCGTCGAAGAGCTTCATCTTGCTGATCTTGTCCACCCACTCCCGGGTCGGGTGGTGCGGCGCGTGCGTCGCGCCTGGGGCATATTTGATGAACACCGGCTTGTCCGGCTGGATCTGGTGCATCCGATTCATGTAGTCGATCGCGTCGTCGGCCATTCCGGTGACCAGGTTCCAGCCCGGCTTTCCTTCGAACGGATAGATCTGCGTCGTGTTGCGGAACAGGTTCGGCTGCCACTGGTTGGCGTCGCCGCCGACGAAACCGTAGAAGTATTCGAACCCCATGCCGGTCGGCCACTGGTCGAACGGCCCGGCCTGGCTGGCCGCGAACGCGGGGACGTTGTGATCCTTGCCGAACCAGGACGTGGCATAGCCGTTGTCCTTCAGCATGCGCCCGATCGTTGCCTTGTCCTTCGAGATGATGCTGTTGTAGCCGGGGAAGCCCGTCGACTGCTCGGAGATCACGCCGAAGCCGGCCGAGTGGTGATTGCGCCCGGTGATCAGCGCTGCACGCGTCGGCGAGCATAGCGCCGTGGAAAACACGCGGTTGTACCGCAGGCCCTGGTTCGCGATGCGGTCCATCGTCGGCGTCGGGATCACGCCGCCGAAGGTGCTCGGCACACCGAAGCCGGCGTCATCGGTGATGATCAGCAGCACATTGGGCGCGCCCTTCGGCGGCACCACGCGCGGCGCCCACCACGGCTTGGACTGCAGGGCGTCGTTCTTGATCACGCCACCGAACTTCGGATCGGGCGGCGGCAACTGCGTTGCCGGAATCGTCGTCGTCGCGCTGGGCGAGCCCAGCGTGCCGGTGACCTGCTGCGCACCCGCGCTGCCGGCGATCATCAGGGCAGCCACAGACGCAACCAGCGCGGTCAGTTTTCTGGTCATAAAGTCCTTTCCCGCTGCCGGTTGGCAGCTGAACGTCTTTCGGAGCTCTGGATCGGTCTTGCCACCCGCGTGATGGCGAGCGGCACTTGGCCACGATGTTCCGGGCCGATGCGCCGTGCATCCGTTTGAGGGGTGACAATCTATCTGCTCGCTACCGGCGCCGGTTTGACAATTCCGGCCAAGTCACCGACATTGCCGCTCCCTGACCTCCGCGCCCTGCCATGTCACCGCGCGACCGAGCACCTCCTCACGCACGCTTTCGCCGGCCACTAAAGAGCATCTCAAAGCGCCCGGTTGCTGCCGCCGAGTCGTTTGGCGATGTGAGCGTCGCCCCGATCAGCACGATCCCGGCAACGTTGCGCTCGCTTGGGATCGACCCCGCCACTGTCATGCGCAGCGTCGGGCTGGACCCGCAGCTTTTTGAGAACCCAAGCAATCGCGCCAGCATCGTTCCGATCGGAAGACTCCTCGAGGCTTGTGTTGCCACCTCGGGCAAGCCGCACTTCGGCCTGATCATCGGCAGGCAGTTCAGCATGCCGATGCTCGGCCTCGTCGGCTATCTGATGAGCAACGAGATGTCCGTGCGCGATGCGCTCAAGACCCTGGTCCTGAGCCTGCGATTGCAGGACCGCAGCGCCGTGGCCGGGGTGACACAGCCGAGCGACCATCTGGTCGCGCTCACCTACGCCGTATTTGCGCCGGGCACGCCGGCCACGGGGTTGATTGACGACACCTGCATCATGATCGGCTGGCGCATCCTGAAATCGTTGTGCGGGCCCGAGTGGCGTCCCGCGGAGGTGCGACTGGCGCATGCCAGACCGCTGGACTCGCGCGTTTACCGCGAGATGTTCGACGCACCGGTGCGGTTCGATGTGCCGCTCAGCATGCTGCTGTTCGATAAGCGTTGGCTGGACGCACCCGTGCGGGGTGCCGATCCCGTGCTGTTGGGTCTGATGCAGCAGTTGCAGACCGAGATCGAGAGCAAATCGGCCACGCGATTGACCGATCAGGTGCGCCGCGCTCTGCGTACCGGCGTTATGTCCGGCCACTCGGATGCGCGGGGCATCGCCGAGCTTTTCTCCGTCAGCGAGCGTAGCCTGCGGCGACGTCTGGCCGACGAAGGCAGCTCGCTTCAGGCTCTGGTCGCCGAGGTCCGGCTGACCATTGCCCGGCAACTGCTTGAAGAAACCCGCATGCCGATCAGCGAGATCGCCGCCGCGCTCGACTATGCCGACTTGACGGCGTTCTCGCGCGCCTTTCGCGGCTGGACCGGAAAGCCGCCCGGCGAATGGCGTCGCGCGCACTAGCGCGCGACCCATCGGGACAGTGAGGACAACTACTGCAGAAGGCCGCCGGGAGGCGAGCGGGGGCGATCCGGAGGAAGCTGGGCAATCATGCAATCCATCGTCCGATTGGTCCGGTCGTCGGATGCCGTCATTACCTGGCTCTGGACCGCGGCGCGAAAATCGGCCGGCGTGATGCGGTTGTAGTAAAGGCGAGATGTGCTGTCGAGCAATGCTGCAAAGTTCGACTGCTGCGCACCTGCCGATGAGATGTCAAAGGTCTGCAGGTACATCGATCCGAACCACAAGGGCTGGCACTTGGTCTGGACGACGTCCAGGTAGTCATTGAAGCCGGTGGCCTTGGAGTTGCGCCAGGCATCCGGCGCGCAGGCGGAGAGCGCTGCTGCCGCAGCCATTGCCGTGAATACCTTGAACATCGCAGCCATGCCTTCCCCCGTGAGCGCGCCCGTGAAGACGTTGGCGCATGGCGCACTTTAGCGTGCGCCGCACCGCATCCCGTTTGCAGATTCGGCCACCCGCGGCGGTCTCGCGGAGCGTCAGTTTGTGGCCCTGTCCCGCCACAACTGCTTGAGACGCGCGTCGCGTCCGCAGTTCTTGCGATAGAAGCTGTAACGGATCGGATTCTTCAGGTAATAGTCCTGGTGATATTCCTCGGCTGGATAGAACGTCCCAGCGAGCACGATCTCGGTGACGACCGCCTGGCTGAAGGGTTTCGCTTTCTCGAGCGCCGCTTTGGACGCCTGGGCCGCCCTGAGTTGCGCATCGTTGAGCGGATAGATGCCGGTTCGGTACTGCGAACCGATGTCGCAGAACTGCTGGTCCTTGACCGTGGGATCGATTGTCGGCCAGAACTTTTCCAGCAACTGCGCGTAGCTCACGCGCGCGGGGTCGAATTCCACCTTCACCGCTTCGGTATGGCCGGTCGACCCGGAAGAAACTTCCTGGTACGTCGGATTCGTCTTGCGGCCACCGATATAGCCGGAGGTAGTCGAAACAACCCCGTCGATCTTGTCGAAATCGGATTCGAGGCACCAGAAGCAGCCGCCGGCAAAGATCGCCGATTCCGTGCGCGATTCCGGAACCGCGTTCTTTCCCTGCGCCCATGCCACGCCGGCACACATCAGCGCGACAACCAAGAAGAGCTTCCGGGTCATCACGCGGCCTCGGCATCGAATTTCAGGCAGACGCCATTGTTGCAGTAGCGCTTGCCCGTCGGTCGCGGGCCATCGTCGAAGACGTGACCGTGATGACCTCCACATCGTGCACAGTGGTATTCGGTACGCGGAAAGATGAGCTTGTAGTCCGTCGTGAAGCCAAGCGCGCCGGGCAACGCTTCGAAGAAGCTGGGCCAGCCGGTGCCGCTGTCGAACTTCATCGCGCTCGTGAAGAGCGGAAGGTCGCAGCCCACGCACCGATACGTGCCGCGTCGTTTCTCGCCGTTCAGCGGACTCGAAAAGGGCGCTTCCGTCCCCTCGCGCCGTAGCACACGGTATTGCTCAGGGGTGAGACGCTTGCGCCACTCCTCATCGGTGAGCTTCAGGGCGTCAGCCCGGGGCGCCGCAGCCGGGCCGGCCGCGCGCGCGGCGGGGCTCACCCAGGCTGCCAGGCCACCCAGTGCAATGCGGGATAACCACTGGCGTCGTTGTGTCATCGCAGGTACCTCCAATGTGTTCGCATGTCATTGGTCGCTTCTGCGGCCGCTTCCTTACGCGCCGGCCCGGGACCGCTGGTTCATGAGAGCAGCGGCCATGCCCTATAGTCGTCATCTCCGAGGCCCCATACCGCACGCCGACCCGGCAATGGCCGCTTTCCGCCGAACTTTGACCTTGCTGCACGGGCTGGCGTTCACCGCCCTGTGCATGGCGGCACTGGCTGGGATGCCGAGCGCTTCGGCGCAGACACTGCGCTTCGCCAGCGCGTTCGACCCGAATTCGCTCGACCCGCACTCCCTGGCGCTGCTGTACCAGACCCGCATCATCAATCAGATCTACGAGAGCCTGGTCAACCGTGACCGCAACTTCGATCTGGAACCGTCGCTCGCCACGTCGTGGCAGTTGCTCGATCGGACGACCTGGCGCTTCAAGCTGCGTCCCAACGTCCGGTTTCACGACGGCACGCCCTTCACTGCCGACGATGTCGTGTTCTCGATCGAGCGCGTGTTGGCCAAGACTTCACAGCGCAGGTTCCAGCTGCGCGGCGTGACCGGCGCGCGCACGGTCGATGCACTCACTGTCGATATCCTGTCGGAGGCACCCGATGCGGTACTGCCGCAGAAGCTCTGGCTGATTGCCATCATGAGCCGGTCCTGGGCGGAGAAGCACGGAGTCACGCAGCCACAGGACTACAACGGCAAGCAGGAAACCTACGCGGTGCGCAATGCCAATGGCACCGGGCCGTATCGGCTGAAGAGCTATGACCCGGACCAGCGGACGGTGCTGGTCGCCAATCCAGACTGGTGGGGCCGCAACGACAAGAGCGTCGGCAATGTCAAGGAGGCGATCTTTGCCGTCATCCAGTCCGACGCGACCCGTCTCGCCGCACTGGCCTCCGGTCAGGTCGATTTCGTCATCGACCCGCCGTTTCAGGACGTCGCCCGGCTGAAGCAGGACAAGTCACTGAGACTCGTCGACGTGACGGACATCGGGACGCAATACCTGGGCTTCGACCAGAGCCGCAATGAACTGCAGTTCGGCGAGGCGCGCGGCAATCCGTTCAAGGATCTGCGTATACGGCGCGCGATCTACCAGGCGATCGATATCAACCTAATCATCGGCAAGGTGCTGCGCGGTCAGGGCACGCCGGCCGGATCGCATCTGTCGAAGCTGGTCGACGGTCATGTGCCCGAGCTCGAAAAACGCCTGCCGTTCGATCCGGCGGCAGCGCGCGCGCTGCTCAAGGAGGCCGGGTACCCCGATGGTTTTGCCGTGACGCTTGACTGCGTCAACGTGACGTACCGCGCGGCCGCCTGCCAGGCGATCGCGGCGATGCTGGCGCAGGTCAATATCCGCGTGACATTCCAGCCGTTTCCGAGCGCAACGTTCTTTCCGAAGCTGACGCAGGCATCCACCAGCTTCTTTGAGTTCGGCTGGACAGCGGCGATCGATCCGTGGGCCTCGCTGAACTCGCTGGTGCGAACGTACGACGGTGGCAGTGCCGGGCAGTTCAATGGCGGCCGCTATTCAAACCCCAAGCTCGATCAACTGATCGATGGCATCCGCATCGAACCCGACCTGACGAAGCGCAGGCAGATGGTCGGCGACGCGCTGCGACTGATGCACACCGACCTGCCGCTGATTCCGCTGTACCGACGCACGCTGACGTGGGTGATGCGTCCGAACGTCTCCGTTGTCCAGTGGCCCAACGATGTACTCGAACTCCGTTGGGTGCGCATCAACTGAATATCAACATCCTGCACATCCGCATGTCCATCACTCGCTTTTCCTTCCCGACGACAATTCACTTCGGCCCCGGTGCGCGCAAGCTGGTCGGCGTGCATCTGCGCGAACTCGGCCTGCGCCGTCCGCTCATAGTGACGGACCGCGGCCTGGCAACGCTGCCGGTACTGCCTGAGTTCATGCAGCACCTGAACACCGGGCTCGACACCCGGGTGTATTCCGGCGTCCACGGCAATCCGACAGCATCTCAGGTCGCACAGGGCGTGGCCGCGTACAAGGCTCACCGTGCCGACTGCGTAATCGGCTTCGGCGGCGGCGCAGCCCTCGACATCGCCAAGGTCATTGCCGCGATGGCGGTGCACGACGGCGACGTCATCGAGTACGCGTGGGACCACCCGAAGGTGAAGTCGCTTGTGAACCCGCTGCCGCCCTTCTTCGCACTGCCGACGACCAGCGGCACCGGCTCGGAAGTCGGCCGCTCGAGCGTCGTCAGCGAGGACGACACTCACGTGAAGCGCGTCGTGTTCTCGCCGAAGCTGCTGGCACGCGAGGTGTTCGCCGACCCGGAGCTCACTTTCGGCCTGCCACCCGCGGTGACCGCTGCCACGGGCATGGATGCGCTCACGCATAACATCGAGAGCTACCTGTCGCCGGCTTATCACCCGCTGTGCGACGGCATTGCGCTGGAAGGCGTGCGCATCGCCGCACGTGCACTGCCGCTCGCGGTGCGCGACGGCCGCAACCTGCAGGCGCGCGCCGACATGATGATGGCTTCGATGATGGGAGCGATTGCGTTCCAGAAAGACCTGGGCGCCGTGCATTCATGCGCGCATGCGCTCGGCGCAGTGTGCGACCTGCACCATGGGCTCGCCAACGCGCTGATGCTGGAGCCGGTGATGCGCTTCAACCTCGAAGCAGCGCCCGCGAAGTTTGCGGAGCTCGCACACGTCGCGGGGCTTGCACAAGCAGGGGACTTCATCGCGTGGCTGGTCCGCCTGAAGCAGGAGATCGGCATTACGCCGTCGCTCGCTGCGGCGGGCGTGAAGCGTGAGCAGTTCCCGCGACTCGTCGACCTCGCCGTCAAGGATGTGTGCCACCAGACCAATCCACGGCCCTGCACGGCGGCCGACTTCCAGCGCTTCTTCGAGCAGGCGTATTCATGAGCACGCGGCCGAAGATCGGCATCTCGGCGTGCTTCTTCCATGCGGACCCGGCGCGCCCGATATTCACCGGCAAGACACTGCAGTATGTCGAACAGTCGATTGTGCACTGGGTGCAGTCGTCCGGCGCGCTGGCGCTCGTGATTCCCTCGCCTGACGGGCCGACGCAACGCGGTGACGTGACACTCGCCGACTACGCCGGACTGCTCGACGGCCTGGTGCTGGAAGGGGGGTCCGACATGTGGCCCGGCAGCTACGGCGAGGAGCCGCTGCGTCCGGAGTGGAGCGGCGACCGTATCCGCGATGATTACGAGATCGCGCTGCTGCGCGCGTTCGTCGATGCCGGCAAACCGGTGCTCGGCATATGCCGCGGCCTGCAGGTGATCAACGTCGCATTCGGCGGCACGCTGTACCAGGACATCGCGACCCAGCTGGCCGGAGCGATCGAGCACCGCAACGCAAAGCTCTACGACCAGAACTTCCACACGATCGAGTTCGTGCCGGGTACGCGACTCGCGGAACTGTATCCGCACCCGGGCTTCAAGGCACCCGATCGACCGCTGCCGCATTACGTCGTCAACAGCGTGCATCACCAGGGCATCAAGGAACTCGCGCCGTTCTTCGATGTGGAGGCGCGCTGCCCGAACGATGGCGTCATCGAGGCCGTCCGGTACGACTCGACGCGTGGCCCAGTCCAGTCCTACGTGGCCGCCGTGCAATGGCACCCGGAGTTTCATGACTGGAACAACGAGACCGTGCTTGCGGGCGATCCGCTGCTCAATGACTTCATCGCCGCGACGCGCGCAGCGCAGGGCGATTCGTTGGTTACCCGCTGACTACGGCGTCGCGCGTCGGTAGGAGCTGGTCTTCAGCTGCGTCGGTGAGGGCGTGCCTGTGTAAGTGTACGTATCGTCGCACCCCAGAAAACGCACGGGAGACGTGCCGTACCAGCATGTGCTGTCCAATCGGTACTCGCCGTTCACGAGGCTGGGATCGGTTGACTCGGTCAAGTTAATGCGAACGACGACCTTGATCGCATCGAACGTCCCGGCGGGCACCGTAATCCGTTCCAGTGCCACCGCCTGCCCAGACAGTGCGGCGCGCTCGCGGTTGCCGTTGTCGCAGGCGTACTCCCATGCGGAGGTCCAGCGTTTGCCGAAGTGCAGCGGGAAGTCGATGTATACCCGCGGCGGCGTGTAGGTACAGGTCACCCCCAGCGGCGGGAAATGCTGCTTGGTGCGATGCCCGATGGCAGTGAAGCTCATGATGCGCGACACCGGCCCGCCGCGCGTGCGGGAAATCTCGTAGCTGTCGTCCGAATTGAGCAGCGTGGTCGTGTCCGTGTAGCTCGACATCAGCGTCTGCCCATCGAGGAGCAGGTCCGTCACGTTGTAAGTCGCGGATGCGCCCACTGTGGGCGTTCCTGGGCTATAGCTCGCCCCCGCCGCCACGTTGATCGTGACGGACGCGGTCTTTGTCGAGTCGCTTCTCGCCGTGGCGGTCAACGTGACAGTACGTGGTGCAACCGTGCCAAACGTTCCGTTCCAGGCCGTCGCGCTGGTCGGACCCGCCACGAGATCCGTCCCGTTGAGGGTGGACGACCAGTCGACATCGCCGCTCGACGCAATGACGAGTGGCTGACCCGTCTGAACGCTGAGCGTTCCAGTCGCGCCGGTGGATATCGAGAATCCGCTGACGGCCGTTCCGCCGACGGTGGCGGACAAGGTGAACACCGGAGGCGGTGGCGCTGGAGCAGGCGCGGGACCAGGCGAGCCGTTAACTGGCGCTGCGCTGTCGCCACCGCAGCCTGACGCAATCAGAGTGGACGACGCCACCACTGCCACGAGCATGCGACGCATTTGATCTTCCCCCTGGGAAGCGCGGCGGACCGCGCAGAGAGTTGTTCTTGCAATCTTGTACCCAGTCGCCGACGGTGGCGCAATCGTTCGATCGGAGGAGCACGGGGAGCGGTGCCGCCACGGCATACACTTCACGGAGTTTCCGCTCGAACGCCTATGCTGACCGTCATCAACCCCGCGAACGGCCGCGTCGTCGCCGAACTGCCCGACGACACGGCTGACACCGTGGCTGCGGCCTATCAACGCGCGCGCACGGCACAGCCGCTCTGGGCTGCCCAGCCGCTGAAGGTGCGGATCGAGGCGATACACCGGTTCCGCGGCGAACTGGTGCGCGACCTCGAGCGCCTCGCGGCCGTATTGACGGCCGAGGTCGGCAAGCCGATCAGGCAATCGCGCAACGAGATCAACGGTCTGCTCGGCCGTATCGATTTCTTCCTTGCCGAGTCCGAGCGCACGCTCGCCCCTCGGCAGGTGTTCGACGAAGGCGGCATGCGCGAGCAGATCACGCATGAGCCGTTGGGAGTCATCGCCAATATCTCGGCCTGGAACTACCCGTACTTCGTCGGCGCCAACGTCTTCGTGCCGGCGCTGATCACCGGCAACGCGGTGCTGTACAAGCCGTCGGAGTACGCCACGCTGACCGGACTGGAGATCGGCAAACTGCTGCATCTTTCCGGCATTCCGCAGGAGGCGTTCCAGGTGCTGGTCGGCGGTGGCGCGGCGGGTTCCGCCCTTCTTATGCAGCCGGTCGACGGAGTGTTCTTCACCGGCTCGCATGCCACCGGCGCAAAGATCGCGCAGACCATCGGGCCGCGCATGATCAAGCTGCAACTGGAACTCGGGGGCAAGGACCCGACCTACGTTTGCGAGGATGTCGACGTCGCCGCCGCGGCCGCGTCGCTTGCCGACGGGGCGATGTACAACACCGGCCAGAGCTGCTGCTCGGTGGAGCGCATCTACGTGCACGCTTCGATCCACGATGCCTTCATCGAGGCCTTCGTCAAGGAAGTTCGCGGGTTCACGATCAGCGATCCGACCGACGCGGCGGCCTACATTGGTCCACTGACGCGCGCCCCCCAGCTCGACGTGCTCGACCGCCAGGTTGCCGATGCGCTGGCCAAGGGCGCGACGCTGCTGCTCGGCGGCCATCGCCTGCCAGGACCCGGCAACTGGTTCGAGCCCACCGTGTTCAGCCAGGTGGATCACTCCATGGACCTGATGCGCGAGGAGAGCTTTGGCCCGATCATCGGCATCCAGAAGGTGGCGAGCGATGACGAAGCGGTGCGCCTGATGAACCACACCGAGTACGGCCTGACGGCGGGGGTCTACACGAAGGACGAGGCACGGGCCCGTCGCCTCCTCGACCAGGTACACGCGGGCTCCGTGTACTGGAACTGCTGCGATCGCGTCAGCCCACGGCTGCCCTGGAGCGGCGTCGGGCACTCTGGCGTCGGACTGACGCTGTCGACCTACGGCATCGAGACATTCACTCGGCCGAAGGCGTGGCATCTACGCGGTGCGTGAACGATGTACGCGACCCTGCGGGTCGCACGTGCATCGTTCACGATGACGGGCCGCTCAAGACCGATCAGGCGGGCTCGCTTCGGAGCGGCCGTGCGCTCCGCCCGCTCTAAAGAGCAACAAAAGCCGGGAGTGGGAGATGCTGTGGATGAGGTACTGACGACGCAGGTTCGGCCGCCGCAGGCGGCGCGGATCGTGGTGATCGGGGGCGGCATCATGGGCTGCTCCGTTGCCTACCACCTGAGTTCGTTCGGTGAGACCGATGTCGTGCTGCTGGAGCAGGCGCGGCTGACGTCGGGCACGACGTGGCATGCGGCCGGGCTGGTGGGGCAGCTGCGAAATCACGAGAGCATGACGCGGCTGATCCGCTACTCGACTGACCTGTACTCGCGGCTCGAAAGCGAAACGGGGCTGTCCACCGGCTGGAAGCAGTGCGGCTCGCTCGCGGTGGCGCGCACTACCGACCGCATGATCCAGCTGAAACGCACCGCGGCGGTGGCACAGGCGTACGGCGTCACCTGTGACGTCATCTCGCCCACTGAGGCGGGCAGGCTCTACCCGATCATGGAGACAGCCGATCTGCAGGGGGCTGTGTGGCTGCCGGGGGACGGCAAGGCGAATCCGGCAGACCTGACACTCGCCCTCGCGAAGGGTGCACGTAACCGCGGCGTGAAGATCTGCGAAGGCGTGCGCGTCACTGGCGCGGTTACACAGGCTGGCGGCGGGAAGCGCGTGTCGCACCTGGACTGGAGCAACAAGGCGGGCGAAGCCGGTCGCATCGCTGCCGACATCGTCGTCCTGTGCGGCGGCCAGTGGTCCCGCGCGCTCGGTCGAAAGCTTGGCGTCACGGTGCCGCTTTTTTCCTGCGAGCACTTTTACATCGTCACGGACGTCGTCCCCGGCGTCCACCGCGACCTGCCGATCATGCGCGATCCGGACGGCTACATCTACTTCAAGGAAGAGGTCGGCGGGCTGCTGATGGGCGGCTTCGAGCCGCACGCCACGCCATGGCTGCAGAGCGCGGAACACCGCGGCGGCATCCCCGAGAACTTCGAATTCCAGCTGCTGCCGGACAACTGGGATGCATTCCAGATCCTTCTCGACAACGCTATGATCCGCGTCCCGGCGCTGGAAAACGCCCAGGTGAAGCAGTTCTACAACGGCCCCGAGTCGTTCACCGCGGACAACAATTTCATCGTCGGCCCCGCCCCGGGGATCGACAACCTGTATGTGGGTTGTGGCTTCAACTCGATGGGCATCGCCTCCGGCGGCGGCGCTGGCAAGGCACTCGCAGAGTGGATCATGGCCGGAGAGCCCACGCTGGATCTGTGGCCGGTCGACATCCGCCGCTTCGCCCGTTTCAACGGCAACGAAACCTGGCTGCCTGACCGCATCGCCGAGGTGCTCGGCATGCACTACAAGCTGCCGTGGCCTAACCGCGAACTCGAGAGCGCGCGGCCATTTCGCCGCTCGCCGCTGTACGTGCACCTGAAGGAACGCGGCGCGTGCTTCGGCTCGAAGATGGGCTGGGAGCGCGCCAATTTCTTCGCGCCCTCACAGGACCAGGCACGCATCGACTACGGCTGGGGCCATCAGAACTGGCATCCGTGGGTCGCGGCCGAGCACCGGGCGTGTCGCGAAGCCGTCGCCATTTTCGACATGAGTTCCTTCGCCAAGCTGCTGGTGCAGGGCACTGAAGCAAGGACCGCGTTGCAGTGGCTGGTCGCGAACGACGTGCCCGACCAGCCCGGGGCGACCGTCTACACCGGCATGCTGAACGAACGCGGTGGTTACGAGAGCGACTTCACGATCACCTGCCTCGAGCACGATCAATTCATGATCGTCACGAGTTCCGGATCGGCGGTGCGCGATCGCGACGTCATCGAGCGCGCACTGAGAAGCCGTAACCTGCGGTGCACGGTCACTGACGTGACCCCGATGTTTGCGATGCTCGCCGTCATGGGACCGCGCTCGCGCGAGCTGATGCAACGGGTGTCGACGGCCCGCTTCGACAACGAGCCGTTCCCCTTCGCGACGTCGCAGGAGATTGACGTCGGCTATGCCACGGTGCGCGCAACGCGGCTCACCTACGTCGGCGAGCTGGGATGGGAGCTTTACGTGCCGGTGGAGTTCGCGGTCGGCGTGTACGAGCAGCTGCTCGAGGCCGGGAAAGATCTCGGGCTGGTGAACGCCGGGTACTACGCGATCGATTCCCTGCGGCTGGAAAAGGGCTACCGCGCGTGGGGCCGCGAACTGACGCCTGACATCACTCCGTACGAGGCCGGTCTGGCGTTTGCGGTGAAGTTCGACAAAGTCGAGGACTTCCGCGGCCAGCGGGCGCTGCAGGGGCTGAAAGATGCCGGCGGGGCCGCCGCCGTGGCACGCCGCGTCGTATCCCTGGTCGTCGACGCTGCGCATACGAACCTGTGGGGCGGCGAACTGATCCTGCGCAACAACGCGCCCGCCGGCTTTGTCACCTCCGCTGCTTTCGGCCACACGCTCGGCAAGCCGGTCGCACTCGGCATCATCAGCAACAGCGAAGGCCCAGCGAGCGCCGCGTGGATCGACTCGGGTCGCTACACGATCGACCTGGCCGGGGAGCGGTTCGCGGCGGCGGTGTCGCTGAAAGCGCCGTACGATCCGGCCTCATCGAGAACAAAAGCCTAGGGGAAGCTCATGCTGGTCGGCGTTCCAAAGGAGATCAAGGTTCACGAATACCGCGTCGGCCTGACGCCGTCGTCGGTGCGCGAGATGGTGGCGCACGGCCACAAGGTGCTGGTGCAGACAGATGCCGGCATCGGCATCGGCGCAAGCGACGAGGACTACCGACGCGCCGGCGGCGAGATTGCCGCGAGCGCGGACGAGGCGTTCCAGCGTGCCGACATGATCGTGAAGGTGAAGGAGCCGCAGGCGATCGAGCGCGCGATGCTGCGCGAAGGTCAGATCCTCTTCACCTACCTGCACCTCGCACCCGATCCTGAACAGGCGGCCGATCTTGTCAAGAGCGGCGCGATCTGCATTGCCTATGAGACCGTGACCGCGCCGAACGGCGGGCTGCCGCTGCTTGCACCGATGTCCGAGGTGGCGGGGCGACTGGCCGTGCAGGCCGGAGCGCGCTGCCTGGAGAAATCGGCTGGCGGCATGGGCATGCTGCTGGGGGGCGTCGCCGGTGTTGCTCCCGGCCGCATCGTGATCCTCGGCGCGGGAGTCGTCGGAACCAACGCCGCGCAGATGGCCGTCGGCACGGGTGCCCAGGTCATCGTCATCGACAAGTCGATCGATGCGCTGCGCCGCATCGATGCGATGTTCAACGGCCGCGCGATCACGGTGTTCTCGAACCAGGACAACGTCGAGCGCGAAGTGCTGCGGGCCGATCTCGTGATCTCCGGCGTTCTGATTCCGGGAGCTGAAGCGCCCAAGCTCATCACCAGGGCGATGTTGCCGAAGATGAAGCCCGGTTCGGTCATCGTTGACGTGGCGATCGACCAGGGCGGCAGCGTCGAGACCAGCCGCCCGACCACGCACGCCGAGCCGACCTACGTCATCGATGGCGTCGTGCACTACATGGTCGCGAACATGCCCGGAGCCGTGCCGCGGACATCGACCTACGCCCTGAATAACGCGACGCTGCCATTCGGCCTGCAGATCGCCGACAAGGGCTGGCGACGTGCGCTCTCGGACAACCCGCACCTGAAGGAAGGCCTCAACGTCGCGCTCGGCAAGGTGACCTACAGAGCCGTGGCCAAGGCGCTCAACCTGCCCTACGCGCCGGCCGACTCGGTCTTGCCGTTGTGATGAGCGCCCGGCGGCCGCCGCGCGACGGCCGTTGCCACTGCCTGGCCGGTTCGGTGCGCGCCACCGAAGGCTGACACCGGGAACACCGCTCCGTGTCGATCGAAGTGTCGTTCGCCGTGCTGCTCGCGGCGCTGCTGCACGCGTCGTGGAACGCGATGATCAAGGGCGGCCGCGACGTCCTGATGGACACCGCGGCCATCGTCGCAGGTGCCGGGCTTGTGGCCGTTCCCTTCCTGTTCGTCGTACCGCCACCGCATCCAGCCAGCTGGCCCTACATCTTCGCCTCGATCGTCACGCACCTGGCGTACTACTTCTTCATGGTGAGCGCATACCGGTCCGGCGATCTGTCGCTCGTGTATCCGCTGATGCGCGGTGTAGCTCCGCTACTGACCGGGTTGCTGGCCATTGTGTGGATGCATGAGTGGCCGGGTCCGCTGGGCTGGACCGGAATGCTGCTGATCTCCCTCGGCGTGATCGCGCTCGCCCTCCGGCCTGCACGCCTCGGCCCCGCACTGCGCGGACACGGCCGCGCCGTCGGCTTCGCCCTGGCCAACGCAGTCGTCATTGCTGTCTACACGATCATCGACGGCAGTGGTGCCCGTCTCGCCGGCAATGCATGGTCTTACATCGTGTGGCTGTTCGTGCTGGATGCCCTACCCTTCACGCTGTACATGCTGGTCACGCGCCGGGGCGAATTCATCGGTGCGCTGGCGGAACGCCGGTGGCGCGGGCTGACCGGCGGCGGCCTTTCGGCGGCTGCCTATGCCATCTCGGTGTGGGCAATGACCAAGGCACCGGTGGCGCTGGTCGCGTCGCTGCGAGAAACCTCGGTACTGTTCGCAACATTGATCGGCGCCCGGATGCTGAAAGAGCACCTCAGCCCGCGGCGCTGGGCCGGAGTCGGAGCGGTCGTCGTCGGTGTGATCGCGCTCAAGGCGGGTTGATGCAAACACGCTGTAGCACCGTTGCGGCGCGGGCCTGTAGGCTGACTCCCGTTCCTGACTCTTTGCGGCCACCTCATGGTTGAGTCGATCCTTCTCACCGCCACCCGCGTTGCGACGTTTATCGGCTCGCAGCTGCTCACCACTGCCAGCGGCTTCTTCTTTGAGCGCGACGGACGGATGTTCCTCGTGACCAGCAGGCACGTGGTCTTCGACCAACCGTCCTCGCACCTTCCCGATCGCCTCGAGATCACGATTCACCTGGATGACAATGATCTGACGCGCGTCACCGTGCTCTCGCTGCGTCTGTATTCCGAACAGAGGGCCGTCTGGCGGCAGGGCAAGGACCTCGGTGGCGAGGTTGACGTGGCCGTGATCGAACTCGATCGAGCCGTTTTGCCGGCATCGGCATCGATTCGTTTCTTCAGCCCCGATCACCTGCAACGCTCGCTTGATGAACTGGAGGTCGGCACGGCCCTGCAGATCGTCGGTTTCCCTCTGGGCTTTTACGACACGCTCCACCATCTGCCCGTCGTCCGGCAGGCGGCGATCGCCTCATCGTTCGGCGTACGTTTCCAGGGAGAAGGATGTTTCCTGACTGACGCACGCATGCACCGCGGCATGAGCGGGGCGCCGGTCGTCCTGCGCACCGCTGGACGCGACGCGCTGCCCTGGAAGCTTCTGGGCGTGCATTCGTCGCGCATGGACATGATCAGTCGCGACCGACAACTCGACGATGCGCTTGGCCTCAACGTGGCGTGGTACGCGGACATCCTGATGGTGCTGACGTCCCCGCCCAGCTCTCGTTAGACGACCTCCACTAAATCGTGTGCGTCCTCCGCATCAGGACGAAAAAAAACCGCGGCAGATGCCGCGGCTTTTTTATTGCAGTCCTGACCTAGATGATCTGGATCTGCGATGCCTGAAGGCCCTTGGGGCCTTCCTTGGTGACGTATTGCACACGCTGACCTTCAGCAAGCGACTTGAAGCCGCCGGCCTGGATCTCGGAGAAGTGTGCGAACAGGTCTTTTGAGCCATCTTCCGGCGTGATGAAGCCGAAGCCTTTGGCGTCGTTGAACCACTTGACGGTACCTTGTGCCATTTTCTCGTTCCTTGATGGTGAGAAGAATTCGCCGCAGGAAAAGCCCGGCAGCGAGCGAACGATCAAGAAACGTGAACCGGTGAGAACTCAGACTCCGCTGCTGGAGCGGATAGGGAGAAAACCGAGGACAAGCGAGACTCAAGCGAAAGCACGCGTAAGATACGCGAATGACCGACTCGTGTCGAGCGCTATTTTTTCGCGACCAAGGGCTTGAAAACCGGCAGCGGCTGCCGGGGCGCCCGATCACGGGCCTGCCGGACTTCCCTTGATCTACTGAAGCGGCACCGTCATGCGTGCGACGAGCTGCTCGTACTGCTCTGCCCCTTCGTCGAAGCCGGACATGGCCCGCGCCCGCATGCGCGCGCGCGAATTCGCCGACCAGCCGTGCTGCCCGGCCAGCGGCGCGTACTCGTTGTCCAGCGTGGCGTCGTCGATCAGATCGTCGGTTGCCACGAGCACGTAGCAGCCGATTTCCTGCGGTTTGTCAGCGAGTACGACGAACGCAAGGGCTGCGAACGAATCGCGACTGCGGTAGCCGACGTACCGTTCAATCGAGGCGATTCCGCTTCTTACCGAAGCCCCGGTACGCGCGTGCCCCTTGCTGTCCGTCATCGGCTCGGGTCTGAACCCCTTGATTCCCGTTGCTGCCTTTGCCGCGCTATCGGCGCTTACGTCGTACCGGCGAGCGAGTCCGGCAGCCAGTTCGCCGAGTTGCTCGGCGACCCTCGCTTCCAGGCGGATTTCGCTCCGGGGCCGCTTACGCCGTGGCGTGGCGCTCGGCGTGGGCAACCTCGACTTGATGCGCTCTTCCACTTCGGAGGCCGTCGCTTCCGAAACCCGGCCACATGACCGTTGGGCCTGGAGGTTCGCAAGCAGGTTGGTGAGTTGTCCCTTGTCGAGCGCGGCCAGTCGCTCGTCGCTCCACACGATCCGGCTTGGCGGGATGTACACCGGCTTCAGCTGGACGTTCTTCGCCTTGCTCATGCTGCTTCCAATTCCTCAATGAGGCGCCAAGCGGCGTCTCGACGCCCGAGTATGGACGCAATCAACATTCTTCGCTCGACGACGGGTCTGCGAACCGGGCGGGTCCGTGGGGGACTGATGCCACATGATCCACTCGCGTAATGCGTGTTCTCAGCCAGGTCAGGAGCAAACGGCACCTGTCACACCGAGGGATCGCACGCCGGTAGGCGCGCCCGCCCGCACGGCTTCTGACCAGAGACTCCATGACACGCTGGAAAAGGGCCCGTCCGGCTGGCCGCGATGGGTCGCCGTTTAATCATCGGAATGTCACGAAAGGTGCAGGATCACGAGACGTCCGTGGCCCACGTCGTCCCGTCCCGTCGAAATACCTTACATACCTCGGCGATTCAACGTACCGGGAGGTGTCTAACGCTCTGTTTTCGATAAGTAAATCAAAACTGGCACGGCCCCTGCTCGCCGCAGGGCGAGGGCCTTGCTTTCTTGGGTCCGGGGTTGCATCGGGGCACATAAAGGCGGGGGGAACATGAGTGAAGTAGCGCGGTTCAGTGCACGCGTCAAAGCGTCGGCACTTGCAGTGGCACTCGCTGTCGGCGGGGTGGGCACGGGGCAAGCGGCCGAACTGTATTTCGATTTCAACAAGAACACGATTGGGCAAACCGCCAATGCATCGGTGTTCCTGTTCGGCGCGCCGGGCCAGACGGCGACGGTTTCCAATCTTGCCGGTTTCAGCCAGAACGTGGTCCTGGGCGTAGACGGCTTCTTCAATCTGCCGATCGCCAACACCTACCAGCAGAGTGGCACCGGAACGCGGGACACCGGCTTCAAGATCGTCTCCCCCACTCCGATTGCCGGCTACTTCGTCAACCGGGCGGGATTCTCGACGGACATGACGTACCTGTTCGACAGCGCGGCGCTCGGCACCAGTTACGTCGTCGCCAGCCAGGGTGGCGGCTTTGGCGAAGGCAGCCAGGTGATGATCCATGCCCGGCAGGACGGCACCAACGTCACGTTTACTCCAAAGGGCGGTGCGCCGATCAACGTGGTGCTGAATGCCGGTGAAACGTACAAGTACGCGGGCGGCGTGACCAACCTGACAGGCTCACGGGTCAGTGCAAACAAGTCCGTTGCCGTCTTCGGCGGTCACGAGTGTGCGCAGGTGCCGGTTGGCACGGCCTTCTGCGACACCCTGGTCGAGCAGATGATTCCGACCGACAAGCTGTCGAAATCGTATCTGCTGACCGCGTCCAAGGGCGCGGAAGTCTCACTGTCCAAGAGCGATCTGGTACGCGTGATTGCAACGGCCGACAGCACCGAGGTCAAGGTCGACGGGGTCGTCGTGGCGACGCTGAATACCGGGGACGTGCATGAGTTCTCGCTGCCGCAAGGGAGCGGCGCGCGCGTCGATGCCTCGCAGCCGGTGATGGTTGCGCAGTATTTGACGGGCGGCAACGGCGCCAATACCGACCCGGCCATGTCGATGGTTCCGGGCGCGGACACCTGGCTTGATGAGTATCGTCTGGCAACACCGTCGGGCACCCAGGATTTCCTGATCGACTACGCCTCGCTGGTCATCCCGACCGCCGACCTCGGATCGCTGGTGCTCAACGGCGTTACGGTCAATACCTCGGGCTTCACGGCAATCGCCGGAACGTCATTCAGCCGCGGTGTCGTCGACCTGCCGAACGGCCTGTTTACCCTCGACGCCGCGAATGACTTCCTGGTGATGCTGGGCGGCGGCAGCAACGCCGACAGCTACTTCACCTTTGGCGGATCAACCTTCGCACCGGGGATTTCGCCTCCCGATCCGACGCCGGTGCCCGAGCCCGCGGGCCTGGCGCTTCTCGGCTTGTCCCTCGTCGGACTGGCTGCGATTCGCCGCCGGCGGCTTCGCGATTAGCTGCCGTCACGCAGCAATCAACCGAAGGCCCGACAGCAGTGTCGGGCCTTTTTCATTGCCGCGCCGGATTACAGATCCCGACCTGGCGTCGGTCGTGATTGGCGAAAAACTGAAGTCGTCGCAGCGGCGCGCGATTGAACTGCAATCAGGCCGCCCGCGGCATCGGCGGCGCCACGGCCTGCAGCCCCAGGTCCTTCAGCGTCATGGCAACCGCTGAGACGACGTTGCGCATCTCGTTGGCATCGATCGCGCCGATGCAGCCGACGCGGAAGGTTTCTACTTGCGTGAGCTTGCCTGGGTACAGGATGTAGCCGCGGTCGCGCACGGCGTCGTAGAACGACTTGAACTGGTACGCCGGATCGGCCGGCGCATGGAACGTGACGATAATCGGCGCCTGCACTTCAGGCTTCAGATACGGCCTGAATCCCAGCGTCGCCATGCCACCGACCAGGGCCTCGCAGTTGGCGCTGTAGCGCGCCAGGCGCGCTGGCTGGCCGCCGTCGGCCTTGAACTGATCGACCGCGGCGCGCAATGCCGCCACCACGTGCGTCGGCGGCGTGTAACGCCATTGCGTTGTCTTCTCCATGTAGACGTACTGGTCGTGCAGGTCCATGGCCAGCGAGTGCGCGTTGCCGGCGCACGCTTCGAGCAACTTCCTGCGCACGATGACGAATCCCATCCCCGGGACACCCTCGAGGCACTTGCCGCTCGCCGCGATCAACGCATCGAAGGGCACCGAGGTCACGTCGATCGGCAGCGCGGCAAAGGAACTCATCGCATCGACGATCAGCCCTTTGCCGCGTCGCGCGCAGACCTGGGCGATGCCGGCGAGATCGTTCAGCACGCCAGCGCCGGTTTCGCAGTGCACCTGGGCGACATGGGTGATCGATGGATCCGTCGCAAGCGCGGCATCCACCATCGCGGCGGTCGCCGGCTGGTCCTCGGGGACGGGCAGTTCGACGACGGCACGCCCGAGGTAGCCGCAGATTCGGATGATGCGGGCGCAGTAGGCACCGTTGTTCGGCACCAGGAGCTTGCCGTTGCGCGGCACGACAGTGCCGATGGCCGCCTCGACCGAGAAAGTCCCGCTGCCCTGCAGCGGCACGCAGGTGTATTCGTCGCCACCGCCGACGATGTCCACAAGGTCGCGGCGCAGGCTCGCGGTGATGGAATTGAACGCGGTGTCCCACGAGCCCCAGTCACGCAGCATCGCCTGCTTGGTGGCAAGCGAGGTGGTCAGGGGGCCCGGCGTAAGCAGGATCGGGTCGTTGCCGACAATCATCGCAGTCTCCTTAGCGCGGCGCAGTGTTGCGCCACGCCTGTGTGCGCCGGATCAGCCACGATTCCAGCGCGAATAGCGTCCCCGTGACGACAGCAGAGGTCACCACGATCAGCGTCGCCATCGCGGCAGCGGAGCCGATCGCTCCCGCCTCGTCCAACTGCAGGATCGAGATCGAGGCCAGCGTCGTCCTGGGCGAATAGAGGAACACGACCGCCGATATCGTCGTCATCGCATTGACGAAATAGTAGCGGCCGATGTCGAGGACCGACGGCAGGCACACCGGCACCGTCACGCGCCAGAAAGTCTTGTAGAACGGCACCTTCAGCGACGCGGACACCGACTCGAATTCACTATCGATCTGCTTCAGCGCCGTCACTGCGGTCAGGTGGCTCGACGAGTAGAAGTGCACGAGCGTGGACAGCACGAGTATCGCCATCGTGCCGTACAGGAAGTTCAGCGGGTTGGACGGCGCGTTGAAGAACAGGATGTAGCCGATGCCGAGCACCATGCCCGGGACGGCCATCGGCAACATCGCCTGAAACCGGATCAGCGGTCGCAGCAGATTGGCACCCCTGGTTTTCTCCAGCCAGTAAGCGCCGGCGAACGTCACGGCCGCTCCGATGACCGCGCACCACGCGGCCATCACGAGGCTGTTGCGATAGGCGTGCTCGAGCCCGGCCTCCTCGAAACCATACGTGTAATGATTGAGCGTCAGCGACAGGTTGTACGGCCAGAACTTTACGACGGAGCCGAACGCCGCCATGCCGACGACCAGCAGCATCAGCGCGGACATTACAATCACGAGCAGCAGCAGCGCGAGGTCGCGACCACGCGCCGGCTTCGCTTGGTAGGGCACGCTGCGCGCGGTCAGAAGCGCCTGCTGCTTGCGCTGGACGATATGGTCGATGACGAACGCCGCGACCGCAGGCAGCAGCAGCACCAGCCCCACCACGGCACCCATTGAGAAGTTCTGCTGTCCAATCACCTGCTTGTAGATGTCGACCGCCAACACGTTGGTGTTGCCACCGATGACCTTCGGCACGCCAAACTCCGACACGGCCATCGTGAACACGACCATGCTGGCAGACACCAGGCCATACTTCGCGCCCGGCAGCGTGATCGTCATGAACTTGCGGTATTCGCTGGTGCCCATCGAATCGGCCGCCTCGTAGAGCCTCGCGTCGGACAGCGCGAGTGCCGCCATCAGGATCATTGCGGCATGGGGAAACGAGGCGAACGTCATCGCCATCACCATGCCCGGCATGCCGTAGATCGAGTTGAGTCCGACCCAATCGAGCATGAACCTGAATGCACCCTGATTGCCGAACAGGTAGATGAACGAGATCGCGGCGAGCAGTGACGGCGCCAGGATCGGGATCATCGCGATGTTCCGCCACACGCCCTTGAAGGGAACGCAGCTGCGCTGCATCGCATAGGCAAACAGGAACGCCAGCGGCACGGTCACCAGCGTGGTCATCATCGCGAACGTCAGCGTGTTTCTCGTTGACTGCACTAGCGCCGGCGATTGCACGTACTGGATGAAGTTGGCCAGGCCGGCGAACTCGCCGCCACGGCCCTCGACGCTGCGCACCAGGATCATCGCCAGCGGCACCGTCAGGAATACCAGCAGCGCAAGCGCGAGCAGTACGAGACCGCCGCGGGCCGCCAGCGCCTCGCCCGCCAGCGCCAGGCGCGATGGCGATCGGGTCATCGGCGTCGGTATCGTCGCGACACTCACGGCTGCGCCCTCAGGCACTCATCGGCTGCCGGCCTGATCGGCAAACACGCGAACGCGGTCGACGCGCAGTGCGATCTCCACCTCGCCGCCCTCACGTACTTTGAGGTCGTGCAGCTGGTTCAGCGAATAGGAAATCAGCATCGGCTGCCCGAGCGCCTCGCAGCGCAGTTCGGCCAGACAGAAGGTGCCAAGGTAGTCGATCCGTGCAATGCGGCCGCGCAGGCGGTTGGGCAGCGAGGCGACATCGCCCTCGACATGCCGGTCTTCCGGACGCACGTAGATGCGCACGTCCTGCCCCGAGCCATGTTCTCCCGCCGGCAGGAGCAGTTCAGCCGTGCCGACGCGGTAGCGGCCGCCGCCCAGTGCAACGCCCTTGAGCACGTTCACCTTGCCAAGGAAGTCCGCAACGAAAGGCGTTTCCGGACGCTCGTAGACATCGCTCGGCGATCCGACCTGGTCGATACCCCCCTGATTCATCACGACGACCCGATCGGCCATCGACAACGCTTCTTCCTGGTCGTGCGTCACCATGATTGTCGTGACGCGCAGGCGCCTTTGCAGTTGCCTGATTTCGCCGCGCAGGCGTTCGCGTACCTTGGCATCCAGCGCCGACAGCGGCTCGTCGAGCAGCAGCAGGCTGGGCGAGGTCGCCAGCGCCCGCGCCAGCGCGACGCGCTGCTGCTGACCGCCGGACATCTGACTTGGATATTTGCGGCCCGCATCGGGCAGGCCAACGAGGGTCAGCAGTTCCTGCACCCGGGCCGTGATGTCAGCGCGCGACTTGCGCCGGTTCACGAGCCCATAGGCCACGTTCTCGGCAATCGTCAGGTTCGGAAACAGCGCGTACGACTGGAACACGATGCCGTAGTCACGCGCCGCCGGCGGGGCGTTCGAGACGTCGCGGCCGTTCTGCAGAATGCGCCCGCGCGTCTGACGCTCGAGCCCGGCGATGATCCGCAGCAGCGTCGTCTTGCCACAGCCTGAAGGTCCGAGGAAGCACACCAGTTCGCCCGGCGTAATCACCAGGTCGATCGACCGCAGCGCGACGAAGTCGCCGAACGCCTTGTGTACTCCCTCAAGGCGCAGCGCCTCGACCGGGGCCTGATCTGTGCTCATCGATGGTCACAAAAATAACGCCGGGTTGAACGCTGCTTGCGTTCGAACCCGGCGTGTGTTGCGGGCGGCAATGCCGTCCGATAGAGCTTACTTCGGTGCCGCTTTCGACTCGTAGCGCTTGCTCCACTCTGCAAGGATCTTGTCGCGGTTGGCAGCAGCCCAGGCAAAGTCGTTCTTCACGAGTCGGCTGGCGTAGTCCGCCGGTACGTTCGGCAGTGGCTTGGACATGGCCGGCACCGCGACGATCGCAAAATTGTTGGCATACAGGCCCATCGCTTCGTCTGAGACCGACCAGTCGAGCAGCTTCTGCGCGGCAGCCATGTTCTTCGTGCCCTTGTGGATGCCGATTGCCTCGAGGTCCCAGCCCAGGCCTTCCTTCGGGAACACCAGGTCGATCGGCGCACCGCGAGCCTTCTCGCGGTTGGCGCGGTACTCGAAGGAGATACCGACGACGTATTCGCCCGCCGCCGCGGCCGCGCACGGACGTGAACCGGAATGCATGTATTGCGCGATGTTCTCGTGCAGGCCGTCCATGAAGGCCCAGCCGTCCTTATCGCCCCACAACTGCAGCCAGGCGCTGACGTCGAAGAATCCGGTGCCCGAGGAGGCCGGATGCGGCATCACGATCTGGCCCTTGTAGACGGGCTTGGTCAGGTCTTTCCAAGTCTCGGGCTTCGGAATGTTGCGCTTCGCCGCTTCGGCAGTGTTGAAGCAGACCGTTGCGCCCCAGACATCCATGCCGACCCACGCCGGCGGGTTTTTCGGGTCACGGTACTGTGCCGAGATTCGGGCAAGGCCGGCGGGCGCATAAGGCACCAGCATGCCTTCCTTGTCGAAGATCGCCATGCTGGTGGCGGCCACCCCCATGATGACGTCGGCCTTCGGGTTTGACTTCTCGGCCAGCAGCTTCGCCGTGATGATGCCGGTGGAGTCGCGCACCCAGACGATCTCGATGTTCGGGTTGGCCTTCTCGAAGCCCGCCTGATACGCCTTCAATTGATCGGTCTCGAGAGCGGTGTACACGGTGAGCTGGGTCTTCTGCGCGCTGGCGGCGAAAGCCACGGCGGCCAGCACGCCACCGGCGAGCAACTTGCCGGCGAGGGATAGCAGTTTCATCGACTCCTCCTTGAGAGCCCCGTACGGGAACATCCGGCCGTTCGTCACAGGACGGAAACGAACAGCCTTCAAAGCTAGCGCAGGCACTTGACGCTCCGGTGACGGATTCTTCGTCCGCGTCTGTGTTTCCCCAGCGCGAGCGCGGGCAGTCTACGCAGCGCTAAAAACGGGTGTCAATTGTTTTTTGCAGATTGTTGACAATCTGTTAAACTGCCCGACATGCCCACTTCGAATGTTGTCCCGCATCCGACGATCGCGCTGCTGCGCGCCAACTCGCTCGCCACCGCGGCACAGCAGGAGATCGAACGCATGATCCTTGACGGCGAACTTGGCCCCGGCGCCAAGCTCACGGAAGCGTGGCTGTCGGAGCGGCTCGGCGTCTCGCGCGGCCCGATCCGCGAAGCCTTCCGCATGCTGGAGGAAGCCGGACTCGTGCGGCAGGAGAAGAACCGTGGCGTGTTCGTGCGCGACATCCCGCACGAGGAAGCCGCGGAGATCTACGACCTGCGTGCAGCGATGGACGAACTGGTCGGCCGCAGGCTCGCAGTGAACATCACGCCGGCGCAGATGAAGACGCTGCGCGGAACCGTCGACCGCATGGAGCAGGCAGTGAAGGCCGACGACCGCGACGCGTACCACCTGCTGAACCTGCAGTTCCATGATCGACTCGTGGAGTTCGCCGGCAATCGCAAGATGGCGGCGATCTACGGCAAG
>Ga0316604_10000896_pt1 | contig 30647 bp, 20 predicted proteins | sample OWC_soil_day20_C_FD_207650 | JGI IMG/M metagenome (GOLD analysis project Ga0316604, IMG submission 207650) | Wetland soil microbial communities from Old Woman Creek delta, Ohio, United States - OWC_soil_day20_CT | ecosystem: Environmental > Terrestrial > Soil > Wetlands | place: USA: Ohio... | reverse complement strand
AAGAAGAATGTGAAGAACTACGGGACGAGGGCATTCCGATTTTGCGCCTGCCAGCGATAAGCGAAGAGGATCTGAATTGATCCTTTTTTTTAATTTTTATAAGTTTACATAATACAAATTATGCGAATTGAGTGCACTTATCCTGATGTTGCCATTTCTGGATATAAGTAAAAAACAATGCAACAACAGACCATGTTTATAATTTATATATAACTGTTGCATTGAATCTACGTTCATCCCATGCTCAGGACACACTTCTCACACTCAATCCCGCTTGGCCTCCGGGAATCAATTCTGGTGGATAGCTATGGTCTGCCAAGATACTGGGCGACCGTTTGGTCGTCGCTATCGTTAGGACATCTCTCTCACAACACCCGTCTAATGAAACTACGCTATGTTGAAGATGCTTATCTTTTTGCTGATGAGCTTCTTGGATTTGGTGCACTTGACGATGCCCTTGGCTTTCAGAACGTAGAGAAAGTGGCTGGCATTCTTGAAGGGTTCTTTATCAGTCTACGTAACAAAGCAACGCGAACGACTAGTGATGAAGCCAGATGGAGAACGGTCTACGACTTTGTAAGCAGTGTCCTATCCTGGCAGTCTCGCGGAGGTCTTCACGGAGCGTTATCGGAAACATCCAAAAAAACTCCGCCACCTTAACGGTCTCTACAAACAATTACACGTTCAAAGCTCCAAACGACAGGAGATGCTACGCGCCTTACCTGCAAACGTGGTTGAGGTACTTTATGAGATGCTGGACCCAACATCTTCAACAAATCCCTTCAAGCGAGAAAAAACTCGCTGGATGATGTTCGTGATCTTTATCGTATTACTCCACCAAGGACTTCGCCGCGGCGAATTGCTCTTGCAGCCGGTTAATGCGGTCAAAAATGGTGACGACCTTAAACAAGGGCGTATTCGATACTGGTTGAATGTCGCCGATCAAAATGACAAGTATGATGACACTCGTGCGAGTCGCCCCAGCATTAAGACACATGCCTCAATTCGCCAAGTTCCTGTATCCGAACTAACCGCGAATATTATTCAGAGCTACACCGAAAACTTTCGTGGCAAGGCGAGTCACCCATTTTTACTGAACTCGGCAAAAGGCACCCCTTTGTCGATGGAAGGCATATCTGTTCTTTTCAACAGATTGTCTGCGGCTTTGCCAAAAAATGTAATCAAACAACTTGAAGATCGAACTGGAAAAACATCAATTTCGGCGCATGACCTACGCCATACGTGTGCTGTGGTTCGGTTAAATCAGTTACTCGATTCTGGTACGGAAATGGACGTTGCCTTACAAAAACTCAGAACATTCTTTGGATGGACCAGAAATTCAGATATGCCTAGAAAATATGCCCGTGCAGTATTTGAAGATCGATTGGCGGGTATCTGGTCCAACCTCTTGGATGACCGTGTTGCGATTCTTCGCGCGATACCTAAGGGGAAATGATGTTCTCAAGTGCCGAGCTAGTTACTGATGACCAACAACCAAATTCGGGGCAAATCCTCCGGCAGGTTCTAGCGCAGCTCCCGAGCTTGCCATCCATCATTAGATACTACGATGACTTCGATGACAAATTAAGAAGCATTCCAGATTTTTCAACTGCTGATCAGATAGTTGTTTCGTGTTCGGGTAGCAAGATATCCGTAGACTTTGCTGCCTTCGGATATGCGTATGGCACCCTGTTAAAGCAGCTATTTGTTTTCCTAAATGCTAATGATTACAGAATGTCTACGATCTGTTTTCAGATATCTTGGTTTGCAAAACTTCCAGAAAAAACAATTTCGGATTTACTTGCAGTCAAACCTGGGGAAATGAATCGATGGTGGGCAACGGAGAGATCTCAAGCGCACTATAAAAAAGTATTTGAATCGCTAAAATCATTGCTTCGAATGCTCTGCGCAAACGTCGTAAATGACTGGTCTCCAGATTATCTAAGTTTTATTGCAGGGCTACCTTTGCCCTCAGTCGACAAATATGCGGCTGTTCGCACTGGGGATGTATTCCTGTCAACCGAGGAGGAGGCTCAGATTGTCCACTATTTTGACAATCTAGCTGCCAAAATCCTGTCAGGGGAAAACATCGATCAGCAGACTTTAGTTGAGGGCAGCGCCCTCCTCTGCTCGTATCTATTCGCAATGCGTCCATACCAAATTGCTTCGTTAACTATGCGGGATGTACGCATTTGGCGGGAAGATGACACAGGCACCTTGTATGTTCATTTAACTTTCAAAATGATTAAGCAGCGCACTAAGTCGACGGCCTACCCGCTGACTAGACGAGTGAAACACGAATGGGCGCCAATTATTTCTGAACAATATCGTTGCGCTAGTGCTTTTGGCCGCAGCGGTGCCGACCGCTTTCTAGGCGTGAATTCAGCGCAAGCCATGTCGCAGTTAATAGTGAAGGTGGCTACTCAGGTTGCTGGAGTCAATGTATCTGCCACAGACCTTCGGCACAGCGCAGCGCAACGCCTTGTTGATGCCGGGGCAAGTCAAGAAGAAGTGGCTGAATTTATGGGGCACGCCGACATAACTACCTGCCTTGTTTATTACAACGCGTCACCTAACCAAGCAGAACGAGTGAATAAAGCATTAGGTATATCTCCTGTATATCAACAAGTAGCCAAGATTGCCCATGCCAAATTCATTGACCCTGAGGAACTTGCTCAACTCAAGGATGATCAGCAAATTGCGGGGGTCCCACACGGAGTTCCCATCTTGGGTATCGGTGGATGTATGAGTGGGCAGCTAGCCTGCCAGTTCAATCCTATTACCTCTTGTTATAGCTGTCAGAAGTTCATGCCAGTCATCGATGTGACTCTGCACAAACGCGTCCTAGGAGAAATGCGTTCAATCGTAAAATTCTTCGCCGATGTTTCGCGACACGACACCAATTCACCTGCTTTTATGCAGCTCAAGCGAACAATTTTTAGCATTCAACAAGTTATTACAGAGCTAGAGGCTCCGGCTAATGCATGAATCCTTTGTAGAATATATCAGGCATGGAAAAGCGCTGGCTGAAAGGAAAGGCTTAGCTTGGGAGATGCTTCTTGATGCTGAGGGTCGTGCCGATATCGGTTGGAACCTCACGGAAGCTGCTGGCGGGTCACCTCCAACTATATATCTACGTGACTTTGGATACGACGAAAAAACAATCCGAGCCATCAATTCTAGACGTCAGGAACAAGGTCTTCCTCAGCTTCCAAAACTGGCACTAAGTTGCCATTGGATCGACCTTCTTAAGGCTGCGGCTTGCGATCAGTTGTTATACCGGCGCAATAGCCCAGGACATGTATCTCAGAATGTCGTTCGCCCCTTGAAGGTGTTGGCTACGTGTGCCGGTGATTTAGCTCCTTGGCAGCTAAATATTGATGTTATCCATGAGGCAATATCGCTGGCCCAGGAATTCCAAGCGTCAGGGAAGCTAGCAGACCTTATCCGTGGGGCAATAAATTTCGTTATAGATGCGAATCATCTGGCCGAAGCATCACCACTCTACCCTGCCCTTTCTTCTTCTCGTTTGACTGGCCTCAACATTAGAACATCCAGGGCTGCTAAATCGAAAGACCAGTTACTGGATGACCTCGAACAGCGAAAGCGGGCTGAGCGTTTACCCGAGAGACGAGCGTTCTGGGAACTCATCCGGATTATCTTCACTGAGCCCCCACAGTCTTTTGCTGACGCAATGAGATTTTCTGTTCTCAAGACTATGGTTATATGCGGCCTACGCATAGGAGAGGCCGTCCTGTTACCTGCCGACTGGAAGCGGCACCGGGAGTATTACGACGTATCGGGGAGGCCTGCTGGGGAGTTGGGAGGCTACTCGCGCGCGCTGATGTTGCGCCACTTTGCTGAAAAGCAACAACTAGAGCAATCAGATAGCACTGTGCTATTTGAGGCCGCGCAACCAGTTCCAGAAATGTTTGCTGAAATCCTGAGCGAAACTTTGGATGATGCTCTTCGTATCACCGCCCCTCTTCGAGAGACTCTCCGCCTCCAAGTTCAAAGCGGCCGGCTTTTACCTTGGTATGACCGGCATAACCTTGTGCCCGCAACCGAGCTTTACACTAGGTTAACAGGCAACCCATTCTGGCTAAATATCGAAGAGTCTGTGGCCAACGATTTTGTTTCTCGTTATCGGACGGGCTTCGAGCCTGCTGTGCTGGATGAGTTAAACCATTTTCAGAGCACCAGATATCTAGCACTCGGTCAGTCTTCCGGCCTCGATATGGCGATGTATGTATATTTTCATCGCCTTACAAAAAAGGTTGGCGCCCCGAAGCTCAGGCATGCGTCAGGCACTGAATACTGTGAAAAACGGAAATCATGGGGAGAGGTATACCTACAGATCGGAGAGCTTGAGGATTACTTGAGCGCCTCAATTCCAACCAAAATCTCCGATACGAAACCGATTAAACTCCATAACGGCGAGTTGCAGACTTGGGAGTTATTGTTTCTTTCTCCCAAGCGGGCTTTAGCTGAAGGGCGTAACGACGGAATAGCCGACATCACCCGTTGCTGCTCCGTTGGCATGCCTGAGACTGCAATGCTAGGGGTGGCTCTTGGAGAAGAGAAGGACAAGTGCGAAAGTCTATTCGCTCGCTACGGTGCCACCTCGGAGGACCGTAAGCTAGTACTACGCTCCCATGCTCTGCGTCACCTTCAAAACACCGAGCTATTCAGACTTGGAGTGGCAGATACGATCATCACAAAACGCTTTAACCGCCGTAGTGTTGCCCAGAGCTATGAATACGATCATCGTAGTCTGGCTGAAGAACTGGATAGCATTGAGTTACCCCCCGAAGTCGAAGCCTCACTTGGCTCCAAGGCCTCTACTGTGGCACGACTCATCAAGTCAGGTAGGGCAACCGGCCCCATGGTGTCTTCATTCAAACGCATTCAGCGCGAAGATGGGGATGAAGCGGCTTTTGAGTTTCTCAAGGCGGAATCTGATGGATTCCATTCCACGCCATATGGACACTGCATCAACAGCTTTACTGTTGATCCCTGCCCCAAAAATCTCGAATGCTTTGCTGGTTGCTGCCATCTGACGGCAACCAACCTTCCAGAAAATCGTCGCCATTTAGAAACCCTTGAAGGCCGACTGAAAGCAGCACTCTCCGAAGCGCAGGCAAGACCAACTACATCGATCGGCCGCCAAAACCAAATTTCCCATGCCACGATCCGTCTTGACGCCGTACGCAAGCTTCTAGATTCACCAACAGGAGAACGAGTATTTCCTGACGGGCCTGATCTTTCGCTATCAAACCGACAACGGAGCTTATTTGATGACTGATCAAGTAGCTGATACCCCTACTCCATCTGAATCCTATGATTCTGAGATGGAAGCTGTTTTGCAGACAATGCTCGATGCGGATGAGGATATAACCGCGCGCGGTGTAATTCGCCTTCATCCGAAATTAAGTGCGGCCTCCTCTATTACGCGTAACCCTGCCCGCTCTGAAATGTTGGCCCTCTATCAAAACAAGCAGGAAGAGTTTCGAGGGTGGCGAAAGAGGCTAGCAAAGCGTTCCAAGGAAAGTTCAGCGATGGATCTTGCTGAAAAAGACATTCGGATTGCTGAGCTAGAGCATCAAATTGAGGTGTTAACTGCATCACACGTGGCCATGCTACGTGCAGTTGGTGAGCTTGGCGGTTTTTCTAAATGGGCCAAGTTCTTTGAAGATTTCAAGGGAGTACGTGATCAGCTCAGCGAAATGGGAGTCATGCCAAAGAAAACTCCATTCACTGAGTGAGCGCAATTTCTTGACTGCAAAAAACATGATTGGGTTTGAACGCCTTTCCCGATCATCTCACTGCTCGGTGGGCTTTAAGCGCTTGCTTTAGACCTCACCGCACTCCGTCGCCGACCTCAGATTATCTGTGGAGATCTTGAGCATGGCACCAAGCCAGCCATCGAGCGCATCAACGCGTACAAAATCTGTGCGAGCCTCATACGGCGGGTGCTTGAGCCACCAAGAAATTTCTCTACAAACGTAGACGTCCCGAAACGCTGCATCGCCTCCTCTCTGGCTTTCTGGCCATTGAAGCAGTTCCCTGAGCCGGTGCACATTTTCCGCCAAAAAATGACGCCGACGTTCAATTTTTGAGAACTGACCATGATCTTCGCCCCTGCCAAAGATACGCTCTCTTAAACGGCGTGCATCCTTGAGGCAGAACGGTGGTTGGTTGTACTTGCATTCGACCGCGACCCAGAGGTTCCTATCGGGCCAGTACGCAAGCACATCGAAGTCCCCTACATCATCAAACCGCTCTTTCGGAAACCTGCGACGAAAATCAATTCCGTGCAAGACAAATTCGCCGTGCCTTCGAAATATCTCATATGCCCGCACCTCTAAGAGTTTCTCAATTCCTTCCTTGATGTTGCGAACAACTTTTGCAACCGTTGGCCACTGGAAGTCTGCGGGCAGATAGCCATTTACAATGCTACCGACCCAGATCGAGCGAGAACGGTCAATTGTGGCAGCCCCCCAAGCTAGTACATTATGATCAATCTGGATCAAGGGACGAATGGTATACCGATGCACACGTTTGGAATGCTCCCAAACTGGCACATCTGGCTCATCCTCCGTCTTGCCAGCTAGACGACGAACACCGATGGGGTCGAGTGTCAGGAATGCAATGACCTTCTCAGTGACGCCTTCAGGGATAGATGGCAGACGCCCACGCACTCGTTCAACAATTAGAGCTAACGGTGCAGCGTAGCCAAAACGAAGCTCAACGTCGCCGCCGGCCGAATGCCAGTGTGAGAGCACCTGGAGCACCTGACTCAAATGGGTGAGGGAAAAGCCTAGATCCAAGCTGAACGCGTTATCAAGCTCAGCCCAGTTCTTGGCACTGTCCTGATCGGAGTTGACTTCATCGATTTCGGACAGCCCAACCCCTAGCCTTGTACCCGCGAAGTCTTGAAGATACTGCAGTTCCTTTGTGTCGCGATCTTCCGAGAAAAATACCGTCGGGACAAAAGAATCATTTAATTCAATTCCTCCAACATCGATCCCGTTGTGAAGTGTGTCGCTTGCCCCATAAAGGACCGATAGCCAGTCAATACGAGCAATCAGCTGAACAATCTCTGAGACCGTCGGCCGAATTTCACTTTGCACAGGAGAGCTGACAGCGCACTCTAGCAAGTAGCGATAGTTCCGGGCCATGCTGGTGTACTTCTCATGCGCTTCGGCGAATCGCATGGATCGATCGAAGGAAACTTGATGGCTCAAGCTCAGCTTCAACCGCATTACCTCATACTGGTACTTCGCGGTTAACTCGTCGTGCTGAGCGATACAGATCTGCAGTAACTGCTTTCGATCAAATTGCGAGATCGTTGCATGCAGCTCACTTCGCATCGTATCCCGGGCGGAGTTCATGATGAGCTTGGCCGGTTCCAGTTCATAACGAGCAGGAGCGACCCCTTGTTGCTTGAAGACAAAGGCTAACTCCTTGCGGGCTAGCTTAAATTGACCAGCCTCTGGAAGGTTTGGGCTTGCATGGTCGGGCACATCAAAGGGGCGCTCGGTGCTACGTAGTGTGAATCTTGGTGGTCGTTTCTCTGTCGCGCGTAGTGACTCCAATACGTTTTCCTCACAACTCAAGCCGAGCAACGCTGACAACCCAACGGCCAACTCGATCGCACATTCCGCCTCAAAGGAGGCATCTGCAGCGCAGTTAAGCCCAGAGTAAAGCCTGGAGAGATTTACTTCCACTGTGAAAATCGCTTTCTCTGACGAACCAAAGGCTAGCTTCAGGCTCGTGAGCAAGGGTCGTGACGCGCGCTGCGCAGTCGCCTCATCATCATCCCTCAACGGTAGCGTCCGAAGATCCATTTCACAGCGGATTGCGATCTGCTCTCGGTGAAATAGCTCTAGCTTCTCAAGCAGAGAACTACGCTGAGTGCATGCGTCCGCAACGCAATGGACAAACAATTCCAGTAACGGTCCGTTTTCATAGTCGGGATTCGATCCGACTTCCATATAAGGTTGCACTACACATCGCCCCACGCCGCCAGACCATGCAAGCGCGAAAGGTCCTTTGGCCTTCATCGACGTAAGACCGTCTTCTCTCTCGTCCACAACCCAGGTGTGCCGGTCATCAGGGAATCTATGCGGAGCGGATGCCCAGAAAGCCTTGAGTACCCTGAAGCGCCAACTGGAGTTCCAGTGTGGGTCGAGGTTAATCCAATCAGGAGACTCCGCACCCTCAATCAAGACGCCATGGCTGTCGCGAAAGGCTGCAAATTGATCAATAGCACCAATCATGCCTCCTGTGGATGACTCCGTTTCGTCCAAATAGGTAAGGAACGCATCCAACTCGTCGCTGCCATTCACTGAATCAAAAAGCGATACAAAATCGGGCAATCCGATGACCCGCATACCCAAATCTGGCAACCCAAAAGATGCGGCCTGAGTACTAACCCGCGCGATGACAGCCACGAGTTGGATTCCGTTGGACCGTGGAAAATCTCCTTTTCCGTTGCGTAGCTCCACTATCTGCCTTTGATTAGGAAGCCTCAGTGCCCAACGCGCGCTTTCATCTACCAACCTGTTAAACCAACGCTCGATCTGCCCTAGCTTTGCCAGGTCATCAAAATCGATCGGCAGGATGAAATAAAGTTTTCCTTCAGAACGAATAACGGCAGCGATTTGTCGATCGAATCGATGTGATGTTCCGATTAGATCAGCGGGCCCGGCAATCACGTCCTGTTCTCGGAGCCGATACGACAAAAACTTGCCGAGCCGCCCGGCAAGTTTCCCTATGCCGTCAGGACGGAGAGAGTTAGCCCGCTCATGCCAAAGATCGATGACCACGCTCGAAGCAGCTCGTGGTGCAACCGGAAGGTATGCTTCCCCCACTTGCACCATAAGGGTGGGCAAGGCTGTCCCCAGCATAATTGAGTCATAGAAAATACCTAGAGAGTCGGGCGCGCTCAGTGCCCCCAACTGCACTACTAGTTCTCTGCTCGTCCCGTCAAAGTTGGATTGGATGGCAGCGAAGGTGGATAACAACGCTTCACGGCACGAAAACCAGAACACATCTGTTGGTACCTCCAAGTGCCCTGCTGCCACATACTCATCTGGTCCCACAAGCGAACTATCAATTGCTCCAAGAATATTCGCCTGCAGTGCAATAGAGAGACTCATGTCGCGTGTCGCAACAGGATGTTCTCCATAAAGGAGCATGAACGCTTCTATAAAGTCTGGAATCCGCTCGACACTGCCGCCGTAGAAGATGCGTTGAAAGCCAGCCAATCCTGCTACACGTATCTCACCCCAGTCTGCCTCCGGAACGAAGTCCTCTAGCATGGGGAAGCTTGGTAACAGTCGCCTCAACCCATCCAGAAATTCTACGAACTCGTTATATGTGACGATAGGTCGAATACCCTGGAACTCACGTAGAGGTATACTCAGAGCAATGAGCATCGCCAGGTTGTGCTTTACTTGGCTTGATCGATTGGGCCGCCAGAGATCCGATACTCCGAGGGCAAGAATGATGTCGTAGGCGCCGAATTGGGTAAGGTAGCCCTTCAACTCCGCCAGTTGTTCATAGAATTGTTTGTCTTGCGAAGATTGCTTCGGAATTGGTACCTCGACGACAACCGCTGGACAGCCTGTTTGGGCCTTACGCTTCTCCCGCTTCAGGCGCGATTTCTTCCCCATGATCTGCTCCTCTGAGCGCTAATCGATGTCAACGCTCAGTGATTGAATGTATTAACCCAGTAGAACCTGCTCAAGTTATCCGGCTAGGGAGACCCCTTTTGTGGCGTGGCAATTCCGATGAACTGATAGGGGCGATGCCATTCTTCTATCTTCCTGCCGACAATGATGCAGCGCGTTCGGTTTTGCTCTGCTAAAGCATCTCCCGCTAGTTGATTCACGATATCCTGACGCTGGTTTGAGAGGATTTCTGGGTAGACGTAGAAAATGACACACGCCGCGCGATGTGTAGGGGGAGATACAACGAGCGAACAAAGATGCTTCGGGTCAATGTAGTTCTTGCGGACGTTCTCTCGCAGGATTTCTAGTTCCCTGAACAGGAGATCCTGCTCTTTGGCGCTGCCCATGCTCAGCATGTCTAGCGACATGCTAGTCCATGATCTAGCATTTCTTCGCCGGAGTTCTTGAATAATGCGCGCAAGCTGTGAATGTACCTTCGGACCAGGCTTGCGTACCTCGACGCCAGCATCAATGCTGCAGTAATAGTGGTCTATAGCCTGCGACATCTCTGTGATTGCTAGCGCGACCCCTGCCTCTTCAAGCGAGAAGATATTGAAGCCCGTCTGTAGGTAAAACCCTAAGCAGTCCAACTCGTCACCGAAGATGTCGATAATCTTCTGCACACGCTCTCGCTCGGCTAGGTAGTGGAGAAAATACGCCGGCTCATCCAGGATGTCCGCGACGACCTCAAAATCGGCAAGCCCAAGCGTTGGTGCTAGGCGCAGGTCCTGAGGAACCCATCCAGCGGCCTTGAGTTCTTTCTCCGCACTGCAGATGGTAGAGAAGTCATCCAACGTGACCGAAACGCGAATGACAGTATCGATATCGTCCAGAACCAGTCCAAGTGATGACGCGATGCCTAATGACGATGGATCCCCTGCTTTTGCCTGTAAGATGATTTGCTCGAGGCGGAATGACTGCTGAGCGGGGGCAACTACCAAGTCACGCACATGGCGTTTCACCCGTTCAGGTGCTCCGCGTAGCCCTTGGGAAGTCAGAGCTGCAGACTTGGCTTCAACTATGAAAGCCACGCGATCGATTTGGCCCAGCAAATCGGTCTCGAAGATTTTGCCATCAACCTCCCACTTTGCATTCGTCGTGAGACTTATCCCAGGGAGAGCTTTCTCTACGACCTCCCTAACCTTGATCTCCAAAAAAGTCGCACGGCGCTTTTCAAGTTTTGTCTTTACACCGGCCGCTTCGGCCAACGCGTTCATTATTGGGTGAATATGGCTGAATATGATCTGCGGAGTCGGAAAGAAGAACTCCCCTGCGAATCTCATGCCTGGAGAAACCCATATTGGGTTAGCAAGAAAGAAACTTTCTATCTGCTCAGCATCAAGATCACCGGGATGCAAAGACAATTTTTCTAGTATGCGCCCGACCACCTCATTGGATCGTCCAGTCAGTCCGGAAAGCTCATCTACATCGGCAATACCTAGCTTGACTAACGCGATATCAGCGTGAGCCAGTAATCGATACTTGACCATTTGTGTAGTCACGTCCTTCGGGATGCCGGCCAGGAATTCCTCCGGGTCACCGTCGACATGTGGGTACTTGGCGTAGAAATCCCGAACCAACTGCTCGGTGGTATTGGCCCGGAAGATGTCGCGCAAGACAGTCCATCGGTTGTTGGCCCGCCGTTCAAACTCTGTAAGCAGTGCCTTGGAGACTTCAATCAGATCAGTGGCGCTGAACCCAAAATGCCTTGATAGATCCTGGTCAAGCGCTCCGTACATGTCTTTCGAAATTCTGACAACTGCTGAGAAATAACCCCAATTCCGGACCATCTGGGTATGCGCCCGTAGACGTTCTTGGAGGGCTAGTACGACACGTTGCTGTTCATCGCGTACCTCATCCATTGCGACGAATCTGCGGTACAAGAATGCCTCGGCCAGTTCCCCTGCCTGGTCAATCACCTGCTGGATAACCTTAGGTGGCGCTGGTTCGCTTCCCCACTCGGCATGAGGTAGAGTCAGCGCAAGCGCCTGCAGCATCTCGACATGATGCTGTTGCATGTTCTCTATAAACCCTTGCGACGACACACCTTCGTCCCCGACCCCCACTTGCAGGCTATACGTGGCAACCGTCGAAATAATAAAGGGCGGATACCAAGTGCGGAAATGACCGAGAAGCGATTGAAGAATCGTTGGGAACTTTTTGCTGCTCTCCTGCCCCGTGGACAGAAAAGCTTTCTTCAAAACATTTTTATCGACTCTGTTGAAAGGGTGCTCGAAAACTGTGAATCCCCGATTCTTCGGATTATTGATATGTTTGTCTTTCCGCCTCTTAGATTTCAGTTTCCGCTTCACTTTATGCTCAATTATTGTGACCATGAAGGTTGTCAGCCTCTTAGAGGCGTGCTCCCGTCACGTTTTGGCCAATCAGAAGCTGATGATTCAGCGGCTATTTCAGAATCCGACAGAACTCGGCCAATATCGCCTCGATCTCTGCTGCAAAGTTGACCTCGCCCATGGTTGGAGCCACCTCTTTGTCGCGAATCGGCATGTGTGCAAGCCGGTCTGCTACTTTTCTAGAATGATTTTCTAAGCGCTCCGCTGATTTCTTAAAGGAGCCTCCTCCGCCACGATAATTTGCTGCTACCTGCGCAAATGTCTCAAACTCGAATGCCGGCGGCACGTGATTGAGGATCGTACGAGTCAGAAGAATTACCGCAAGCGGATTTTCGCGAGCCGCACACTCGTTCAGCTCTTCACACATTGCGACAATCCGCGTGCAGTCAAAGCGAAAACTAGAAATTGCTTTAAGCTCATCCAGCCTGGGGCGCGCAATATATGATGGGATATTGCGGTCAAAATATGGTTTGGCCACCGAAAGACTAGATTGATAGTCGGACATTGCAGACAAACTTGGCAGAATCTGCCGTTGCCGATCTTCCAAGAGACAAGGGGCATCTTGCTGATACCCGGTGGATAATCTGTCATCAAAAAATGCCTCGGCATTATCCGAATTGAAAAGATCAATGACCTCATCGGAAATTGCAACACGCCAAGGGCTGTCATCCGGCCCCCATCCTGAAAGCTGGATGGGCATGCGAGGAGGCAGGCCAATCCTTAGAAGAGCGAAGAGAAGCCTTGTTTCTACGGGTGTCAGCGACATCTGCTCGACGATCTGACTACTCTGTATCTCGGTGATATAGCTATCGCACTCAAAGAGGCTTCGTACGAGGTAAAGCAATCGGACGAGTAAGCCCGCTAGATCAATTCCGCCTCCAGATAGAAGTGCACCGTGCAACGTTAACTGCAGGCAACGTTTACCTTGTTCCGAAACTTCGAAAATCAGGCCACCATTTAGACCTTCAAGAACTCGTTGCACAGATTGCTTGCCGGCAACTCTTGGAACTCCTCGGATGGGAAACGGCATCCCAACATTGGCAAAATGGTTCCACGCCTCATCCAATAAACCCTTCTGAGGCTCGGTAAGCGTATTTACTCGATCTGATAAGGAGGCGACTGAAAAGCGCTCTTCCTTCAATGACGTCTGGACCCAGTGATTCATTTGCGTGCTGGTCGGAATGATAGGGCCTAGGCAACCTCGGAACTCCAATTATGATACAGGAGTGATTCATGCAGCAACGATCAAAACAGTTAGTCTAGTGGCGCTACTTCTTCTTGCGCTCGAAACGGCTACGAGCACACCAGTGGATTGTCACAGCCAATCTGAGCTTTTGTGAATAGGGCGTAGGCTAGATTACATAATGCGTCGCGAAAAAATACATCATAATTCAATGCAAAAAGCCGTCGCTCAGTTTTTGACGCACAGGAATACCAATCCTAATTCGATTTGCAAGGGCAAATAATGATTACGTACAAGCAAGATGTAAAGGAAAAAAGCAGGATAGAGATTTGGACTAGAGCCATTAAGAAACTGACAATCGATAGAGAAAAGCAAAGGATATTAAGACCTAATTATATAAGGCGTCTATGGGACTATGCTTTCGATGAGATTCTGCATAACCAGTGTCCGAATGAACACTTCATCGAGTCCTGGGAAAAATTCTCGAACAATCTCTATCAAATCAAACAGCCTCAACAGCTAAAAATCGCTTACTTCTGCGGCCCAGAGCCTGAAAACGATTTAAGTGTTATGGTTGGGCTCGGTGTTGAAATTGAAAACGTTTGGGCCATAGAGTCAGACAAGAGCATGTACTCCTCTGCACTATCTAGTGCTCAAGAAAGATACCCTACATTAAAAATATTCAACGGAACCATTTCTGAGTTAATGCGGATTACGTCTTTTAAATTTGATATTATTTATCTTGACTTTACAGCCCATCTCTTTAGTCAGCAATCCAAGCCTCTGCTAACCATAAATTCTGTATTTGAAAACGGCTCCCTTAGCGATTTGGGTGTCTTGATAATCAATAGCTCGTTGCCAGAAAAAACAGAAGAAAATATTGAGTTTTTATCATCTTATTTTCGCAGTCACCCGTTTCTGGAAAGTTGCATTTATTCTGGGAACGATAAAGACACTAGTTTCTTGGAAGGAGCTGATTGCCATGGCTACTTCGACAAAGCAGTGTTAGAAGAACTAAAGAATATGGGTGATGCAGGGGATATTTGTGAAGAAAATGTATTTGAAGACCTAATAGAATCGAACTTTGATTCTGCATACAGTGCGTTTTCAACACATTACCCGACCATAGCGGCCAGCTACATTATTCCAATGCTAAAGGTTGGCAGTAGTCCGGTGCTGAAACGCATGTTCTTGAAAGTTAATGATCAGCAGGTTGCATCTGCTATAAGTAAGATGTCCTCCCCTGCAAACTATGATCAAGAAATCCATCAAGACGACGATACCGAGGAAGAGTTTCTGAATCTATCAGGAGCCGAAGTATTTGAAAATCACGAAGAATTCCCAATTTGGAATTTTGTACTTAGGCTGAGAGACTCAAAAAGCAAGCTTGGAAAATATTGGTATGAGCAGTTTTCAAAAAAGAATGGACCCCTCTCATATCTGGACAGCGTACAGCTTTATGATCTTCTTAGGTGTGCTCAATACTCATATAAAAATACGCTATCGGAGAGTCTGTCTCGGTCGATTAAGGAAATTGTTAGCGCCCTACCTGACCCACACGGTGGTATTTTTTGCGATGTTCCAATGCCACACCTTTGGGTAGAGTTGGCCCTAAATCACCTTGGAAATGCTCACCATGTTAATACGAATTCGCATTGGCGAGCAAAATACAAAGCAAAGACCCGGGAAATGTATCTTGACATGTTTGTCTTCGACAACTGTAGAGCCCTGTATGATTGGCTTCCGATGATTAATTTATACGGCAAAGATATAGCAACTATTGAAAGACAAATAATTATTCGTGCTTGCATGGATGCGATAACGAAGCAGAATCACTACTCCTCGTTTTATAGTTATTTTGGTGCCAACTTAATAGGCATTAACACAAAACGGTGGTCGGAGTTTGGAGAGCTTAAAGAAAGGTATGACCTAAACTGTCAATAGATGGTTGTTGTGGCCTCGATGCCACTGTGATCGCAGGGTATTTAAAAAATTAATTGAGCAATTTTATTGAGACCCCGGTATTACTCTGCTTTGGTTATAGAGAGCTGACGTGTCCGTCTCGAGCACGAAAACAATGCCTCCATGGCCAGTGCTTTGGTATCTATTTTGGCGCACAACAGCCGTTGAAGGTGAGTAGTGACAACGGCGGCTTCGGCCGACTTGCTGACTGTACGAGTAGCCTCTCGCAACTTGCTTTCCGATTAGCCTCGTTGGATTGTTCCGCTTATGAGAACAGCTCACTTGGTCCACATTCAAGGGAGCGAGCAAGTCTCAATATATTCAGAAGTGCAATATTGCGTTGCCCTCGCTCAACGCCACCAAGGTAGCTACGAGCAAGCCCGCTCTCAAGAGCCAGGCGCTCCTGCGACCAGCCCCTTTCTTTTCTTAGCAGAGCTAGGCGCCGACCAAACTTCTGGAGATCTGTTTTCTGTTCAGGCGTGAGCGTCGTTTCCATCCTGCGATGCTAGAAACACGACCTCTTTGAGGCGACGCCCTATGAGTGACAATTTGGTGTGGCAGCACTATATTTTCTGACTCCCCCCATCAAAGAGTGTCAGCTATGAATGATCGATCGTCCTCCCCCGCCCTCGCCCACTTAACTCCGACGCAAATTCATTCGCTGATCCATCGGTACTATTCAGGTGAAAAAGTGGCCGCCTTAATTGCTGAATACGATATTCAGTGTTCGACCAGTGAACTTTGTCGACAATTTCCACCCGAATGCGTCGGGCGCGATTGCCCTGTATGCAACTCCCCATTGATTAAACCCTGCATTTCTCGCACAAGTTCATCAGGGAGCAGGCATGCGGCAATTCGTTGCTCCCGTTGCTCACATCAAGAGACAGAGAGGTGTGTTTGTCCGAAGTGCCGAGAACTACGTGCTCAAAAGATCGAGGCCCAACGGCAGCGAGAGCGCGAAGCAATCACCACGTTCTGTCGTGAAAATTGGAGTTACTCGATCACGCAGATCAAGCCGGAACAGCTCGGCGCGGAGACGGCAATTGCCCTACTGAGCTTGATCCGTTGTGGTGGATGGTTGAACGACTCAACTATTGATGCGATTGCGTCCAGTCCAGTTCCGTTCGTGCCTAATGAAATCAGCATTGCGCGGTATCTTCTAGGTGTTCTTTTCGACAACGGCTTGATTGCGCCCGCCCAGAACTCTCGCCCTAGCTCGTTTTATTTAGCAGCTGATGAAAAAGCACGCTTTGACTGGCATGCTGTTTATTGGAATTTGCGAATACCTGAAGCTCCTGATTTTATCGAAAAACTGGAAATGCTTGCTGCAAGTGATTCTTGGCCAAATGGCTGGAAGGCAGATATGCACGCACTTTGGAAAAAGCTTGCTATGGCTGAGTGCAAAGAGTTCTGCATGCATGCCGTTGCCCAACGAAAACTTCCGATGCCAGGAGAAACAGCTTTGACAGCCCTACTCGACAATCTTTTGCGGAGCTACTCCGTTTCACAGTGCTATCAACTGATTTGGAATGCGGCAGGCCGTGCAGTGGACTACATGATCCGCGAGAAAATTAAGGCACAGCATGCCTCCAATGCACTAATCGGCAGTTGTCAGCGCTATGCTGATCGTGCTCGTTCAGAGGGCTGGAATATTAAAGGATTTCAGCGAAATTTTGATCTGCCACGATCACAACTCAGCTATGTGCTACACGATGTCTTCTTGAAGCATGGCGATATTGGATTCTACGGGACCTTAACGACCTCCCGCTAAGGTGTTCGTGTGATTACAGCAACCAATGCTTGGTAACTTTCCTATCTCAGCCTTCCTAGCATTTCGTCTGTATAACGGTCATTTGGCGGACTCTCCCAGGAACGCAGTTGCAGGGGTACGGCGCCTGTATTTTTTCCCGTCTTCTAAACATCGTTTGTAAGATAGGATCATTGACGGCATTACGGACAATTCATCATGAAGATCGGCTACGCTCGGGTTTCGACCGACGATCAGAATCTAGACCTGCAACGTGACGCCCTGGGACGCGCCTGCTGCGAACGTCTCTTTACCGATACCATCAGCGGTGCCAAGGCTAACCGACCCGGGCTGAGCGCCGCCCTCGAATTTGCTCGACCTGGTGATGTGCTGATTGTGTGGCGCCTGGATCGCCTCGGCCGATCCCTGCCTGATCTGGTTCGCTTGGTCGGCGAGTTAGATGCCAAAGGCATTGGGTTCGAGAGTCTGACCGAGAAGATTGATGCAACGACAGCCGCCGGCCGCTTAGTGTTTCATGTCTTCGCAGCGCTGGCCGAGTTCGAGCGCAACTTGATCCGGGAACGGACACATGCTGGCTTGGCTGCTGCTCGCGCCCGGGGTCGCAAGGGTGGGCGGCGTGAACTGGCCCCGGAAAAGCAGATGGCCATTGCCAGAATGGCCGATCAAACGCCAGCCGTAGTGTGCAAGGTGCTAGGCATCAGCCGCAGCACGTTCTACAAGTACGCGCCCTTTGCGCAGTGGTCAAAGTCGGTCATGGAAGGCATGAATCGAATGACGAATGACCCGGTATATCGCGCCGAAATTGATTGCAAAAGCAGGTTCGCAACGCCTGAACCACTCACGGATGAAACGAAAGTTTTAGGCGTGCCAGTGAAAGAGTGGGACAAGGCGTTTGTCGGTGATTTTGAAAAATCAGTTCTCCAAGTGAAGCGACTAGCAAAGCTTTCATCCGTGATAGACGAAGAAAAATAGCTAAGGACAGACTCAGGATTGGGGACGCTCAAATTCAACAATTTTCTTCGTGCAGACGATCTGCCGTTCTGGCGTGAGCGTATAGACAAACGAGTGAACTCGGCGACCAACGAAGTCGCCGTCTCCCTCGCCATACGCTCCCTTTTCCCCTGCGACAACCCAAATAGGGGCCAGATTCTCTTTATCCAGAAAATCGAGAAAAGCCTGCTTGTCGACGAGAGCGGCACTCGGCCCGCCTTCGCTGATAGATGGATCTTTGAATAATATTTCGCCGGAACTGGAGGTGAAACCTAGCGACCGACCATCAGTCAGCCTAACTCCAAGCTCCCTAATTATCCAGGGAGCTGGCAGATAAATCCGGACATGGTCATCTAGCGATTTGTCTCGCCCAGTGGCTTCAGCCTCGTAATGAACGACAGTCGGGAGCACTTTTAGCCGGTAGCCGTAGTCGTGATCAAGTGAAGTCCAGTCACTTTCCACCGAACAGGCAGGATGCCATGGATACTCCCCAACAAAAGCATGATTCAAATTAGCTGCGTCCGGGAGAGCATTCGGATCGATCAAGGTATGCTTTCCCAAGGCATTAACTAGACGATTTTGATGTTCCTTCTTGGTCACTACACACCATATTCGGCACCATGAATCTGTATGCGGGCCGGCGCCGTGTGGTGTGTCGTGATGCCGGAAACTCCTGAGAACGAGCCATTGCCGTTGCGATTCGGGGTCGATGACATCGACCAGCAACGGACTATTCAGCTGATCTCGATCATTTTCCAGCCATAGGCGTTGTTCGTCATGGGAGAGATGCTTTAGTCGTACAGCGATCGGAGACCACCAAACAGCCGGATGCTGTTCCCACCCGTCATCCATTGTTTTACTGATAAGCAACGAAGGATCTAGATCCCTGTCCCACGTTTGCCACGGTCCAGCGTACGACTGATCATCGTCACTGTATGAGCTGCGAAAGATCAGATTATCAGCCATCCGAGCGAGAAGCTCATACAACGCTAACCACTGGTATTTCTTTCCAATGCGCTCTATATGCTTGTTTGACCGACCGCGACCGCTTCCAACGTGGCGATCAAATTTTCCATGCAGTTCCTTGCTCCAACCCATATCGTGGGCGCGTTTCGTTACCCAGCGCCGAGCAAGCGTTTCGTCAAAGGGAGCGGGCCGCTCAACCCGGCCCCCAAACATCAAACTGAAAAAATAGCCTCTTGCTTGCGTTCGATAGGAGTACCTATCTTCAGGTGACAAGATGGAGAGAAAGGCCTCCTCCATTTCTTTGAAAACTTTTTCAGTTTCCTTCCTTTTTTCCCAAGCCTTGTCATCAACACTTGTGATTTTGATTTGCACCGATTCAGCTTTGGATGAAGATTTTCGGTTTGAGGATCCCTCAGCCCGACGTTTGGTCGCCAGGTCGACACAAAAGCGCAATAGCTGATCAAGCGCTTTCGCTGCCTCGGGCGTTCGCCTTTCTACAATCTCTTCGCAGAAAAGCAACCAGCTTTCGCTAGGAGATTTGGCCTTTTTCTCTTTAAGCGGGGTAGCCGTCCAATGGTGGACCGCAGGTGCGATTACATACTTCGCAAAATCTCCTGTCCATTCGCTTCCCGCGGATGACGTAATTTCATCTCGAAAGATATGCCCATTGTAGTCATCTGTATATTTCGCCAGATCGTTTTTGGATACATACTCAATGGGCCAACTGCTCACGTATGGAGGCCGCGCGAAAACAATTTTTTCCTCAGGAAGCAAACCTTTATATGCGCCATATTCGCAAATACCTCTCGCGTAGTCTCGTAGAAGTAGATGCAGGCTTGGACGCCGATCCGCAAACTGCCACTCAAATACAGAAGCTACTAGTTGATCTAACCCTGTCAGATCCAAAGCCTGTAATGTTGCGCCGTAGCAAGCGCCGAGTACTCTCTCGTGAATGTATAGGTCATCCACGTGGCGGAACTTTTCAATTAGTGACTTTGCTAGTGGAAGACGTGTCGAAAGAAGGCTCGATAAAGCCTTTGTCGCGCGGTCTCGTATTGTTCGATTGGATGTTGCAAGTAGCCACGCAAGAAAAATTGAGGCTAACTCGGCGCGCTCGGGCTCAATCGGATCAAAGCCCGCATCCAAGGCCCACGAAATAACATTGTCCAGAGGAGAGCCTTCGCTAATGCTCATCTCGGCAATATCAATGGACCACCGAGCATCGCGCTCAGGCATGGTAAGTCGAGCCAGCCTCTCATGCAGGTACTTCGCGTTGAACGGGTTATCCGGCTCGCTCGTGATGGATACCAGCGTACCCATCCAATGATCTTCGTATGAGTCGGAATAACCAATAGTTAGCTCGCGGGTTCTCGTCGTGAAATGACTTTGCTTCCGCAGAAGGAGGCTATTCAAAAACGCATTACGAATCGTCCAATCGCCGGTACTAACCAAGTCCGGAAGTTCTAAGCCGGTTTTCTCAGGTAGGAGTACCGCAAGCGCTTCAAGGATGCCAGCATAGCGATACAAATCGTCTCGTTTAAGGAATTGCCCTAGAGGTGAAATTTCGTCAAACGACGAAAGCGCGTAGCCACCAGATTGCTGACAGTGAAGCAGATTAAGTGCGATCTGGAAGTCGCCAAATCGCTCAAACGTAAATCGGACCTGCTCGTCATACGTACCACTCTGGTTCGGCATCACCTCAACCGTTAGAACGCCTTCATGCTCCAACTCCGTAAGGAGACTACGATCACTTTGCCCCATCGATGGAAAAATGGAGTCAAAGCATTTAATTACGTCAGCCACAGGAAGAAAATCTGGCCATTTGCTGATTAGCTGCCCGACAAAAGTGCTAAGTGCCCGCTCGACAATGCGTTGGCGCGGATCAAGCTTCATTCGCCGCTCTACCTGCTTGGTGAGAGAGCGGATGTAAAACTCATAGTACTGAGTAACCCCCTGAAGCCCTAGAGGAAATGCTCGCATACCTTCCCGTTCAAGACTATCGCAACATGTCTTTAAGAACAGTGGGTTGTTGAACTCTGGCAGTAGATTCGGAACACTTGGGCGAACAATTTTTCGAATGGTTAAGTAGGCTCTCGCGGCTCGTCCGCCTCCATCGGCAAAGCCATGATGTTCGGTCTGTGCAAGATGATCCCTGAGGTAAGAACTTTCCGATAACAGCGATTCAAGATAGGTTGTGCGGCAAGAGACGACCAACGCTAGATGGTGAAATTTGGATATTTCGCTAATGAGGCCAGCCAAGTGCTCTTGCCACAATTCGATGCCATGTCTCTCATTCAAAGCATCAATCATCAAAAGCGCCCTACAACCTCTTGCTTGACCGGCCGCATCCAAGGCACCAAGAAATGAGGAGAACCCTACATCGTTCAGATCGAGCAATTGCAAAATCTGAGTGTGAGGGTTGCTTAGGAAGAACTGGCTATTTATCAGTAGTATGGCTGGCCTACCCGCCTCCAACGTATCGCTTGCGACATCAGCCAATAGGTGAGATTTCCCAACGCCTGCATCGCCATATAGCAAAACTGCCTGCTTATTAGCCAACTGCCAGGGAGTATCGGATAACTCTTCGATGATCTCGTCGACTAGGCTTCGTAGCTCAGAGAGTTGTCTCAGGGCGAAAGTGACCCGATCCTTAGTCTTTTCTTCTTTTGGGAGTTCCCAGCACTGTTCAGCGAGTAGCCACAACTGTTTTGAAAATTCCTTCAAAGCGGTTTGCCAGCAATCTAGTGGATAACTGTCTGTGGGGGAGTACTCCCCAGCCAATTCGCTGACCACTGCATCTCCATATTGGCTTGCCTGTTTGCAAGCCCCTGGCTCCAATCCGGCATGAAGAAGAGTTGACTCAAGTGATCGGGTTTGTTTGCGAAGCTTCGCAATCCAGGTATCTCTAGCCTCGTCGAGTTTTCCGTCGCGCGCGATACCGCTGAGTGCTTTTCGAATCGGGAGCATCACATGAAATGCAGGGGAGTAGCGTGCTCCGAGAATGTCACATGAACTTTTAAAGTGAGTTTGGAACCAGCTAGGAGTCAGATGATGTTCGTCGAAAAAGAACAACATTCGACCGGCGTAATTTGGGTCGTTTCGGTAGAGTCGCTCCCGCAAATCGGTTGCTTGCAAAAGTTGAATGTCAACCGACCGTCCGCTGAGTTCCGCTAGTCTGGCATCACGCCAGTCATTCCACCGTTGCCCCTCTGATTTTCCCCTGCCGACGCGCCCATCCTTCAGATCAATAGGTAAGCAAACAAAGTAGCAAGTCAGCCGAGGGTGCTTAGCAATGGCTTGATTAAAGGATTCAGTTAGTTGGGTCAGTTGCGAATTTCCGAATCCATCAAAAAACTTAGCCTGCCAGCCCGCTTCGGATCCATCGTCATATCGAACGTAGCATTCAACCCCTGCGTCCGCTCCCGGCCCCTTTCTTATAAATTTTGCATTTGACGGGCGCGGGTCGAGAGCAGCAAGTTGGCAACAAAGCTCTTCGAATGCAAAGTGCTGGCTGCCATTGATTGCTCGTATTTTTAGAAGATCACCTGCCATTGTGCCAATAGGAGGAAACGCTAAATTTCCTCAGTTGTTGCGGAAAGAAAATCATAGCCTATGAATCGCCCCGCATTTGCTGGTGTTGCATCCACCACTTTATAGGCATCCGACATCTGCTGTTAAACTTCAGATTGCTCAGTGCGGAGCAGACTTTCTGCGCTAGAGATCAGAGCATGTATCACCGTCAAAGAGCTGATTCAATATCTCGCAAACCAACTCCAGAGTTCCAAGCACTTGGTTATGCAACATAGTGCTGCCATGCGCATAGCCATTGCGTATTTCAGGTAGCACCTCGAGCAAGATTGGCAGATAGTCCCATTCACGATCTTCATCGTTTGGGGCAACCTGGTTGTAGTCAAGTTCGATTTGATCGAGATTACGCTCAATTAATTCGCTAAGGCACTCCTGGTCATATCGATGTTTTGCACGCTCAAGAACCCGTTCATTCCAGCGTCGGAACCCTTGATTCCGTATCATATTAATGTCAATGGCGTAGCGAAGTAAGGGCTTCAGAGTTGGTTCTCGGCCGGCAATGCTCCAATATTTTTTTGGTATCCCCAATTTAAAGCGTTCGCGAAGACCCAATTCCAGAGATGCAAGTGCATGATGCTCGGCTACTGGATAGAAGCGATATACAAGCCAGGCATAGAGATATAAGTTTTTGGCGGTCTCGAAGTGAATTCGAATTCCTTCAGGGACAACGAGGCTCAGTTCGAACTGAGCAACGTCACGGTGATGGTCGTCGATCGTGGTCTTTCGAAATCCGCTGCTCTCGATACGTCCAACCAGATGGCTTCGTGGATCAGGTGCGCAAAGTTCTTCTGCTGATTTCAAATAATCAGGATTTTTGGGTAAATCACTCATGCTTTGCCCGCGCCAAGTAAATGATAACTATGGCGAAGCCAAGCACCCGCGCGAAGTTTTCGATCAAAACTGAAAACATGTTCGGCTGGTTCCTCCTCGCAACGGCCAACTACGCGATTGAAGTACTGGAGTTTTCCATCCTCAAGCCAAACCCTTCCTCCACATAATGGACAGTTGGCTGCATAACGAACAAGGCGAAGGTTGTAAGCACGCGGGCGCTCTTGATCTGGCGTTGGCCCATCCCACTGCAATTCAACTTGGCAGTCCCGGTCCTTGAACGGATAGAAGAGCGGTGATGCCATCATAATCTTTAAGTCGTATAGCCTTGCAAGCGGACGAAGGTATATCCAATAAAATGCGCCAGCCAAAACAAGCAAATTCCAGTTCAATTCTGAGGCACCTGGAATTAGTGCAAGAACTACCATAGTGCCGATAACGGTGGCGAGCAATCCCATACCAATGGCGGGTATCCAGCGGCGGCTCCCTTCTATCCTCATGCTACTTATACTTTGTTGCTTGAACATCAGTGGAGCGAGAAATAGGCGTCCAATCCATGAAAAACGAAGGCTTGATTGGTCTTCATGGTAGCGAAGAATAAAAGGTAGCTCGCGGTAACCTGCCGGCAATTCCGGTTGGAGTACGTCTTCATCGAAAGCTCTCCACTCGAGAAAATAGGTGGAGCTATTCCCTCCGCTTGACTGGTGTTTACTCGGCCATAGCAGGCCGGAAAACCCGGCTTTACGCGCAGCCTCTGTAAAGCGCCCTTCGAATCCAGAAAATTGGCTTATCAGGTTTGGCCAGTGCTCATTTACACGTTTTCTGGCCTTGTCGGAAACTGCTTCGGAAGTTGCTTCACCACGTTCCTCGAGTGTAGAACGCCATAAATCTAGGGTCGAAACAGGCAATGCCACACCATCGTCGATCCAATCTGCCTTGTGCTGCAAAAATAACGCGCGCAGAAGATCCCACGATTTGTCCCGATAAGCGGAGCTACGGTCACGATCAATCAGGTGTAGAAACCACTGGGAGTATCGAAGCATATCGACCGATTCTGATTGCCGTGATTGTTTCACCTGATCACCAAGATCGCTCATTTTTCCTCCGTAGATATGCCCAAATTCTAGCAGCGAACCGTCCGGAGACCGGTCTGATACCGCCCGGGTTAGGGCCAAATACCCTTCTGAGTACCTAACTTATGGGTTCGATCAAGTCACGGAGAAAACTATGCTTAACCAATCTGTTCTCGTCATTCGAGGCGTACCTGTTCATATTCGTCCCTTGCCCTCTGGTGACATGGCGGTCTGGCACCCATGCAATGAGGTTGTTCGTGCTGCAGTTGAGCCAATTTGTCGCAATCGTGGCCACTGGAAGGCGGAATACCACAACTGGATCATCTTTCGTCAATTTGAAAGTGTTGTTCGGGCAGAACTGGAAGCTGAGGCAATGTTTAGCTCGGATTCACAATGACGTTAGAATTAGCCATACAAGGGAGAAAACTATGCGAATTGAGAAAGCAAGAGTTGAAGGTTTCCGACTTCTTGAAGATGTCGAGATCACGCTGGAAGGGAAATCAACAGTCATAGTAGGTAGAAACAACAGCGGAAAAACGTCGCTAACTGATGTGTTCGATCGATTCGTAGGTGAGGCCGGCCCTCGTTTTCGGCTTGAGGATTTTTCCGAAGGCATTCGATCCAGATTCGTTACGGCTAAGCAGCTTCGAAATGCTGCAGCTTCACCAGAGACTATTCTTGCCGAGTTGCCCAGAATTGCGCTCACCCTCTCATTAAGCTATGAAGCTGGGGCAACGGATCTTGGCCCACTATCGCCTTTTGTTATCGATCTCGATACCACCTGTACGACGGCAATTGTCCGTGTCGAGTACGCAGCGAGCCTGGCGACATTGCACTTGCTACTTGATTTCCCTGCCGTTGAAGAAAATGGCAACGAAACTTTGCATATCTATCGTTGCGTGCGCGAGACGCTATCTGCCGCATTCTCTGTGAGAGTTGCCGCGATTGATCCAACAGATTCAACAAATCAACGAAGCTTTGAAGGTATCGCGGAACTAGCTGCGCTCATCCAATGTGGCTGCGTCCGAGCACAACGTACGCTTGATCACAACAAGCAGGGAGATCCCGACGTAATTGGTAAACTTCTCAGCGCTCTATACAGAACCGCAAACTCCCCCACCGCTGCTATAGCTGACAAGACGCTTGCTGAGAATCTTAAGAACTCAGTCAATTCAATCGAAAAAGGTATCCAAGGAAACTTCGACGAAATGTTGAAGGGTCTCCTTCCGGCGCTAGAGGTATTCGGATTCCCAGGCCTAAATGACACGGTTCTGCGACCTGAAACCTCACTAGATGTCGAAGGACTGCTCTCCGACCATACCAAAATCGTATATGCAGGTTCAGATGGTGTCCATTTACCTGAAGGCTACAACGGTCTTGGAACGCGGAACCTTATCTATATGCTGTTGCAATTGGAAAGTTTCCATAAAGCATATCGAGCCAAAGCAACGAGGCCAGGAGTACATCTGATCTTCGTCGAAGAGCCCGAGGCTCACCTTCACCCACAGATGCAGGAGGTTTTCATTAGTCAGCTTAGTGCGGCAGTAGAGAAACTTTCGGCACAGTATCCAAACGAACCTGTCTGGACTGTCCAGTTTGTCGTCTCGACCCATTCATCACATATGGCTAATGCTGCGAGCTTTGAGGCGGTCCGGTATTTCCTGAATACACCCGAGGCAAACAATGGCACTCGACGCACAAAGGTTAAAGACTTCAAGAAAGGCTTGACTGCAATACCCCCTGAGGATCGGGATTTCCTACATCAGTATATGACTCTCACAAGGTGTGACCTCTATTTTGCAGATAAGGCCATCCTTGTTGAAGGCCCTACAGAGCGCATTTTGATGCCGCGCATCTGTCAAATTGTCGACGAGAGTTTCGCTGCGGAATCTAAATTATCAAGGCAGTACGTATCAACGGTCGAGGTTGGTGGTGCCTATGCCCACCTCTTCTACCCTCTCCTAGACTTCCTAGAACTCAAGTCTCTCATAATCACTGACATTGATGCTGTGAAGCTCGTTGAAACGCAGAAGAATAAGAAACGATGGATAAAATGCCCACTCTCTGAAGGAACAAGAACTTCAAACGCTGCGATCAAGGCATGGTTTAAGAAGGACGAAGATGATGAAGCAATTTCACTTGAGGAACTAAGAGCAATCCCTGCTACGAATAAACAGCAAGGCTATCGCCGTATCGCCTATCAAATTCCTGAAGACGGCTCAGAAGTTTGTGCGCGTAGCTACGAGGATGCACTAATTCTTGCCAATCCCACCAAATTTGATTGCGATGCTGATTCTGCAACCGAAGCTTGGGAAATAGCCCAGAACTTATCAAAGGCAGAGACTGCTTTACGGTTTGCTATAAAAGAAGTGGACTGGGTAGTACCCCACTACATTCGTGAGGGTTTGACTTGGTTATCAGAAGCCTCAATAACAGCGACCGAAATCCAGCCAACAGAAGCTGACGCAAATGCTCCTGGTGTATTGGCGGCAATATGACTGGAGTACAGCCAAACCTAGCGGTTATCGCTGCAGCTAACGCTCAGGCGCAAGTCGATGCTTGTCTCGATGCTGGTCAAAGTTTCCGGCTAGAAGCCGGAGCGGGTGCAGGGAAAACTTACTCACTGGTGCAAGCGTTAAAACGCCTTATTGCGCAGCGCGGCAACAAGCTGCTCCAAGATGGCCAGAAAATCGCCTGTATCACTTACACCGAGGTTGCACGGGAAGAAATTGCTCAGGAAATTGAGCAGCACCCAGCGATCATAGTCGAAACAATTCACGCTTTTTCATGGGGATTTCTAGCACCGTTTCAAAAAGCGCTGCGCGCTTTGGTTGAAGCATTGGATGATCGGCAAGACAAAATCATCGAAGGTGGTGGTGTCGGCACAAAATCAGTCGAATACAACCTTGGTTACTTTGGGGTCGATGAAAGCAAGATAACACTTGGCCATGACGATGTTCCTCGTTTCATGGCTTTGCTTCTCGGCGAGGAAAAATTCAGGAGACTATTGACTCAACATTTTCCAGTAATTTTTATTGATGAGTATCAAGATACCGATCAGCATTTTATGGCAGCAATTTCAGAGCATTTTTTCCAAACAGGAGAAGGCCCTTTAATCGGTTTATTCGGAGATCATTGGCAAACCATTTACCGTGGTGACTTTAATCTTATCGACTTTCCAATAACCGGCATCGATAAAGGGGCGAATTTCCGTTCTGCTCCGGCAATTGTTGAGGTGCTTAACAAACTTCGCCCGGAACTACCTCAACAGGTAAGTGCTCCTGAAGCTCAGGGTGAGGCTCGTTTTTTTCACGCCAACTCCTATCAAGGTGAGAGGACTAACACGGTCCACTCAAAGAATGACCTGCCTGACGAAGTAGCACAAGATTTCTTGATGACCTTGAGAACACATCTAGAGACAGACGGGTGGGATTTGTCTCCAGCAAAGACAAAGATACTTATGCTCACCCACAATGCCTTGGCGGCAGAAAATGGTTATCCATCAATCGCAGCAATTTTCCCACGCAAAGAAGCCTTTGTAAAAAAGGAGGATCCAACAATCGAATTTTTCGCGGACAAGCTTGAGCCGATGACCTGTGCCTTTACACAGCGAAAATATGGCCAGATGTTCCGGCTTTTCGGTGGTGCTCCGGCAATCAAATCGCATGCTGACAAAATCAGTTGGGCGGAGAGTATGAACACACTTAATGTGCTACGTACAGAACGAACTGTTGGCGAAGTTCTGGATCATTTGAAACAGTGTCGCCGACCGCGTTTGCCTGATCGAGTAATTAGACGTGAGGATGAACTTGCGCTACTCAATGGAGACGCCATTCCAGAAGATGCAACGGCTTTAGTACGTCACCACCAACTCCGGGCAGTGCCATATCAAGAAATCATTGAGTTAGTCAAATTTATCAATGGAAGCACGCCTTTCGCGACTCAACATAGCGTGAAGGGTGCTGAATTCGAGAACGTCCTCGTTGTCCTCGGCGGTGGTTGGAACCACTATAACTGGCCACAATTGCTAGAGCTGCTCGAGACAGGAGCAATCACCACAAAAAACTCAAAAGGTTTTTACCGTGCGCGAAACCTATTTTATGTGTCAGTCTCAAGGCCGAAGAAGCGGTTGGCAGTACTCGCGACTCAGATCATGTCACCCGTTGCCCTACAGGCAGCAAGAAAACTCTTTGGTGATGTGAACGTTCTGAGCTTAGTGCTTTAGTTTCTGCAACCGCCACAAAATTGTTAAGAATTTCTTGTTGAATTTTAATTAAAGATAGTTAGCGAATGATGCTGAAATTTATAGTACTTATCGGTTTTTTCTTCATTTTTTCCTTGCTGATTTGGGCGTTTGGCCTTAGCCCACATGATGACGAGTTATTTCTAAAATACTTGGTATTTGCTATGCAACTTCTTTACGGAAACATGTGCTACGACGTCCTGAAATCAATGAGACCAATTCCCCAAGATCACCACTTCTGGAACTCAGCAGTAAGAATCGCTGGAGAAGCCACAGTATGCATGGGCGTAGCAATTGGTTTGTTGGTTATTGCATTCAAGGTGTTTTTCTTAGCTTACGTAGGAATAATTGGCTCGTTAGTCTGTTATAGCTACATTTTCGTCCGGGTGCTCCCACGATTACAGCCGCTTTATGTTGAGGCAACAAAGGATGCATCAAGTATTTCCACTACTAACAAAAACTCATAAAAGCATTCCGAAAACTCAAAGAAACTGAATAAATACTTTCAGTCGTTTAGTGTTACATACAGCCACTAATTTGACCCAATAAACAATCAAAAACAGCCAATGCGAATCACAAATACAGAGTACACACCTTTAGAGGTTCTCGCAGAACTACTGGCTACCAATAGATTCACTAACAAAGATACGAAGGAATTTTTTGTAGGAGAGCATTCCTCTCATGAGTGGCTGACTGCTGAATGGGCAGATAAATTAGAGGTCGTCCTGAACTCGTTTCGAAGATTTGGTACGGAGGTCTGCGAGCAGCAGCATATTCGTGACTACGGTGTAGATGTTCGAATGACCTTCGAGCACAAGATAGGCCCCCAAAAAATTGGCTTTCAGATCAAATCAAACCGAGAGGCTGAAGCGGATGCAAAGAAGCCAAAAGGCGCTGAGTCAATGGTGGCTGTACTGAAGCGGCAAGCCTTCGAAGCTGCGCAACGGTCAGGAGTAAGTGAATGGTGGGTGGTTCTATGCTTTGATCGTGCGACTCATGCGAAGCGGGTGCAAGCAATTTACGCTGAATTGCTTAGTGGCAGTCAATTACCTCTCACCATCAAGGTAATTGACCCACGAAAAGCCATGTCCTTTCTTTCGCTGGATGAGGGGGAGATCGACGCTATTTCAACTTTGCTACTCTGTCGAGATGATGAAGTCCTTAAGCAAGCCAGTATGGAGATCATCGCCATGACAGAGGCAATGAGGCAGATCGTACTACCGTCGATCGGTCCTGCACTGAATGGTGAGCGAGAGATCAAACTGCGCGAAATAAAGTATTTAGTAAATATAGATGACTGTGAAGACCATAACCTCGCCATTCCGGTAAATGAATTGGAGGGATACGGTTTTTTACGCTGCGATGGTGAACGAGAGATATTTACAGTTGAGCCAAGCGTGTACCCAGGCTTGTGCGCGCTCTACTTCGAAGGGCGAGTGCGCCATAACCTTAGCGAAACAGCCGCTGCTGACTTCATGCAGCGTCTCGCTATAGCTGCTGCTGGTAGGTAAACTCTTTCATTCTGATATTAGGGCTCTCCATGCCTGACGCGCTACGCTTGTCGGGTTGGTGATTTCGGGCTACGCCCGAGCCTCACCAACCTTGGTCATATCGAGATAAAGCCAATCAATCATACGCAACACTCGACACAAAGATTCAAGTGTTCATTAAAAAATCCGGCTATTCGTATTGCTACGGGTAGCCACAAAGCATGCAACAAACAACCATAAATCACTTAGGCAACGATACTTAACTGATAGATCGTAAAGTTCTTATGCTTTAGGCGTTTCTAAAAACGCAACGGGTTCCGTATGTAACAAGATTGCGCGCCGACAATCCCGTTGATTTGTCGTTTATCAGGAACCACGCCGATAACCAGGCAACCAGCACTGCATCATTTATTAGTCGACTTGTAGAGAGCCCAGGCCTTACGGAACTGCTCTCGGGTTAATCTG